>OGOY01001152.1_pt1 | contig 29198 bp, 29 predicted proteins | sample 1552811 | NCBI WGS metagenome assembly OGOY01 (sample SAMEA2580132, study PRJEB22360) | human gut metagenome | biome: human gut; feature: human-associated habitat; material: faeces | place: Denmark | collected 2008/2010 | reverse complement strand
GGCTGGATCATTATTTCTTATGGCAGTGTTTATGGCTGGGACAGGGACCGAGGCATTTATTTACCTCGCGAAAAGCTTTGCAAAGCTTTAAAGCCCGTTTGTCCCAGTCTTTTTTGTCGCAGGTGGCTTTGCAGAGTTGTCGGGTCAGTTTGGGTGGGAGTTTCATGGAAATGAGGCTCCTTTTTTGTTTTGTTATTTCTATATATAATATGTAGGAAAATGAAATGTGGATAAAAGAAGGGAAAAGAGATAATATGTGGATGAATGTGGATAAAATGAGATAAATGGATTTAAAATGCAAAGATCCCGGCGGATTGGTATGCCGGGACCTGGGTGCATATACGGTGGTTTAATTTTCTTCGTTTTCTTTAGGCTCTCTCATAGCGATCAGTTTGCAGATAGGATTTCCCATAGAGGAAAACTTTTCTTCATATTCTGTCATTACATTTCCGGCACACATGACCGGATCGTGGTGCAGATCGAAGGTGTGGGCGGTAATGGTCCAGCCGGCTTCAGGGATTGCTTCCAGGGAGTAATCAAAAAGGCCTTTGTTGTCAGTCTTAAATTCGACTGTGCCGTCAGCAGCTAAGACCTGGTCGTATACGGCCATAAAATCCGGGGAAGTCAGACGGCGCTTTGCATGGCGGTCTTTTGGCCATGGATCGGAGAAGTTAAGGTAGATCTTGTCTACTTCTCCCGGTGCAAAGTAGTCTGCCATGTTTTTGGCATCGATGCACATGAAATAAATATTGTTTAATTCTAACTGGGCACGTTTTTGAAGTCCTCTTAAAAGTACGCTGGAATAGCGTTCAATGCCGATGTAGTTGATATCAGGGTTCTGCTGTGCCAGTTCCATGATAAAACGTCCTTTTCCCATACCTACTTCGATCTGGATGGGGTTGTCGTTGCCAAAAACCTGGTTCCAGCTGCCTTTGTGAAGCTCTGGTTCCTGGATCACATAGGGGCTGGTAGCAATAGTCTCTTCTGCCCCGCGTATATGTCTTAAACGCATGGATATTGTCCTCTTTCTTAAATATGGTGAAAAGTATCTTCCGCAACTGCGGAAAATACGGATATATGGTGAAAATATATCTGCAAGTAACTATATCATATAGTGCTTAGTGATTGCAAGGTGAAGGAAAATTTAGTATACTTACGTTAGCAGATAAAAGAGCAGTCGGGAGTGAAAACAAGGGTGTTGCAAGCTTGCTTGCATAAGCGCTTGCTTTCGTTTCCGAATATTCGGGCAGCGCCCGAAGCTTCGTGTTTTGCCAAAAACACGAAGACTGCTCTTTTTAAGTTTATGAATAAGTGATTTCGGGGGGAAAATTACATACAAAGGAGGAAGGGCGATGTCAAACTTTGAACGTACTACCAGCTGGCAGCAGATCCAGCAGGGGGTGAAGGAAGCGGAGCGCCTGATCGTCAGCAAAGATTACAATCTTGTTATGGTGAAGGCCAGACAGACGTTGGAGTGTATGGTTCGGTGTCTGGCTGAGAAGGCGTGTCTTGTAGATGGAGATTTGGCAGATACCATAGATCAGCTGTATGAGGGACATTGGATCGACAAGACGACCAAGGACGATTATCATACCATCCGTATTCTGGGAAATAAGGCGGTCCATGAAAACGATAATACGGCCTATAATGCAAATCAGGCATATCAGCTTCTAACCAAACAGGTTTATGCATTTTCTCATGATTTTCAGGTGGCAAAGACCTTTACAGTACCGGTAACAGATACAAGACCGGTGCGAAATGCCAGAACAGGTGCAACCACTGGCAGTTCAGGTGCAGGAAGTGCATCCTATGGTCAGACAGGCGGGGCAAGACCGCGTACAGGTACCGGTGCAGGGCAGACTGCAGCTTCAAGAGCACAGTCATCTGTAAGAAGTCAGACATCCCCGAGATCCCAGACATCAGCCAGAACCTCTAACGGTACAGGAAATGGACCGCGCTCCGGTGCAGAACTGCAGGGACTTTCCAGTCGTTCCGGAGCAAACGGAAGCCGGAGAATGGCAGGAAGCAATAGCAGCACAGGCAAATTCCCAAAGTACCAACCGCTCCTACAGCGGATCTTCCCGCAGCGGAAGGACTCGCAGAAGAAAACACAGACCATCACCTGTGGCAATGGTATTAAAATTCCTGATCCCGATCCTTGTGATCGTAGTCCTGGTAGTAGCGATCCGCACTCTGGTGCCGGGAAAGAAGAAAGCAGATCCGACCCAGCCGGAGACCATGTCCACAGAAATGACATCAGCAGAGACAGAAGCACCGACTCCGGAAGAGACCCAGCCACCGGCTGATGTATATGTAGTTACAGGAAATAAAGTAAATGTACGTACAGAACCGTCTACCAATGGCCGTATTTTAGTACAGTTGGAAGGCGGAACAGAAGTTACTTATGTAAAGCGTTATAATAATGACTGGACTGTGATCAATTATGATGGTCAGGAAGCTTATGTTTCCAGCCAGTATATAGCAAAACAGGAAGCAGAAACAACTGCAGAGACCCAGGCAGAAGCAGAAACAGCCGCTGAAGGCGAGACTGCAGCAAACCAGTAGTGTCGCTGGTTTGGTCAGTGTATGGCTGAGTTATTGAGAACTTTGTGCAAAACAGGAGAATGAGACCCATAAAAAGGTCCCATTCTCCTTGTTTTTGTGCATAACGCTTAAAAATTTCGTTAAATTTTTAATTTATGTACAATTTCGCTCTGTTAATTTTTGAAAAAAGTAGTATGATAAAAAAATGCAAAAAGCAAATTGCATTAAAAAAAGAACAAAGAAAGGGAGGACTGTGATATGGATACAGTGATCAATCGGCTGTCTGATATTGAGAAAGCCGCCGTTTCTGTGATGGATGGTGCCAGTGAGCGAAAAAAGCAGATGGCCCGTGAAATGGAAGAGAAAACGGCGGCTTTTGATGCACAGCTGGAAAAAGAAAACCAGGATCGCATTTCCCAGATACGCAGCAAAATGGAAGAGGAATTACAGCAGGAGTTAAGACAACAATCAGAGGATGCCAAAGCTACGATGAAGCGCCTGGAGGCCACCTACGAAAACCGGCATGAGGAATATGCGCAGGCTCTCTTTAAAAATATGATAAAGGAGTGAGAACATGGGAAGCCTGATCAGTTACAGCGGCATTTCCACCAAGGTGAAGGCTATGGAGCGTTTCAGGATCCGCCCGGAGCAATTTGAGGCAATGGCAGACCTGGGATCTGTGCCTGAGGCGGTTCAGTTCTTAAGGAGTAACCCCTCTTATGAAAAGGCATTTTCCAAAGCTTCTGAGGATGAGCTTCACCGCGGAAAGATCGAGCAGCTGTTAAACTTAAGCAAATACCATGATTTTGCAAAGCTGTACCGGTTTGCAAATGTAGGGCAGAGGCGTTTTCTGGACCTTTATTTCATGCATTATGAGATCGATATATTAAAAACCTGTCTCAGAAATGCAGCGGGAAACAGAGAAAGTGCCCAGGATCTTTCGGGGTTTAAGGAATTTTTTGATAAACATTCGGATATGGATCTGGTGCAGCTGTCCCAGTGCAGGAGCATAGAAGATGTGATCCGCGGGTTAAAAGGTTCTGCTTACTATGAGCCATTAGAAAAGCTTTTAGAGCAGGGAAAAGCAACGCTTCCGGCCTGTGAAACGGCTATGGATATGCTTTATTTCAAGACTATCTGGAAGATAAAGGATAAATATCTTTCAAAGGCGGAGGCAAAAATGCTGGCCCAGTGCTTTGGCACGAAAATGGATATGTTGAATTTTCAGTGGATCTGCAGGGCGAAAAAATATTATAACCTGTCGGAAGGTGATATTTATGCGCTGATCATTCCGATCCAGTATCATGTTACCAAAAAAGAAATCCAGACCATGGCTCAGGCGGAAAACATGGAACAGGTTTACGGGGTGATCAAAAACAGCTGGTACAAATGCCAGAATATAGAAGAGCTGATGGATCAGGGCCTTGGAAATGCGGCAAAGGAGCTTACAGATAAGATCTATGAGCTTACCAGCAGGAAAGAGCCTTATTCAGCAGCAGTATTAAACTCTTATCTTTATTTTAAAGAAAGAGAGATCGAACAGATCATAACTACAATCGAACAGATACGTTATGGGATGACAGCAAGGACATAAGGGGGTTAATGTGAAGTGATAGAGAAGATGAAGTTCTTAAGCATTACCGGCCCCAAGGCAGACATTGACCGGGTGGTGGATACCTATCTTTCCAGATATGAGATCCATCTGGAAAATGCCCTGTCAGAGTTAAAGACGGTAAAAGACTTAAGACCTTATATTGAGACCAATCCATATAAGGAAAAATTGAATATTGCCAGAGAACTGGCAGAAAAGATCGGCGGACAGCTGCCAGAGGTTTCAGAGACGGAACTTCCTACACAGGAAGAAGCAGCAAAGATGGTAGATGATCTGAACAGCCGGTTAAAGGAATTAAATGATAAGAAAGAAGAGCTTCAGGCGCAGATCCAGACTTTAAAGCGCTCTAAAGACCAGGTAGCACCATTTACAGAGTTAAATTACAGCGTAAAAGAGATCCTGGGCTTCCAGTTCATCAAGTTCCGCTTTGGCCGTATTTCCAGGGAATACTTTGACAAGTTCAACAGCTATGTGTACGAGACCATTGACACGGTGATGTTTAAATGCCTGGAAGATGCGGAATATGTCTGGATCGTCTATTTCGTGCCGGAGAAGCTGGCAGACAAGATCGATGCCATTTACGCGTCCATGCATTTTGAACGGTGTTTCTTGCCGGATGAGTATGAAGGTACTCCGATGGAAGCGGAACATGTGTTAGATGACAGGATCAAGGCATTAGAGGCTGAAAAACAGGAAGTGGAAGGAAAGATCCTTCAGACACTGGATGAAAATAAAAAAGAGCTGGCAGCAGCCCGTACCAGACTGGAGCGCTTCTCCGTCAACTTTGATGTGCGTAAAATGGCAGCCTGCACCAAGCATGGAGATCATACTTTCTACATTCTCTGCGGCTGGATGAGCGAAACAGATGCAAAGAAGTTCCAGAAAGAGATTGAGTCTGACGCAGATACTTTCTGCATCATGGAAGATAACCACAACAACATTATGAGCACTCCGCCTACGAAAATGAAAAATCCGGGGCTGTTTAAGCCATTTGAGATGTATGTGGAGATGTATGGTCTGCCTTCTTATAATGAGATCGATCCTACGATCCTCATCGGTATCACCTATTCTATTTTATTTGGATTTATGTTTGGAGATGCGGGACAGGGACTCTGCCTTCTCATTGGTGGATTTTTACTGTATAAGTTCAAAAAAATGCGTCTGGCAGGCATTATTTCCTGCTGTGGCTTCTTCTCTACCATATTCGGCGTGCTGTTCGGCAGTGTGTTCGGATTTGAGGATATCATTGACGCAGTGTGGTTAAGACCTCAGGAAGCCATGACAGATCTTCCATTTATTGGAAAATTAAACACTGTATTTGTAGTTGCTATTGCCATCGGTATGGGCATTATCCTGTTATGCATGATCTTAAATATCATCAACAGCGTAAAGGAGCACAACACAGAGAAAACATGGTTTGACACCAACGGCGCTGCGGGACTGGTATTTTACTTTGCACTGGCAACTGTCATTGTCCTGTATATGAGCGGAAATGCGCTTCCGGCGACTATTGTACTGACTGTATTATTTATTATCCCGTTACTGCTTATGTTCTTTAAGGAACCGTTGTCAGCAATGGTAGAGAAGAAGGCACAGAAAATGGAAGGCGGCGTGGGAATGTTCATTACCCAGGGCGTATTTGAACTGTTTGAAGTGCTTTTAAGCTATTTTTCCAATACCCTTTCTTTCGTCCGTGTAGGCGCTTTCGCAGTGAGCCATGCAGCCATGATGCAGGTGGTTTTAATGCTTGCAGGCGCAGAGGCCGGAAGTCCTAACTGGGCGGTTGTTATCGGGGGAAACCTGTTTGTATGCGGTATGGAAGGCCTGATCGTAGGTATCCAGGTACTTCGTCTGGAATATTATGAGCTGTTCAGCCGGTTCTACAGAGGAAGCGGACGGGCATTTGAGCCGTATGGCAAGCATTAGCAGAATGAAGAGAAAAAGGAGAAATCAATCATGAGTTTATTAGTTAAAATGACATTAAGCGCAGCATTAGTATTAAGCATCGGTGTACCTTTTGGAGCATTTGCAGCAGGAGAAAAGACAAAGGGACGTTATAAAACAGCTCTTGGCGTAAACGTATTTTTATTCTTCGGTACCATGATCGCAGCAGCAGCTTTCATGTTCTCAGGAAATGCATTTGCAGCAGAGGAAACAGCAGCAGCTGCTTCTAACAGCGCAGCCGGAATGGGCTATCTGTCAGCGGCTCTTGCAACCGGTCTTTCCTGTTTAGGCGGTGGTATTGCAGTATCTGCAGCAGCAAGTGCAGCACTGGGCGCTATCAGTGAAGACAGCTCTATTCTTGGTAAATCCCTTATCTTCGTAGGTCTTGCCGAAGGTGTGTGCCTGTATGGTCTGATCATTTCCTTTATGATCTTAGGTAAGCTTTAATATGAAAATGTATCTCATCAGCGATAACATCGACACCTGGACCGGCATGCGCCTGGCAGGTGTTGACGGGGCTGTGGTACATGAGAGGGACGAACTGAAACGTGAGCTGGATAAGGTTCTGGCCGATAAATCCATTGGTATTATCCTGTTAACTGAAAAGTTTGGCAGGGAATTTCCGGAGATCATCGACAATGTAAAGCTGGAGCGGAAGCTGCCGCTGATCGTAGAGATCCCGGACCGCCACGGAACCGGCCGCAAGCCGGACTTTATCACCTCTTATGTAAACGAGGCCATTGGACTGAAACTATAGAAAGCAGGTGAAGAGCTTGACAACAGAGGAAAAGCTGAAGCATTTTCAGGAGATCTGTATGACAGATGCAAGGGAAAAAAGTGCAAAAATACTGGACGATTACGCAAAAACTCTTGATAAGGCCTATGAGGAGCATACAGAGGATGCCAGGAAGCGGGCGAAAATGCAGGAAGAGGCTGAGACGGAAAAGTTAGGGCGTGAGCGCAACAAAAAGCTTTCCATCGGACAGCTGGACTTAAGAAGAGAAGTAAGCCGCAGACAGGAAGAATTAAAGGATAAACTGTTTGTAGAAGTGAGAGATAAACTGGCGAATTTCATGGAAACCAGAGAGTATCTGGATCTGTTGGAAAAACAGATCGGGGCAGCTAAAAAGGTTGCCGGTGATGAGGCCATGATCGTGTATATGGATCCTTCAGATGAGGATAAGGCCCGCAGACTGGCCATGCACCACAATGTAACAGTGAAGATCAGTGAATATTCCTTTGACGGCGGTATCCGCGCAGTGATCCCGTCCAAACATATCCTGATCGACAGTTCCTTTAAGACAAAACTGGAAGAAGCGCGCCATGAATTTAAGTTTGACTTGGGAGGTAAGCAGTAAATGGCTAAGACAGGTGTGATCTACGGTATCAACGGACCTGTAGTTTCTCTGGCCGGTGATCCCGGATTTCAGATGAACGAAATGGTGTACGTTGGTAAGGAAAATCTGGTAGGCGAAGTCATTGGGCTTACCTCAGAAAAAACAACGGTCCAGGTGTATGAGGAGACCAGCGGTTTAAAGCCTGGTGAGGTGGTAACAGGAACAGGAGCACCGGTTTCTGTTACACTGGCCCCTGGTATTTTAGATAACATTTTTGATGGTATTGAGCGTCCGTTAAGCAAGATCGCAGAGCGCAGCGGCTACTATATCAGCCGTGGCATCAGCGTAGATTCTCTGGATACTTCCAAAAAATGGAAAACACATATGACAGTAAAGAAAGGCGACCGGGTGCTTCCGGGAACCATTATCGCAGAGGTTCCTGAGACAAGGGCTATTATCCATAAGATAATGGTGCCGCCGGATACAGAGGGCTATGTATTAGACGTAGTGGAAGATGGGGAATATACCATTAATGAGCCTCTTCTTACGCTGCAGTTACTTGATGGAACAGAAAAGAAGCTGACCATGACCCAGAAATGGCCGATCCGTGTGCCGAGACCTTCTGCAAAGCGTTATCCGGCAACCAGACCTCTGATCACCGGACAGCGTATCCTGGATACCATGTTCCCACTGGCAAAGGGAGGTACAGCGGCAATTCCAGGAGGTTTTGGTACAGGAAAGACCATGACCCAGCATCAGATCGCAAAATGGTCTGACGCGGATGTTATTATCTACATCGGCTGCGGCGAGCGTGGAAATGAGATGACCCAGGTTTTGGAAGAGTTCTCAGAGCTGATCGATCCAAAGAGCGGAAATCCCCTGATGGACAGAACTACATTGATCGCAAATACCTCCAACATGCCTGTTGCAGCCCGTGAGGCAAGTCTGTATGCCGGTGTAACATTGGCAGAATATTACAGGGATATGGGATATCATGTAGCAATCATGGCAGACTCTACTTCCCGTTGGGCTGAGGCGCTGCGTGAGCTTTCCGGCCGTCTGGAAGAGATGCCGGCAGAGGAAGGTTTCCCGGCCTATCTGGCTTCCCGTCTGTCTGCCTTCTATGAAAGAGCAGGTATGATGGAAAATCTTAACGGAACCGAAGGAAGCGTATCGATCATCGGGGCTGTATCCCCGCAGGGCGGTGATTTCTCCGAACCAGTCACGATGAATACCAAACGTTTTGTCCGCTGCTTCTGGGGACTGGACAAGTCGCTGGCTTATGCACGACATTTCCCGGCGATCCACTGGCTGACCAGTTACAGCGAATATCTGAACGATCTGGCACCATGGTACCAGACCCATGTAAATAAAAACTTTATCGATCTCAGAAACCAGATCATGGCTCTTCTTAATACGGAAAGCAGCCTGATGGAAATCGTAAAACTGATCGGCAGTGACGTTCTTCCGGATGACCAGAAACTGATCCTCGAGATCGCCCGTGTGATCCGTCTGGGATTCTTACAGCAGAACGCATTCCACGCAGATGACACCTGTGTCCCGCTGGAAAAACAGTATAAGATGATGGAAATCATTTTATATCTGTATAAAAAAGCAAAAGCCCTGGTAACCATGGGTATGCCTATGTCTGTCCTGAAAGAGGACAATATTTTCGAAAAGATCATCGCCATCAAATACGATGTGCCAAACGACAAACCGGAAATGTTTGACGATTATAAAAAAGCAGTAGATACCTTCTACGATAAAGTACTGGAAAAGAACGGATAAGGAGGATGGAATTATGGCAATTGAATATCTTGGCTTAAGTGAAATCAATGGTCCTCTGGTAGTTCTGGAGGGTGTCAAAAATGCAGCATATGAAGAGATTGTAGAATTTACCATCGATGGAAAAGAAAAGAAACTGGGACGGATCGTAGAAGTCTACGAAGACAAAGCTGTGATCCAGGTTTTTGAGGGATCCGACAATATGTCTCTCGATAACACCCACACCCGTCTGACCGGGCATCCCATGGAGATCGGTCTTTCCGAGAAGATCCTGGGACGTACCTTCGACGGTATCGGCAACCCGATCGACGGTCTGGGACCGATCGTGGCAGACACCAAAGCAAATATCAACGGGCTGCCATTAAATCCGGTCACCCGTGAATATCCGCGTAACTATATCCGCACCGGCATCTCCGCCATCGACGGTCTGACAACCCTGATCCGCGGACAGAAGCTTCCGATTTTCTCCGGAAACGGTCTTCCCCATGACCAGCTTGCCGCACAGATCGTACAGCAGGCTTCTCTTGGTGACAATACCGATGAAAAATTCGCCATCGTTTTTGCGGCGATGGGTGTCAAATATGACGTGGCTGAGTTCTTCCGCCGTACCTTCGAGGAAAGCGGTGTTTCTGACCACGTAGTCATGTATCTGAACCTGGCAAATGATCCGGTCGTTGAGCGACTGATCACTCCGAAAGTGGCACTGACCGCCGCCGAATATCTGGCTTTTGAAAAAGGTATGCATATTCTGGTCATCCTCACCGATATCACTTCTTTCTGTGAGGCGATGCGAGAGGTATCTTCCTCCAAGGGCGAGATTCCTTCCCGTAAAGGTTATCCGGGTTATCTCTACAGTGAACTGGCTACGCTTTACGAGCGTGCCGGTATCGTACAGGGCGGCACCGGATCGGTCACACAGATCCCGATCCTGACCATGCCAAACGACGATATCACCCACCCGATTCCTGACCTGACCGGGTATATCACCGAAGGTCAGATCGTTCTGGACCGACAGCTTCACGGACAGGCGATCTATCCACCGATCAACGTACTGCCGTCTCTGTCCCGTCTGATGAAGGATGGTATCGGTAAGGGATATACCAGAGAAGACCATCAGGATGTGGCAAACCAGCTGTTTTCCTGCTACGCAAAAGTAGGAGATGCCAGAGCACTGGCTTCCGTTATCGGTGAAGATGAGCTTTCTCCGCTGGATAAAAAGTATCTGATCTTCGGTAATGCCTTTGAGCGTGAGTTTGTCGGCCAGGGTCCGATGGAAAACCGTACGATCACCGAAACACTGGATATCGGCTGGAAGCTGCTTGGCCTGCTTCCGAAAGAGGAGCTTGACCGTATCGATACCAAAGTTCTGAATCAGTACTATCAGCCAACCGATATTGACCTTGTGGAACAGGCTGTCTCTGACGCACAGTCTATGATGGAATAAAAGGGGGGATTTTATGGATCCAAATACCTTCCCTACCAAGGGAAATCTGATCCTTGCCAAGAATTCTCTGGCTCTTTCTCTCCAGGGATTTGACCTGATGGATAAGAAGCGAAATATTCTGATCCGTGAAATGATGAACCTGATCGATGAGGCGAAGGGTATCCAGTCGCAGATCGATGTGACCTTCCGTGAGGCGTATGGAGCGTTGCAGAGGGCAAATATGGAAATCGGTATTAATACCGTACAGACGATTTCTTATACAGTTCCCATTGAGGATTCGATCCGTATCAAGACCAGAAGTATCATGGGTACGGAGATTCCGTTGGTGGAATCGGAATCTTCCGGGGATGCTCCGACGTATGCGTTTTACAGCACAAAGGAATCTCTGGATGCGGCAAAGCAAGCGTTTGAGAAGGTGAAGGAACTGACGATCCGACTTTCCATGGTGGAAAATGCAGCGTACCGGCTGGCAGCGAATATCAAGAAAACGCAGAAGCGGGCAAACGCGCTGAAGAATATCACGATTCCTCATTACGAGCAGCTGACAAAGGATATCAGTAATGCGTTAGAGGAGAAGGAGAGAGAGGAATTTACGAGACTGAAAGTGATCAAGAGAATGAAAGGAGCCGGGGGCTGAACCCTGGCTTCTTTTTTTAAATCCCCGCAAATTGTTTGAAAATTCACTTCATTTTTTTTTACTATTTGACTATAAAAAAGTCAATAGTTTTTCCACACTCTTTTTGTCGAAACATCGATTTATCACTTATTCACAAAACATTTGTTTCCTTTTTCGTTATGTAAATCACGGTTGTCCACATGAAAAAATGTGGATAAAGTGGATAACTTTGTGTATAACTTGATTTTACGGCATTTCCAGTATTTTCCTATGTGGATAACCGGAGTATAACTTTTTCACTATCCACCTTAATTGTGTGAATTTCAGACACAACTTAGTACTTTTTAACAAAAGCCCCTTTTTATCGCTGTTTTCACAGGTTTCTCAGCAGTATTTTCACATAGGACATACTCATGGTGATTTCCATATTCATTTCCGCTTCTGTTATCCTTTATACAGATCCTGCTGCGCGGAATTCACACAGTTTGCCCCGTCTGCAGCTGCTGTAATAATCTGGCGCAGTTCCTTGGTTCTGATATCTCCCGCTGCGTAGATACCCGACACACCGGTTCTTCCATCCTCGCCGGCTTTGATATATCCATGCTCATCCAAATCTACCAGTTCCTTTACAAACCCGGTATCCGGTACGGTTCCCACTGCAATAAAGACACCATCCACATCCAGCTGATACTTTTCTGCGGTCTTTGTCTGTTTCAGAGTTATCCACTGCACCTGCTGCTCTCCGCCAATTTTTTCCACCGTGGTATCCCAGATACAGGTAATATTGTGGAAATCTTTCAACGCATCCTGTAACACCTGTGCCGCCCGCAGCTGATCCCTCCGATGAATCAGATACACCTGTTTACAGCCTCTCGCCAGGAAAATTGCATCTTCCACAGCCACATCCCCGCCGCCGACAACAGCCACTGTCTTATCTTTAAAGAACGCCCCGTCACAGGTTGCACAGTAAGAGACTCCCATCCCTGCCAGTTCTTCCTCACCGGGAACTTCCAGCTTCCGGTGAACTGCACCCGCCGCCAGAATAACCGCCTTACCACGATAATCTGCCTTCTTTGTGTGCACAATCTTCCATTCTCCGTCCAGTGAAATTCCTTTCACCTTCCCTCTCGCAATCTCTACGCCAAACCCGGTCACATGCTCCTTCAGCTTTTCTGCCAGCTCCAGTCCACTGATTCCCGGCATTCCCGGATAATTATCCACCTCATACGTATTCACGATCTGACCGCCCTGAATAAAACCACTCTCCAGGATAACCACCTTCAACCCGGCACGTTTCCCATAAATCCCCGCCGTCAGCCCCGCCGGTCCGGAACCTACAATAATCATATCATACACATTCTCACACATACACTTCGTCTCCTTTCTGTCTGAAACAACTATAACATATTTTGGCATTGATTCCCATACACTGATAGTAATTCCCGCCCTCATGGAGTCCTATGCATAATCCGAAACTTTCCAAAAAATTCTTCATCCCCCTTCTGTTTCTGATCTGTTTTCTGACCTTTCTTGTGGTGCGCACGCTTACCTACTCCTACTTCATCAATCGCCGCTTCCGCGCCTGTACCAACACCATCTTTACCACCGACATATCCGGCAATCCGCTTAACCTTCACTACACACTTGCCTACCCTGAATCCTCCGGCATCAAAGATTATTCCCTCTCTCTCGGAACCTTCGATCCCACACAGCTCTCCGGTCAGAAGATTCTCCTTGAAAACAGACGAACCATGATAAATGCCTTTCCCGCCAGAGATCTCAGTCCCGATAACCGGCTGACTCAGCAGATTCTCTCTCTTTACTACGAAACACAGCTTCTTCCTGCCAGGCAATATCTTCTGGATGAAGCCCTAAGTCCCTCCCTCGGGACCCAGGCTCAACTCCCCATTCTTCTCGCAGAATACACTTTTCGAAAAGAAGACGATGTCCGGAATTACCTGAAGCTTCTTACGTCTGTGGACAGCTATCTCGAAAGCATCCTTTCTTTTGAAAAACTGAAAGCACAAAACGGTACTTTCATGAGTGATGCCACTGCAGACCGCATCATCAGTCAATGCAGCGCATTTATCAAAGACCCGGACGATAATTACCTGGCCTCCGTCTTTTCCGAAAAGATCCAGTCTCTTTCCGGTATCTCTGAGCAAAAAAAAGCCGCCTATCAGAAACTGCACAACCAGATTCTCACCGGTCAGGTACTTCCTGCCTATCAGTCTCTGATCGATGGTCTGTATCTGCTGAAAGGAAGCGGGAAGAATCCCGGAGGACTCTGTCAGTTCGCCGGTGGTAAAGCCTACTATGAATACCTGATCAAAAGCAGCTGCGGTATCTACGACACCGTACCTGAGATCCAGTCCCGCCTGATTCACCAGTTTCAGACCGATCTCTCCCTTGCCACAAAACTTATGGGAAGCAGCACTGCCACACCGACCTTCGCAAAGGATGTATTTCCTCCGATATCCAAAGCGGAAACCGGGACACCCTCCGGGATATTCTCATTTTCCGCCGGGCTGATCGATGCTGCTTCCGGGCTTTCCTTTACTTCTACACCCTCTGCCGCCGAAACTTCTCCCGAACAGATTCTGGAAGATCTGCAAAAACAGATACAGACCGATTTTCCGGCTGTTCCTTCCACCTCCTACGAAGTCAAATATGTGCATCCGGATCTGGAGGAACATCTGAGTCCGGCATTTTATCTGACACCACCCATAGACACTTTAAGTCCCAATGACATTTACATTAACCGACACGCAAATATGAGTGGTCTGGAACTATATACCACTCTGGCGCACGAAGGATTTCCGGGACATCTTTATCAGACGATCACATTCGCTTCTTCCGCCCCGGATCCCGTCCGATACCTTCCGGCCATGGGTGGTTACGTGGAAGGATGGGCAACTTATGCAGAATCCTTTGCCTATACTTATTATCAGCCCGATTCCACTGACGGACAGTTTGCCTGGCTTAACCGCTCTCTGAATCTTTGTATGATGTCTCTTCTCGATACCGTAGTCCACTATAACGGCTGGAATCAGGAACGCTGCGCCACCTTCCTGTCGCAGCTGGGGATTACAGACAACACCATTCAGAAAGAGATCTACCAGGTGATTGTGGAAGATCCCGCCAATTACCTGAAATATTACCTTGGCTATCTGCAGTTTCTTGATCTGCAGCAGGAAGTCCGTGAACTTGCCGGTGACACCTTTCATCTTCATAGTTTTCATCAAAAGGTACTCTCTGCCGGTCCCTGCCAGTTCCCGATTCTGAAGCAATGGATACTCACTCAATATAAAACCTGATGCATTCTTCCCCAAAAAATGCTATACTAAAACTAATACATCATATCCTCCCGGAATTTTTCTGTATCTGATTTCTGAAAAAGTGCAGAAAGACTCCGGGAGTACATAACAGAGGAAAGGAGTTTACAGGCGATACAAATGATAACAAAACAGCGTACCCTTTATCTGTTGCTTCTTTTTTTGCTGACTCTTTTTCCTCTCTCCGGCTGTTCTTCCGGCTCCTCACCCGGAAAACAGACTGCTGATGAAACAAAAAGTGACACAAAGACAACTTCCCGTGAAACTTACACTGATGTCTGTACACCGCAAGCCAGTCAGACTGTTGTGTACGGAGACAAAACCACATCTCTGGATGCCTCCCACACTGAAAACGGCTATCTTATGCTTTGTTACAACGGCAAAGTTTCCAAAGTAAAGTTACAGATCACCACTCCGGATGGCACGGTATACACTTACACACTGAACCCGGATTCCTACGGAAGTTATGAGACTTTTCCATTATCCGGAAGCAACGGCACTTATCAGGCAGACCTCTACGAAAATGTCACCGATGATAAATATGCACTGATCTTTTCTCAGAGCCTTAATGTTACCCTGAAAGATGAATTTCAGCCATATCTTTATCCCAACCAGTATGTCTGGTTTACCAAAGACTCCAAAGCAGTCAAAAAGGGGCAGGCACTGTCTGATGACTCTGCAGACGACCTGGACTATGTACAGCAGGTTTACCACTATGTAATAGAAAATATTACTTACGACAAACAGAAGGCAGAAACAGTGGCATCCGGCTATATTCCGGATCCCGATGCCACAATGGAGTCTGGGACAGGTATATGTTTTGACTATGCTTCTCTTATGACAGCACTGCTTCGTTCCCAGCATATCCCCACAAAACTGGAAGTGGGATATTCGGGAGAAGCCTATCACGCCTGGATCAGTGTATATCTGCACGAGGTCGGCTGGGTGGATAACATCATAGAATTTGACGGAAAGGACTGGTCCCTGATGGATCCCACCCTGGCCGCCAGCAACAGTGCCTCTTCGGTGAAAAAGTACATCGGCGACGGCAGCAACTATACAGTAAAATATTCCTACTGATACAGGGAGGTTTTTATGAATAAAAAACAACAGCCATTTTTCAACCCGGAGCTTTCCGGTTTCTGTTCTCAGATGGCCATGATCCTTCACTCCGGTATCTCACCACTGGAAGGGATCACCGTCATGCTGGAAGATTCCACATCCGACCGGGAAAAAGATATTCTTCAGCAAATCCTGGATACCCTGCAGGAAACCGCAGATTTTTCTCTTTCCCTGAAAGAAACCGGTTTATTTCCTTCTTATCTCGTCCATATGGTACAAATCGGTGAGGAAACCGGCACACTGGATGAGGTAATGTCCGCACTAAGCGAACACTATGAACGGGAAGACAGCATCGCAAAAAGCATCCGCAATGCCGTGACTTACCCGATGATCATGATCGGTATGATGCTTGTCGTCATTCTGGTACTTCTCGTAAAAGTCATGCCGATCTTTAACCAGGTATTTGTTCAGCTCGGTACCGAGATGACCGGATTTTCCGGTGCACTGATGCATATCGGTAACGCTATCAGCCGTTATTCTGTCGTTTTGGTAATTCTTCTTGCCGCCATCGCCGCTGCGTTATTCTTCGGAAGCCGCACAGAAAAAGGAAAGGCTGTACTTGCGAGATTCGCGAAACATTTCCGGTTCTTTTCGTCTATGGCACAGCAACAGGCGGGCTGCCGGTTTGCCGATGTGATGAATCTGGCACTTCGAAGCGGACTGACTCCGGAGCGCGGCCTGGAACTTGCCGCCATGTTGAATCAGGATCCTGATTTTCAGATAAAGCTGGAAGCTTGCCAAAAACAGGTAAATGAGGGCGAAGATCTTTCTCATGCTTTGTTTTCCTCCGGAATCCTCACCGGTACCTACGCCCGCCTGGCATCGATCGGGCAAAAAACAGGTTCTATGGATCAGGTCATGAAACAGGTATCAGATATGTATCAGGAAGAAATCGATACCCGGATCAGCAACACACTGGCGGTTCTGGAGCCTTCCCTGATCATCGGACTTTCTCTGATCGTCGGTATCATTCTGTTATCGGTCATGCTTCCTCTGATGGGCATTATGTCCGGTATTTAACAGGAGGAACTGCTTATGTATCGATTTCAGACCTCCCCGCAGAGGATACCCGGAAAAAAGCTGTGGGTTTCTCTGTTGCTTTTTCTTTTTCTGATCCTGTTGTTTACACTTGGAACTTCTTCTCTCTCAGAGAATACGGTCCGCAGACAAAAAGAAAGTCTCACCCAGGCCCTGAACCGGGATATCACCTACTGTTATGCAACAACCGGTCGCTATCCGGAAACCCTGGAAGCTATCAAAAAAGACTACGGGTTGATCTATGACGATTCCCTCTTTTTTGTGGACTACCGGACCCAGGGCTCCAATATTTATCCGGAAGTTACGATCATAGAAAGGGGACGATAAACGATGAAATTATTATCCCAGAAGCGCCATGCTATTGATTTTCTGTTTCCGGTCACAGTATTTTTTGTTTTTACAATCTCGGCTCTTACTGTGATCCTGCTGGCAGCGCGGATCTACCAGTCGACGACGGACGATTCTCAGAGAAATTATACCTCCGGCACTGCCCTTTCCTATCTGACAGAAAAGCTGCGACAAAACGACCGGGAAGACGGAATTTTTCTGGACGAGCTTGACGGCACGCAGGCAGTAGTCCTGCGGCAGGAGACGGCTGACGCTTCCTACCTTACTTATCTGTACGCCTGGGACGGACAGCTTCGAGAGCTGTATGTAAAAGAGGGGACAACACTCTCTCCTTCTGCCGGAAAGAGTATCCTTCCTGTAAAAGAATTTTCTGTGGAAGAGACGGAGAATCAGGTGCTCACCTTCCGCTGTACCGATACTTCCGGGGAAACTGCAACCGCAGTCTATGCCATCCGTTCTGTTTCCCGGTAAATATACTGCATGGCTATTTCATTACCCTCTGTACCATCATCCATCTGTTGATGTCTGATGGTTACGGAATCACAAAGGAGTATCTATGAAACGAAAACCAACTGCCAACCCATCCAGTCTTTTTCTTCTGGAACTGATCTTTACCATTCTGTTCTTTTCTGTGGCAAGTGCTGTCTGCGTACAGATTTTTGTAAAATCCCATACGCTCAGCACCCAGGCTCACGATCTGACGCAGGCTTCCCGAAGAGCCGGAGATGTAGCAGAACTGATCACTGCTTCCACTTCACCCGATGATATGAAGAATCTTCTGGAAGATGCTTATAGTGATGCGGTCAATATTGCATCAGAAAATTTCACAATCTTCTATGATTCCGATTTTATTCCCTGTTCTCAGGAAACAGCTGTCTGGCAGCTATCCGGCACCTGGAATCTGAACGGACAGCTTCTGGATGTGCAGCTGGATGTCACAAAACTGACATCCGGAGTTGAGGCAGATGTTTTTTATCAGCTGCCTGTCCGACATCATCTGCAAAGGAGGAACGGATCATGAAACAGAAGAAAAAAATATCTTTTTCTTTTATCCATATGGGTGCACCTTCTCTGCTGATGATCTTCCTGGTGCTTTGCCTGTTTACCTTTGCACTGCTTTCACTATCCAGCGCGAAAAATAACCGGACACTCAGCCAGCAGTCCGCTGACCGGATTCAGGCATATTATCAGGCATCTTCTCTGGCAGAACAGGCACTCGACCAGATTGATACCATTCTCTCTGATACCTATAAAAACTGTGGCGCAGAATCCGCTGATGCTTCGGTTTATCAGAAAGAACTAACGGAACAACTGAAGAACTGCTCCGTGGACGGAATTTCTGATCTCACCATCGATTTTACAAAAAAAGAAGGGACTCTGAGCTTTCAGGTTCCTGTCAATAAGAGCCAACAGCTTTCGGTGATTCTGACACTGCCGGCACCCTCCGACTGTCAGAATGGGTATTACCATATCACACAGTGGACAACCGAAGCTACGGAGAGCTGGGATGGAGACGATAGCTATCAGCTGTTTTCTCCTGTCGATTCCTGATTTTAAACTATATCTAGTACATCGTTTTCGAAATAACTGTATCATTCACTTGTCTACGAATCCGATTGCACAGTTAAAAAAGCCTCAGCGTAGCCCGCTACGCCTACGTTTTTTTAACTGCACACTCGAATCCGTATCCTGCGCGAATGATACAGTTATTTACGAAACGATGTACTAGTATTAACCTTTTGACCCCGACATCCTATCAAAGGAGTAATATATATGAATGCACGAGCTATGTTAGAACAGGTGGTTGCAGAGAATGCGTCCGATATTTTCCTGGTTGCCGGACGTCCGCTTTCGCTTCGGAAAAACGGTGTCCTTTCCATGGAGAATGAGGAACGTCTTTTACCGGATGATACCGCTGCTTTCTTAAAAGAAATTTATGAACTTGCTGACAACAGAGATATGAGATCTCTGCTTTCTCACGGGGATGATGACTTTTCTTTTGCCATCCCGGGCGTATCCCGTTTTCGTGTCAGTGCTTATAAGCAAAGAGGTACACTCTCTGCTGTGATCCGTGTGATCACTTTCCGACTTCCGGATTATCATATGCTGGGAATCCCGGATGCGATCATCAATCTCGGTCTGGGCGGAAAAGGAATGACACTGATCACCGGTCCTGCAGGAAGCGGAAAATCAACAACCCTTGCCTGTATCATTGACCAGATCAACCAGAATCAGGAAAAACATATTATCACTCTGGAAGATCCTCTGGAATTTCTCCACCGGCACAACAAGAGTATCGTCAGTCAGCGGGAGATTCATGTGGATACTGACAGTTATGTAGCTGCCCTGCGCGCAGCTCTGCGTCAGAGTCCGGATGTGATTCTTCTGGGAGAAATGCGTGATTACGAGACGATCAATGTGGCAATGACCGCCGCAGAAACCGGCCATCTGCTTTTCTCAACGCTTCATACCATCGGCGCAGCCAATACCATCGACCGTATCATCGATGTATTTCCGCCTAACCAGCAACACCAGATTGCGGTACAGCTTTCCATGGTGCTAAATGCAGTTGTATCCCAACAGCTGATTCCTACTGTTGACGGTGGTGTTGCTCCGGCATTTGAAATTATGACCGTAACTCCGGCAATCCGTAATATGATCCGGGACAATAAGATTCCGCAGATCGACGGAATCCTCTATTCTTCTGCGAAGCCGGACATGATCTCCATGGACAACAGTCTGCTCGCCCTGTACAAGTCCGGAAAGATTTCAAAAGAAATCGCCTTGACTTATGCAACCAATCCGGATATGCTTATGAGAAAACTGTAATATTTTGCCACAACACAAAAAACGAAACGTTATAACACTTTATATAAGGAGGAACCACTGGGATGAACCCATTAGATATGATGAAATTCTCCAGTCTCTGGAGTACATTTACCGCAAACCATCCAAAATTCCCAAAATTTATTGCCGCCGCTTCCCGAAAAGGCGTACTGGCAGAAGGTTCTGTGATCGCAATGCAGATTACTACCCCGAACGGTGAAACACTGGAAACCAACCTGAAAATAACCGCTTCCGATCTGGAACTGGTTCAGCAGCTCAAAAAAATGCGCTAGAGAGTGTCTGAAAAATCATCGTTTTATACGCAAAAAGAGAGATTCCGCCGTTTTTTACAAAACTATAGATGGCAAAATCTCTCTTTTTATTGTATCTATGTAACTATTTGTAATCCTGAAAAAAATCCCGCAGGTTCGTAAGTGCCGATACCAAGGTCTTCGTCTCTTCTTCCGACAGGTCTTTAAGCAATGACTGAATCATATCTTCATGGAACTTCTCATGGTGATGATATGCTTTCTCCCCTTTTTCTGTCAGCGACACCAGTACTACCCTCCGGTCAGCATCACTTCGCACCCGATGCACATAACCTTTTTTTACCAGACCGTTGATGGATATCGTCAGGGTTCCTACCGTAATCCCCAGTGTTTTCGCTACCGAAGACATATTCCTCGGCTCCCGGATCCCCACCGCCTCGATCACATGCATATCATTATTGGTGATATCTCTAAATTCCGGCGTTATAATTGCTTTTGCTTCGATATTCATAATATCATTGAACAGTTTTACCAACACCTCATGAAACATTTCATACGCCTGATCCATAAATCTCACCTCTCACATCCGGATTTTCTGTTGTATCTTAAAATATGTCAGTCGATGGACATCCATTTCTGTAATTATACCACACTCCCGTCGCATTCCTCAACAAAAACCGCTTGATTTCTCTTTATCACGATGATACGATATTTTTATAAAACATCGTAACTGTTTGACACTCTTACAGTTACGAGTCGCAATGTATTCCAACTATCTGATCATTACAAGAGTGCAATTTACAAATAACAGCTTCACTTTATTTTTACAGGAGGTAAAACTATGGCAATAACAGCAACCATGGCAGAAGCACAAAACGACTATTATAAAGCGATGCGCGCCGGCAAAAGAGAAGGCGAGACTCTTCCCAATCTTGATGATATATTAAAAGAAAAAAACATTGTCGCTGTCCGGGAGGTTCCTCTTGGACTGGTTCAGATCCCTTCTGAACTGATCGTAGGAACCAAAACTGCAGGCAGAAGTTCCGCATTCAGCAAAGGTTTCAAACCTCTGCTGAAAGAAAACACAGAATTTGCATACAAATGGATGGCCCTGTACAAGGCGCATCTGAATGAAGGGATCCGTGAACCCATCAAAGCATATGAATTCATGAACAAATTCTATGTGGAAGAAGGGAACAAACGGGTCAGCGTATTAAAGTTCTTCGATGCAGTATCTATTCCGGGCAATGTTACCCGTATCGTTCCCCCGAGAACGGAAGAAAAAGAAAATAAAATTTATTATGAGTTCATGGACTTTTACGCCTTGTCTCGTATCAACTATATCTGGTTCACCCAACTGGGAAGCTTTGCCAAACTGCAACGTCTCGTTGGCAAACGCCCGGATGAAGCATGGAGCGATGACGACAGACTGGATTTTGCATCTGCTTACAACCGTTTCCGTGCCGAATACAAGGCAAATGGCGGTGATAAAATCCCGATTACTACCGGTGATGCGTTCCTTTATTTTATCGGTCTGTATGACTACCGTTCACTCGACAATATGACTGCCGTGGAGCTGAAAGAACAGCTGGCAAAATCCTGGGATGAGTTCCGGCTTCTGACTACCGACGAATCTGTGGAACTGCAGATGGATCCTACCGACGAAAGCGAAGTAAAGAAAAACTTCTTCGCCCGTCTGATCCCTACCAGCACCCCAAAACTTCTTGTGGCTTTCATCCACGAGAAAAACGCCGAAATATCCGGCTGGACTTATGCACATGAACTTGGCCGTATGCATCTGCAGCAGACCTTTGAGGATCAGATATCCACAACCTGCTACGATAACGCCACCGAAGAAAATGCTGACGATCTGCTTGCAAAAGCCATCGCCGACGGCAACAACCTGATTTTTACCACTTCCCCGCCGCTTCTGAAAGCCAGCCTGAAGGCAGCCATCGAGCACCCGGAAGTGAAGATCCTGAACTGTTCTCTGAACACTTCCCATCGTTATATCCGTACCTACTATGCACGTATGTATGAAGCAAAATTTCTGATGGGAGCTATCGCAGGTGCAATGTCCAAAAACGGTAAGATCGGTTATATTGCCGACTATCCGATTTTCGGTATGACTGCCAACATCAATGCCTTCGCCCTTGGTGCAAAAATGGTTAATCCACGTGCGAAAGTATACCTGGAATGGTCCACCCTGAAAGATCACGATGTGACAAAAAGTTTCGCCGAAAACGAAGTCCACTATATTTCCGGTCAGGATATGACGATTCCCGGAGAACCGTCCAGACATTTCGGTCTGTACCGTGATTCCGAAGATATGCCTCTGAACCTTGCGATGCCTATCTGGCATTGGGGTAAATTCTATGAACAGATGATTCGTAACATCATAAACGGGGCATGGAAAACCGACGACACCAACGATTCCACCAAAGGTCTGAACTACTGGTGGGGTATGTCCGCAGGCATCATCGATGTGATCTGCTCCCAGCACCTGCCGATCGGTACCGCCCGTCTGGTCGATCTGTTAAAAAAGAGTATCTGCGAAATGAATTATAATCCGTTCTCCGGTGTACTGTATTCTCAGTCCGGTATTGTTCAGAAGAATGCAGACGCCGTTATGGATCCGGAAGAGATCATCACCATGGACTGGCTGGCTGAGAATGTCATCGGTTATATTCCAAAGATGGAAGATCTGATTGAAAAAGCAAAACCTGTAGTGATGCTGCAGGGTATCGACAACCCGGAGATTTAGACAACAAAGCGCGGCTTACAACAAAAAGGAACTTTAATTATGAGGATATTAGCAATTGCAGACGAAGAATCCAAGTATCTCTGGGACTATTTCCAGAAAGAAAAGCTTGAGGGAATCGATCTGATTCTCTCAAGCGGAGATCTGAACCCCAACTATCTGTCTTTTCTCGCCACCTTTACCACAGCACCGGTTTTATATGTAAGGGGAAATCACGATGACAAGTACGAAAAGACACCGCCGGATGGATGTATCTGTATCGAAGATCAGATTTATGTCCATGAAGGGGTTCGTATTCTGGGACTGGGCGGTTCCATGCGCTACCGCCCCGGGATTAATCAGTATACTGAAAAAGAAATGAAAAAACGGGTCAAAAAACTATGGTTTCCACTGCTGTACCGCGGTGGATTTGATATTCTTCTGACACATTCTCCCGCCTACCAGTTAAACGATGGTCTGGATCTCCCACACCAGGGATTTCAGGTCTTCAACACTCTGATGGACAAGTATCACCCGAAATTTTTTATCCACGGGCATGTACATATGTCTTACGGACGGAATCAAAAACGCTACGATCAGTATAATCAGACTCATGTGATCAATGCTTACGATCGCTGTGTATTTGATTATGAAGATGATAATCTGAGGGAACATTTGAAACGGTGATTTTTATCATGCCAGACAAAAAACAGGAGCAAAACGGTATCGCATCCGTCTCTGCTCCTGTTTTTTATCTTCCTGTATCTCTGTTTTCTCACCGTTGCGTACTCTCTGCCGGTCAGATCTGTATACTCCGTCCTTATAGGTTTCTTCTCATGATTTACAGCATCTGTCCTTTCAGGATAACCCCTTTAATTTCCAGAGTTTCCTGGTCAAGGAGTACTGCATTTGCTACTTTTCCCGGTGTGATGCTGCCATATTGGTCGTAGATACCGATGCTTTTTGCCGGATTGACTGCTGCACATTTTACCGCTTTTTCCAGAGGAATTCCCATCTGCTTCACAGCGGTACGCATACATTTCATCAGGTTGGTATTGGAACCTGCAATAGTTCCGTCTTCCAGGGTCGCACGGTTTCCTTTTACGATCACCGGCTGTCCGCCCAGCTCATACATGCCATCTTCCAGACCGGCAGCTTCCATGGTGTCACTGATGAAGATCACACGATCCTCTCCGAACATCTTGAATGTATTTCTCACGATTGCCGGATGGATATGTACGTTATCGCAGATCAGTTCGGCCTCACAGTATTCGTCATCTGCTGCCGCGATGATCGGTCCCGGTGCGCGGTGGTTGATCGGGTTCATCGCATTGTACAGATGGGTCATATGAGTGACACCTGCTTCGATCGCTGCTTTTGCTGTCTCATAATCCGCTGTTGTATGTGCGATCGACAGCACGACTTTTCCTTTTTCCGCCCGGATAAATTCCATCGCACCTTCTTCTTCCGGTGCCAGATCTACCAGTTTGAACAGACCTCCTGCGGCTTCCTGCAGCCGTTCAAACATTGCCACATCCGGTTTGTGGATGTATTTTCCGTTCTGTGCCCCTTTTTTTGCCATGGAGATAAACGGGCCTTCCATATTGATTCCGCAAAGAATCGCACCTTTTTCATTTTTATGGGCTTTCGCCGCTTTCGCGATCCGTGTCAGCCGCTCCTCATCAAACGTCATGGTTGCCGGTGCGATCGTTGTCACACCCTGACTGGCCTCATAATCTGCCATTACCTGAATGGACTCTTCCGTTCCGTCACAGAAATCCTTTCCCATGCATCCATGAAAATGAATATCTGTCAGTCCCGGAATCAGATAACAGCCGCTGCCATCTACCACTTTTTCTCCGTCCCCACTGGTTTCTGTAAAAACTTCCCCTTCTGTGCAGACTTCTTTCTCTGCAAATGTTCCCTCTTCGGTATAGACTTTTGCTCCCTTGATGATCATTGTTTCCCTTCTCCTCCTTCGTCCTTATCCTGAATCTGTCTTGACTTTAAGAGCATGACAGAATTATCATGCCGTGCCTGTTTGACAGATGAATCGATCTCCAGATAATATCCGTATAAAATATCCGTCATCACAAGAATCGGATACTGCGGAGAGATGATATTGCCAAAGTCCAGGTTTTTCTTTGCCGCCAGACATACCACTTCTTCACAGAATTCACTGTATTCCGGGCGGTCGTTGGCTGTCAGCAGTACCGTATAGGCTCCCTGCCGGTGTGCCTGTTTCAGACATTCCATCACTTCTTCCGTCCTGCCACTGATACTGATGCCGATCGCCATACAGTCTTCCTGTACGATCGTCGAATGAAACCGCATCATATGAGTCTCATCTACCGCATCCATATCCAGTCCCAGCCGCATGAAACGAAACTGCATCTCTCTGGCTGCCAGGCTGGAACTTCCTTTCCCGTAAACAAACACCCGCCGGCACTCTGACATCTTCCCGGCAATCCGGCGAAGCTGCGCCTCATCTGCCAGATTATAACTTTTGTTCAGTAACTCCTGATAAGAGTCAAATACTTCTCTCATCTGTCCTGTGATCTGGTGATCTTTCTCTCCGAATGATTCTTTGTATTTGAACACAAATTCCCGATAGCCCTTATAACCACATTTTTTCGCGAATCGGGACAGAGATGCCTCTGACACATACAGCATCGAAGAAATATGTCTGGATGAAAAATCCATATCTTCCTCATTGGAAATAAAAAAATCAGCGATATTTTTTTCCACTGCAGACAGATTTTCATAATGGGCTTCTATGTTGGGTACTATTGTTTTTCTGTAATAACTCATCTTCCAATCCTTTCCGGCATCTGCTTGCAGCTGTTCCGGTCCTTCACAGCTACCTTTTCCTGTTATAAAATAATTAGTAACTGTTCAGTACCTTCACAGTTACAAGCAAAAATGCATTTAAAATCACCTTCGGTGATGGCATTTTTGCTCGTATGTCTCGGGATTTTGGCATATCCATGCCAAAACACCTCGCGGAATATTACCTACTGAATAGTTACAAATAATTACTATATTTCTACATCCAGTATAACATGTTTTCTTTTACTTTCAAGTACTTTCATCTTCCTTGAAAATTCATAATTCCGTCCTTCCACCCATTGACTTTCCGGATGGTTTCGCTTATGCTGAATATAAGAGCGCTGCATGTTTCATGGGGGAAAATGCAGGGCGTTTTTTTACACAGGAGGGTTTTTACACAAATGAAGAAAGAAACTGTTACAACCAATCAGATCACCGAGGGCGTAATCTGGAAACAACTTTTATTGTTCTTTTTTCCCATTGTTCTGGGAACATTTTTTCAGCAGCTGTACAACACGGCAGATACAATCGTTGTCGGGCGTTTTGTCAGCAAAGAAGCTCTTGCCGCCGTCGGTGGTTCCGCCGCACAGATTGTGGGGCTGATCGTGGGCTTCTTCGTCGGACTGGCTTCCGGTGCTTCGGTTATCATTTCCCAGTTTTACGGTGCAAAGAACAGAGTGCAGCTGAACCGTGCTCTGCATACTGCCTATGCATTCTCTATCATTGGAAGTATTTTCATCACCGTTCTGGGAATTCTGATTGCTCCCTGGATGCTTGAACTGATGCACACACCACAGGAAACCATGGCGGATGCACTGCTCTATCTGCGGATCTACTTCGCCGGTATTATCTTTGTCTTTATCTATAATGTGGGTTCCAGTATCCTTCGTGCGATGGGAGACTCCCGCAGACCGTTATATTATCTGATCGTCTGCTGTATCCTGAATATTGTGCTGGATATCGTGCTGGTGATCGTTTTTCACATGGGAGTTGCCGGTGTGTCAATCGCCACGATTTTTTCTCAGGGAGTCAGTGCCGTTTTGATCACCCGCGCCCTGATGCATTCCGACGATCTGTATCAGCTAGAGTTCCGAAAGATCCGATTCCACAAATCTGCTCTGATCAGTTTGATCTGGGTGGGCTGTCCTACCGGCATCCAGTCAGTTTTATACAGTGTCACCAACATGCTGATCCAGACGTTCTTAAATAATCTGGGAACCGATACAGTGGCCGCCTGGAGTGCTTTCGGAAAGATCGATTCTTTATACTGGATGGTCAATAATGCGTTCGGTATCGCCGTTACGACTTTCGTAGGACAGAATTTTGGTGCCGGAAAATACGACCGCATGAAAAAGAGTGTCCGCATCGGGCTTTGTATGGGGCTTTGTACAGCTCTGACATTGACTCTCATATTCTATAACTTCGGAACTCCGCTGTTTCGTCTGTTTACCTCCGATGAAAATGTAGTCTCTATCGGTATGCAGATGTTATACCACGTTGCTCCGGCATACTGCCTGTTCGTCTTCATCGAACTGCTCTCCGGTGCACTCCGCGGAACCGGAGATGTTGTGATCCCGATGCTTATCACCTGTTTCGGTGTCTGCCTGCTGCGTATCGCCTGGCTCTTCTTCATCGTACCACTCGCTCCGGGCCTCAACACCATCGTCCTCAGCTACCCGGTCACCTGGGCGATCACGGCGGTAATGTTTATCGTTTACTACTGTTACCAGGCAAAGAAATGGCCGAAATCTTCTGCGAAAAAAACGGCTTAATCTTATGCCGATAACATTCTTTAACTGTTTGTCCGTATAACGTAAGGAAAGGGGCTGTCGGGAAAGCGGCGCACCCATAAGGAAGTAAATTTAATTTTGCAGGGCGGCATAGTCGAAAGGCTATGCCGTTCTGCTTTTTCTTTGCCGTTCAATGGTCTGCTTGTCCTCGTCCTGTTCCAGTTCCCCGATAAAGTTCCACACAATCTCTATCTTCTGTCTGCGGTGTCCGCTGGACTTGTCCGGCGCGTGAACAACGATTTTCTTCACAAACTCATTGACGATAGTAGGCGTTAATTCCCGTATTCCCACATACTTGCGGATAATAGCGGCGAAACTGTCAAAATCCGTTCTGTCCTGTTCGTAAGTATCAACGGCGGTCTGCTCCGCCTTGACAAACTCTGTCAGTTCCTTTTGTTCCGCTTCATACTCTGCGGACAGCTTCAAAAACCGTTCGTGGCTGATCGTGCCGCTAATATCGTCCTCATAGATACGCTTGAAAATACGGTCAAGCTCGGCAATTCGTTTCTTTGCCTGTTCCAGTTCTTTTTTCTTCTGCTTTATTGCTTTTTCCGCTTCCTCAAACCGTTGCTGATACACCATGTTTTGAAAACCCTGTATATCATCAAAGAACATTGCAGTTACATCAAAAATCCTCTGCCGGACAAACAGTGTTAAGGTTTCTTCTCTGATGAAATGTGCGGAACAAGTTCCCGTATTGCTCTTGTAATTAGAGCAAACATAGTGTTCCTGCTTTGGAGAAAAGCTGTTCGTTGTGCAGAAATAGAGCTTCTCGCCGCAATCAGCACAATAGAGCAAACCCGAAAACAAGCCTTGCCGTCCTGTCTTTGTTGGGCGGCGTTTGTTTGCCCGTAGTCCCTGTACCCTCTCAAATACTTTTTCCTCAATAATTGCAGACTGCGTATTCGGAAAGATACGGTAATTTTCCGGCGTATTTTGCAAACGCTTTTTCAGCTTGTGGGATTTGGAATAGGTCTTGAAGTTGACCGTACAGCCAGTATATTCGGGACGTTCCAAAATTCCCGATATTGACTTGTAATCCTACCGATAAAGGTTATCCGGCATTGTTTTACCGTCGCGCTTTGCATAGTAGGCTTTGACCGTCAAAACCTTGTCTGCTGTCAGTATCTTTGCTATCTGCATAGGTCCTTTTCCGGCAACGCATAAATCAAAAATCCTCTTTACCACAGCGGCGGCTTCCTCGTCCACGATCCACTGTTTCTTGTTGTCCGGGGATTTCATGTACCCATAGGGCGGATTAGTACAAAGATGTTCTCCGGCGTTTCCTTTCGCTCGCATGACAGCGCGAATTTTTTTGCTTGTATCACGCGCATAAAAGTCATTGAACAGATTGCGGAAAGGGGTAAACTCATTATCGCCTTTGTCGCTGTCTACACCGTCGTTGATTGCGATATAGCGAATATCACGCTCCGCGAAGAAGCTCTCTGTATAGTAGCCGACTTTCAGATAGTCACGCCCCATGCGCGACATATCCTTGACGATAACCGTCGTGACTTTTCCGGCTTCCGCAAGGCGTATCATTTCATTCCAACCGGGGCGGTCAAATAATGAGGTGTGATAGCGATAGCGGCAAAAAGCTAATAAAATCAATGGTTTTG
>OGOY01001140.1_pt1 | contig 29371 bp, 17 predicted proteins | sample 1552811 | NCBI WGS metagenome assembly OGOY01 (sample SAMEA2580132, study PRJEB22360) | human gut metagenome | biome: human gut; feature: human-associated habitat; material: faeces | place: Denmark | collected 2008/2010 | reverse complement strand
AGCTCAAGCGCATCCAGGACGGCTCCTTCGCCAAGGAGTTCATGGATGACCAGGCCGCAGGCGCTCCGAAGTTCAAGAAGCTGCAGGAAGAGTACAGCCACCCGCACCTGGAGACCGTTGGCCCGAAGCTGCGCGCCATGTTCTCCTGGAACAACCAGGTGGACGCCGATGCCGATATGGCCGAGTCCTTCAACGGCAAGATCGCTCGTACCCAGGTTCAGTGAGATTGCTTCGCTAGCTGCATAAGCTATTTAGCGAATTAGAAAGCGTCGCCCGCTTCATGCGGACGGCGCTTTTTGCATATCGTCGTGCGTGCGACGGTTGCGTACGTTCCGGTATAACGAAAGGCCGCCACCCAACTTGGGCGGCGGCCTTCAATCGCAGTTAATGCGATTAATCGCAATGAATGCGAGACGTTACTCAGCCACGGGCGATCTTGCCGGTGAAAGTGGCCATGTCAGCGTCGTCATCCTTGCCGTTGTTCCAAGAGAACATGGCGCGCAGCTTCGGGCCAACGCTCTCGATACGCACGTTGCCGTATTCTTCCTGCAGCTGCTTGAACTTCGGAGCGCCTGCGGCCTGGTCATCGATGAACTCCTTGGCGAAGGAGCCGTCCTGGATGCGGCTCAGATGGTACTGCATGCGCTTGCGGCAGTCTTCGTTGATGACGGTGTTGGTGTAGTCGCCGTACTGGGCGGTGTCGGAGCAGGACCAACGGGCCTTGTTCAGGCCACCCTCGTTCATGAGGTCGACGAGCATCTTCAGCTCGTGGCAGACCTCGAAGTAAGCGATCTCCGGCTGGTAGCCAGCGTCAGTGAGAACCTCGAAGCCCATTTCAACGAGCTTGTTCACGCCGCCCATGAGCACGTTCTGCTCGCCGAACAGATCGGTCTCGGTCTCCTCGGTGAAGGTGGTCTTGATGGCGCCTGCACGCAGCGCGCCCAGAGCCTTGGCGTAAGCCAGGCACAGCGGCCAGGTCTTGCCATCCGGATCCTGCTCGACGGCCACGACGACCGGGACGCCACGGCCAGCGGCGTACTCACGACGCACGATGTGGCCCGGGCCCTTCGGGGCGACCATGAAGACCGGGTGGTCCTCGGTCGGCTTGATGTAGCCGTAGTGGATGTTGAAGCCATGAGCGAAGGCGACGGCGGCGCCCGGCTTGATGTTCGGTTCGATGTCGTTGGCCCAGATGGTGCGCTGGTACTGATCGGGAGCCAGAATCATGATGATGTCGGCCTCGGCGGCGGCTTCCGGAACGGACTTGACTTCCAGACCCTGCTCCTTGGCGTGCTCGACAGACTTGGAGGTCGGGCGCAGGCCGACGACGACGTCGACGCCGGAATCGCGCAGGTTCAGCGCATGGGCGTGGCCCTGGGAACCGTAACCGATGATGGCAACCTTCTTGCCTTCGAGGACCGAGAGATCGCCGTCGTTCTCATACCAGATTTGTGCAGCCATTGTACTTGGCACTCCTTTTATGTAGTGGGGTGAACGCTTGGAAAAGCGTTCGGGTTTCTACCATTCGCAGATGAAATTCGTGTTTTCATGCATGGATTTTGTCCTGCAAACTGGGGTCTATCCTACCGGAGCCTCCATCTTGCAGCGTGTCTGGTCCACAAAGTGAGCCGCGAAACCGTAAAAATCCGTCGCGACAACGGCAAGTTTCATGTATTTTGACGGGAAGGTGGCATAGGATACAACGCGTAGGGATTTTTGATTAGGAAGAGATGTCATGGTCACTGCGACTGGTCCTGCTCTTGGTTCTGAAATGACAACATCGGTTGAACCCATCGATGACCGTAGCACGGCAGGAGTTCTGCACGTTGCCGCGATTTTCGCCTCGCATATGGTGTTGCAACGTAACAAACCCATTGCCGTGTTCGGTGCGTTGAATGCCGACTGCGCCGGACTTGAGGTTTCGGCGGAAATACGCGATTTCGATGGTTCCGTGATCGTGCAGGCGCACGCGTACGCCTCCAAAGAAATCAAGAACGGCTTTTCTCCGTGGCGCGTTATGTTGCCCGCGCAACCCGAAGGCGGACCTTACACGCTGCGCGTTACCGCAGGCAACGATTTCATCGAATATTACGACGTGCTGATCGGTGAAGTGTGGCTTGCCGGCGGGCAAAGCAATATGGAACTTGAGTTGCGCAACAGTGAAAACGCCGAGGAAGCCCTCGAAAGCTGCGCTGATCCGCTCCTGCGTTTCTACAATGTGCCGAAAACCGGCGTGATTAATCGCAATGCCGAACATGCGGCAAGTTGGCAGGAATCATCGCCCGAAAACAGTGGCGTGATGAGTGCTGTAGCGTACTATTTTGCGCGAAAACTGCGTGATGAACTTGATTCCGACCTTCCAATCGGCATTATCGACTGTTATATCGGGGGTACGTCGATTAGTTGTTGGATGAGCGAGGATGCGCTGAATTCCAGCGAATCCGGGCGTGCTTATCTTGCTCGCTACGAGCAGGCGGTCGCCGGTAAAACGCAGGGACAGTTCGATTTGGAGTATAGCGAATGGCAGTCGCGTTCTGATACTTGGAATGCGTCGATTGCTGCAGCTCGTGAAGCCGATCCTGATGTGACGTGGGATACGCTCACCCAACAGTATGGCGAATGTCCGTGGCCTCCACCGATGACGCCGACTTCACAGTGGCGTCCGACTGGTCCGTTCCATGCCATGCTGGAGCGTATTGTGCCCTATTCCTTGGCTGGATTCCTGTGGTATCAGGGCGAGGAAGACGAGCCGTATTGCGATTCCTATCGTGAGCTGCTGGGCATGATGATTGGTGAATGGCGTGCGCTGTGGAGTGAAAGCCTACCGTTCCTGATCGTGCAGTTGCCGCAATGGATCGACAAGACGGTCGATGAGAGCGACGGTGATCCGATGCTGTGGCCGGTGCTGCGCGAAGCCCAGTGGGATGCCGCGCAGTCCATCGACAACGTGTTCGCCATCTGCACCATGGATTGCGGTGAATACAACAATATTCACCCGGTTGATAAGCGCACGCCCGGCGAGCGTCTAGGCAATTGTGCGCTTCACCAAGTGTATGGTATGAGCCGTATTCCGGTGTATGGTCCGACTGTGCTGGGCTTCCGCTGCGACGAAGGCGGTCGCGTGCGTCTGTTCTTCCGGTACGCGCACGGCCTGCATTTCAGCGGTACTACGCCCGACAGTTTCGGCGATGAGCTCGCCAAGAGCCTGCCTTCGTTGGTGCGTTTGCCGGAACGTTCCGGTTTCGAGCTTGCCGGTGCCGATGGCGTGTTCCATCCGGCCTACGCCGCGATTTTCGTGGATTGCGATATTGACGATCTGGTCAACGCGAAGGTCAATGTGGTCGATTACAACGCTACGGAATTCGGTATTCCGATCAACAGCCGCAGTATTGGCACGATTACGTTGGCCACGCCGAAAGTGCCGCAACCGGTTATGATGCGTTACGCATGGCGTAATTGGGGTCCGGCACCGTTGTTTAATGACAATAATCTGCCTGCTCACCCATTCAAGCTAGACCTGACCGATCACACCGACTCTGATCACGTTGAATAATCACGTTGAATGATTGTCGATAGTTGACAATGAATAGCGTGCGATTGCTGTGCTTATAATGTGCCGCAATCGCGCGCTTTGTATTGCGATTGAAATCCTGCTGATCGCACGTCAGTCAAATACGAATCAAATACAAATGCGTTATGCTGCGAGCGTGTGGGGCATCTGATGGAAGAGCCGTACGAATTGCGTGCCCGCGCTTCGACCGGTCCCGCTCCGGCAGGGGAATAAGATGCGATGATGAGTTAAAAAATCGCGATTGCGTATTTGCTGCGGCAATACCGCTTGCCGATGCTCGCCCAACATCGTATGGCGTCAAGCTTAAGAAAAGCCTAAGCGATTAAGTTTGGCGAGTCAACTGCGATACGGAAGCGAAATTTGGAATTTGAAACGTGAAGATCACGGAATACGCAACGAAAAAGCGGGAATTACGGATTGAAAATCAGAATCTGAAATCTGAAACAAAAAAAGCGCCTGTGCCCCTCGCTTGAGGCACAGGCGCATTGTTGTCTTACGACTTCAGGCGCGCTTCTGTGTGATCTGATAGGCGGCGAACAGCACGACCAGCCAAATCACGCCGGCGACTACGGCGATGCGATAGCTTGCGGAGAAGCACATCAGCACCACGACCAGCAGCATGAACGCGATCACCAAATACGGCGTCACCTTGGCGAACGGCAGCTTGAAAGCGAGCTTGTCAAGCGCTTCCTGGCCCTTCAATCCCTTCAGATTGTTCGGACCATCGCCGGCGGCGACAACGCGACGGAACTTAATTTCCGTAATCATAATCATGATCCAATTAATCGCAGCGGCGATCGTGGCGATCGACATCAAATAATTGAACGCGAAATCAGGCCACACGAACACCACCACCACGGCGATCGCGATAATGATGGCCGACGTGATCACGCCACCGACCGGAACGCCGCGCTTGTTCAGGCGGCCCAGATACGCGGGAGCATTGCCCTGCTTCGCCAACGAATACAACATGCGCGAGTTCGCGTACAGGCCAGAGTTGTACACGCTCATTACGGCGGTCAAGCACACGAAATTCAGAATGCCGGCGGCCGCATGCACGCCCACCGAGTCGAAAATTTGCACGAACGGGCTGGAATTGCCGTCGATCGTGCTCCACGGGACCACGGCCATGATCACACCGAGCGCGCAGATGTAGAACACGAGAATACGCCAGATAATGCCGTTCGTGGCCTTCGGAATGGTGGTGCGCGGATTTTCGGTCTCGCCCGCGGTGATGCCGATGAGTTCGGTGCCTCCGAAGCTGAACATCACCACGACCAGCGCCATCAGCAAGCCAGTCCACGTGCCGTCCGCATTGCGAGACATCAGGCCATGCGGCAGGAATCCGCCGTCAACGGTGAACCAGTTGGCGAACGACGCGCGAATGCCCGAAGCGGTCGGCACATTCGCGATGATCACATACAAACCGCCGAAAATCATGGCAAGCACGGCCACGATCTTGATGATGGCGAACCAGAATTCGAATTCGCCGAACTTGTTCACGCCCATGAGATTCAGCGCCGCGATGGCCACGAGGAACACCGCCGCCGACACCCACTTCGGAATGTTCGGGAACCAGTAGTTCACGAACGAGCCGACCACGGCAAGCTCCACCATGGCCACCAGCACGTAGTTGAACCAGTAGTTCCAGCCGGAAATGAAGCCCGCTCGCCGTGACCAGTAGCGCGTCGCGTAGTAGCTGAACGCGCCAGCCTTCGGATCCTCGACCGCCATCTCGCTCAGAGCGCGCACGATCATGAAGATCGCGAGACCGCCGACGAGGTAGGCGAGCAGAATGGACGGGCCGGCCAGCTGAATGGATTCGCTGGAGCCGTAGAACAGGCCGGTGCCGATGGCGCCACCCAGCGCGATGAGCTGGATATGGCGGTTTTTCAACGATTTACGGAGCGTCGGCGGAACCGGCACGTCGTCGGTTCCACGCGGCTTCTTTGCGGCGGTGACGTCGCTCATGAATGCTTCCTCTTCTCTGTTTCCTTGCGATTGCGCGTTGTGCGTTGCGCTCGCTGCTTGCGTTGCGTGCTGTTGCACGCTTGCATGTGCTTGTTTTGCTTGCTTTTTGCGATTCGCCCTTTGTGAGGGAACGTTCCCGATTGTAGCGGGAAGCGGCGGGCAAAGTGTTGGTTTGTTCGTTCCGGAATGTCTGGTTTGCTTAACGGGTTGTTTGGTTTAGAAGTTCGATTCGCGCGATTGCTGTGCGATTCGAACGCGCGATTTGGACACGTGTTGCGGATGTGCGGTTTGGCGCGTCTTTCCAAGCTTCATGGTGTTCAATGGAATGAGGGGCTACGAACGGAGGTCGACATGGCATTCGTCAAGGACATGCTGCGAATGTGGGCGCATTCGTGGAAAAGATTCATTTCCATCGCCATGATCACGTTGCTCGGTGTGGCCGTGCTCACCGGCATTTACGCGGGCTGCCGTGACGCGTTCCGCAGCACCGATCGCTTTTTCGACGCGCAGGGCCTGCACGACGTCCAGGTGCTGTCCACCGCGGGCCTGTCGAACGGCGATATCGCCGCGTTGCGCAAGGTGAACGGTGTTGCGAAAGTGCAGGCGGAACGGTCGCAGGAAGTGACGTTCGATTTGGACGGCCGCAAGTCGGCGACCATGCAGGAAATCGGCACGAACGGCATTGACCAGCCATACTTGCAGGAAGGGCGCATGCCGAAGAAAGCCGGCGAAATCGCGGTAACCAGGAAATTTATTCGCGATTCGGGCAAGCGTATCGGCAGCCGCCTCACCGTAACCCCCGAATCGGCTTCCTCCGATACTTCCGATACGAACGATACGAACGGTGCGGACGGCACGAATGAAACGAACGGCACGGACGAGGCGCCGAGCTTCCCGACCAAGCTCACCATCGTGGGCGTGGTGCTCGATCCGCAGAACCTGAGCAACCCGGACGGCTACTCCGCCATGACCTCGTTCCGTTCCACCGCCACCACCGACTACACGTTCTTCGCGCCGTCCGATGGCGTGACCGGCACCCTCTACACGTCCGCCACGCTGCTCGTCAAGGGTGCGGCCGCCGAAAGCACGTTCGACGAATCGTACGAAAACACCGTCAAGCAAGTGACCGACCGCATCGACGGCACCGTGAAAACCGACCGCCAGAAGGCCCGTCGGCAGGAACTGCTCGACGCGGGCAACAAGAAGATCGCCGACGCGCGTGCGGAAGCCGACAAGAAGTTCGCGGACGCGCAGTCGCAAATCGACGCGAATCGGCAGCAATTCAACCAGCAGGTCGACCAGATTGTCAGCATGCAGGCGGGCGCGGCAGCTGCGGGAGCTGCGGCAAACGGCGCGGCCGCAGGTGCGGCGGCGGCCGCAGGTGCAACTACCCTCCAACTTGACGAAACCACGCGTGAAACAATGCGTGAAACCATCATCGCCGCTAGTCCCGAACTGACGCAAGCCAAGCAGCAGCTCGACCAGGCGCAATCGCAATTGAACGAGCAGAAGGCAAGTACCGAACAAACGCTGAAAACCAAGGAAAACGAGCTGAAAACCAGCATTCCGCAAGTGCGCTGGTATGTGCAGGACCGGCAGTCGCTCGGCGGGGTCAGCGCGCTCAAATCCGACCTCGACTCCATCCAGTCGCTCGGCAACGCGTTCCCGATTGTGTTCCTGCTGGTGGCCGTGATGATGAGCCTGACCGCCATGGCGCGCATGGTCGAAGAGGACCGCTCGCTCATCGGCACGTACGTGGGGCTCGGCTACGGGCGGCTGGCGGTCGCGTCGCGCTACCTGCTGTTCGCGTTGCTCGCCTGCCTCATCGGCGGCGGCCTCGGCCTGATCGCCGGCTTCCTTGGCATTCCTGCGTTCCTGCTGGTCGTATTGCAAGGCATGTATGTGATGCCCGGTCTGCGGCTGGAATACGACTGGCTGTACGGCTCGCTCGGCATCGCGCTGTTCGTGGTCGGCGTGCTCGCCGCCACCATCTACGCGTGTGTGCAGGAAATGAGGCAGACGCCCGCCTCGCTGCTGCGTCCGAAAGCGCCGCGCGCCGGCTCGCGCATTCTGTTGGAACGGATTCGGCCGGTTTGGAATCGCATCGGCTTCCTCGGCAAAGTGACCGCGCGCAACATTTTCCGCTTCAAGTCGCGCCTCATCATGACGGTCGGCGGCGTCGCCGGCTGCACCGCGCTGATTGTCTGCGGCCTGGCCATCAACGACACCGTCGCAGACCTCGGCATCAAGCAATACCGCGACATCTACCAGTACGACCTGATGGTGGTTTCCGACGATTCGGACGCGTCGGCGATGCGCACGAAGGTCGCGTCAGACGGGCGCGTCACGTCGTCGCTTGACGTGCGCATAGAATCGGGCGATCTGGCGATTTCGGGCGGTGGCGACGGTGACAGCGGCAAGGCCGGCAGCAGCGGCAGCGAAAGCATCCAGCTGGTCGCGGTGCCGGAAAAGCATCTGTCCGATTTGGGCGAAATGGTCACGTTGCAGCCGGTCTCGTCCGGCATGCTGGGCACGTCCGGCGTCGGCAAAACCGGTTCGCTGAAACTCGATGACGATGGCGTGATCGTCGCGCAGTCGGCGGCAAGCGCGCTGGGCGTCAAGGCCGGTTCCAAGGTGCGACTGACCAACGGCGACGGTGTGCGGGCCACGGCGAAGGTGAGCGCGGTGAATCGCAACCTCATCGGCTCGGATGTGTATGTAAGCGAAACCTACTACGCCAAGCTTTTCGACTCGAAAGACGCGAAGAACACCAAGAATTCCAAGAGTTCCGAGGATTCCGAGGCTCTGACGTGGAACGCCATGCTCGCCAAGCTTTCCGGCTCCGACACTTCGCAAACCGACTATGCGGAATCGCTCGAAGAGGACAGTTCGGTGATGAAGGCCGTAAGCTGCGCGCACATGGCCGACAGCTTCAAATTCGACCTCATGGGCGCGGTGGTGGCGCTGATCGTGGCGCTCGCTGGCGGTCTGGCGCTTGTGGTGCTGTTCACGCTCGCCAATACGAACGTGTCGGAACGCGTGCGCGAGATGGCCACGCTCAAGGTGCTTGGCTTCTTCGACCGCGAAGTGCACCATTACGTGAACCGTGAGATGATGATCCTCACCGTCATGGGTGTGATACTGGGCCTGCCGCTCGGCCGGCTCGTCGGCGGCATGCTGACGATGGCGCTCAACATGCCCTCGTTGTATTTCGAGGTGGAGGTCAAGCCGCTGAGCTACGTGATCGCGGCCGTGGCGACCATGGCCTTCGCGCTGCTCGTGCAGCTGTTCGTCAACCCCGTCCTCGACCGCATCGACCCCATCAGCTCCCTCAAGTCCGTGGAGTAGCGCCCCTCCGAAGCCCTCTCAGTTCTTCGGGTAGCGGTAGTTGTGGGGGAGTTGGGTGGTGAGCTGCGGGTCGAGGCCGAGTTCCTTGAGTTGGCGGTCGATTTCGAGGCGCGCACGTTCCACAAGTTCGGCGCGACGGCTGTCCAAACCGTTCAGCCCCTCCTGCTTTTCCAGCGATTTCAACGTCTCCGCCATACGCTTGAGCCGGTCCTGATGGTGCAGCAGCGCACGTACCTGCGCATGTTCGCGTACGATCGTCCGCCAATCGGATGGCGTGTGTGCAATCTCCCGAACCGCGGTGACCGGATGCACGTCGGCCACCTGATATGTGATCGAGCCAAGGAGTGGCATCAGGAACACTGTAATCGCGCCGGCTGCGACCAGTGTTGACGCGGTGTCGCTCTGCATGGTGCCGACCTTCACCGCCAGCGACGTGACGGCGACGATGATCGGCAGCGCGGTCGTGCAATACAGGGCTACGGTGACGCGGTGATGCGATGACAGCGGATTCTTGCGTTTGTCGAGCGATAGCGCAACATATACGGGCACCGCGCGAATCAGCATGAGCATGACGATGAACGCGACGAGCAGCGCGGGCCGGCTTGCCACGGCGCGCACGTTGATCGCGGCGCCTGACACCACGAAAAACACAGGAATGAGGAAGCCGTAGCCGACACCCTCCAACTTCATTTCCAGCGACTTGCTGCCGTCGGGGATGATGTAACGCAGGATGAAGCCCGCGGCGAACGCGCCGAGCACCGCGTCAAGTTCGAACAGCGCGGAAATGGTGACAAGGAAGATGAGCAGGAATGTGGTCAGTCGCATGAGCGTTTGCGATGACGTGTTCGCATTTTCCGTAAGGAAACGGTACAGGCGATGGCCGGTTCTCAGTGCTTTCGTAGGTAGCATCGCGCACAGTAGGCAGATGGCAAGGAACGCGCCGAGCACGAGCATGGTTTGCCAGCCGGTTCGGGTGGATAGCAGGATGGCCATGGCAAGGATTGGGCCGAGTTCGCCCCACGTTCCGTACGAGATGATGGCGTCGCCGATGGGGGTGCCTTCGAGGTTGCGTTCCTTGAGAATCGGCATGAGCGTGCCGAGCGCGGTGGTGGTGAGTGCGATTACCGTGGCCACGCCGTTGATGCCTTGCTTGGTGAAGAACGGAAGGAATGTCACAACCAGCCAGGCGAGGCCTAGCGTGATTCCCCATGTAAGCAGTCCGACTTTGCCTTGATGTCCGGCGAGTCGTTTGGGGTCGATTTCGTAGCCGGCGAGCAGGAACAGGAACGCCATGCCGAGCTCGTTCAAGAGTTTCACGGCGTCGTTTACTTCGATCACGCCTAGTCCGTACGGGCCGAGCGCGGTTCCGGCGGCGAGCAGCAGCACGGTTTGCGGAATGAACTTGCCCGGGATCAGCTGCGCCACGATTGGGCTGACGGCCGCCACCGCCATGATGATGGTTAATGAAACGAGCTCTTGCGTCATGTTTCCAGCCTAGTGAGTCTGCGTGACGGTGCTCGGATACGCGGTGACCCCCATGACGCGCTGGGGGTGAGGTTAAGTTTTTGTTAATTTTATGGGGGGGGGGTCTATGAGCTTTTATTATCCGTGGAAAATGGCGGGACTGTTTTGTTTGAAGGTTGGCCCCCTCTTTTCGTTGAAGGGGATGGGTCTTTCGTTCGAGGGTTTTAACGAGGGTGTTAATGGAAAGAGCCCGATATGATGCTGAATCGAGCTGTTTAGGCGATTTAGGGGGTGTAAAAAATGATTGATGGCAAATTCACAGCAAAGGAGCGTGCGTATCTGGCCAGCCTGCCAGCGGTCAAAAGCGTGAGCCCATCCCATATCCGGTATACCGATCGCTTTAAGGTCGAGGTCATGTGCCGGTACAACGCGGGCGAATCGCCGTCGGCCATCTTTCGGGAGGCGGGTCTCGACCCCAAGCTGATCGGCTACAAGCGCGTGGAACGGTGCATCGCGCGCTGGAAGCAGCAGGAGGAGCGGAACAAGCGCAGGAACGAACATACGAACCATTACATGCAGGATTGTGATGACGAGCTGGAAGCCATCGAACTGCGCGGAGACGATGTGGATCAGTCCGTGGTGGATCTTTATGGCGCTGGCGCGGCAGGGACGTCGGGAAGCGACGTCGCGACGAGAAACGTTGGCGCGTCGGGAAGCAACGGCGTGCAATCGCAAGGCTCGGACAAGTCGCAGGAATCGCGCGCATCGCAGGATATGCTGTCGAAACTTGCACAGGCACAGCTGACCATCAACAAATGCGACATGCTGATAGCCAAGCAGGCGTTGCGTATCGACGAGCTGGAACGCGTGCTGCGGAAGTTCATCCAGTGATGCGTGCGAAACGTATGAAAAACATGGAACGTACGGAAGGCGCGGAACCGTCTTTCAACGAGATAATCGACGTTTCCGACGATATGCGCAGACGGCGTGGCCGCCGCAGGAAAACCGTCGCCATGCGTGTCTCCGCTGCGCTGTTGATCGTCATTTCCATTTGCATCGGCGGTTTTCCGGCGATGCTGCAATACCGGTCGGCGCACGAACTGTCGAATACGTCGGACCAGTCCGCACGTGCGGTTGCGGGTTGGCCGTATCCGCAGGCCGACGACGCGATCGCCGCGGCCAAGGAATACAACAAACGGCTCGCCGCATCGGGCCAGCCGATCCTCGGCGAGGCGAAGGATCCGTTCTCCCAGGCGCAGGGCAGCTCGCGGTCCAGCGAATCCGGTTCCAACGAATCAGACAGCGCCAGCGCCAAAGATACGGAATATCAAAGCCTGCTGGATTCCGGCAGCGGTGTGATGGGCACTATCCGCATTCCGAAAATTTCTGTGAAACTGCCGATTTACCATGGCACGTCGCAGTCGGCACTTGCGTCCGGTGCGGGGCATTTGTATGGCAGTGGTCTGCCGGTGGGCGGCAAGAACACGCATGCCGTAATCACCGGGCATCGCGGGCTTGTGGATGCGATGATGTTCACCCGATTGGATGAAATGCGCGTCGGCGACTACTTCTACATCGAAGTGATGGGCCGCACGCTCGGCTACAAGGTGGATCGCATTTCGGTAATCGAACCGAATGACACTTCGAAGCTGAAGATCGTTCCCAGCGAAGACCGGGTGACGTTGATGACGTGCACCCCGTACGGCGTTAATACGCATCGACTGTTGGTTTCTGCGGTGCGCTCGCCGATTCCCGACGTGGTACCGGCGGAGCATGATGCGGCGAAGGATGCGCGAACGATTGCGACCACGGCCGCGGTGGTCACGTTGCTGCTCGGTCTGCTGCTGGCATGGTTGCGCGGGCGACCGTGGCATATCCGTAGGCATGCGGCTTGGTGGCCGAAGCGTGGCTAACGACCGCTGTTTGCCGATGCCCCCTGCCGGCTTTTTTATTCGGGTATCACCCATATTGTGAAACGTTGCGATTGCAACGGTTGACGATGGTATAATACCTCGACTTTCCCGCACTTAGGGTGTGCATCTCCCGACGTCTTTTCTCCTACATTCAAGATGGGAGCGCCGGAAGTGTATCCGTACTGGACATAGCATGTGCCGGTGCGTGATGCGCGGACGGTGTTAGAGACGGAAACCGCGTTGAAGCGCGGTATTAAGGGGACAATGCACATGAGGCATGTACATGAATCTGAGGCAAAGCCAAAAGGGAACTTTGCCAAGCGAATCGTAGCTGCGGTAGCCGCGGTCGCCATGCTTGGTGGCATGGGCTACGCCACCACTTCTACTGCACTAGCCAATGACGTCAATGCCACTGTTGAGCAGCAGAATGGTATCAGCATTGGTCTGCATGATTACAATCGCAACTCCATCAACAATAATCATGCGTTGCATTTTAAGAACGGAAGAGACGAAACCGGCTATAACCGCTATGTTCAAGATGGCAAAGGTGCGTACACGGGCATTGTGAAGCCTCTGCTGACTAACGGTTACCCGACCATGGCGGATGGCAACGGATCGCTGGATTATCTCTTCGGCGGTGCGTCTGATAATACCGTTGTGACTAATCACACGCCGGAAGGTGGTTTGCTGACTTCGGATGGTCAAGGGAATTACAGTTTCGATGCGGCGTCGAAATATGCGAAATATGACCACAATAGCAATCGATTCGAATTGACCAATCAGACCCAGAGCGGGAATCGTGACCCGCTGTTCACGCCGTTTGGCAATGACAGCGACGACAATAGGTATTCGTTCGGCATGAACCTTGGGGCCGATTTCTATATGCCTAAAGATGGCAAAGTCAACAATCAGAACATGGTGTTCGACTTTACCGGTGACGACGATGTGTGGGTGTTCATCGATGATGTGCTGGTGCTTGATTTGGGTGGTATCCATCAGGCGTTGGGTGGCAGCATCGATTTCGCCGCCGACAAGATCAAGTACGACAAGGTTCAGAGTCATGGAGACACTCCTGCCGCAACAATCACCGAGGCATTTAGAAAAGCGGGAAAGAAGTGGGATGCCAAGGCGTATGCGACACATCATCTGAGCTTCTTCTATCTGGAACGCGGCGACGGCGGATCCAACTGCAAGATCAGTTTCAATCTGCCGGTGAAGCCGTCCAAGGCCATTGACATTGAAAAGCAGACATTGGGCACTATTCCAGCCGGTCAACAGTTCCAATTCCAGCTGTTCGCCAATGGCTCGCAAACGCCATATGAAGGCAAATACAGCGTTTACAATGCGTCCACCAATCAGGTTGTCAGCTCTGGTTTCACCGGTTCGAACGGTGTGATCACTTTGGCCAAAGGCCAATTTGCTCGTGTGCAATCCAATGATTTCTCTGATGACACAACCTATTCGGTGCGTGAGCTGAATTCCGGCAAATACACTGTTTCCGCGAATGGTGAGGCGTTGTCGCAGCACAACGATGGAAATGGTGGTTCCTATGCGGAAACCCATTCTTTCAAGGTGAGCGATACCAGCCATGTGACTGTTATCAATTCCAATGTGAAGCCACAAAACAATAAGACCATCGAAAAGGTCGATGGTGATGGCGACCAGTACGAGTTGCATTTGAATGCTTCGGGTGATAGCGCTTCTTCCGAAACCACTACCGTCACGCCAGCCGACATTGTGCTGGTTATGGATAAGTCCGGCAGTATGCAGGATAAAAACGACAATCGTGATACTAACGCGAAGAACGCGGCAAATAAGCTTGCTGAGAAATTACTGACCGAGGCGAATTCCAAATTATCGGAATCTCAACAAGTCCAAATGGCGGTTGTGACATTCAGCGACAAGGCCTCGACTAAGCAGAGCTTCACCACATCTGTCAGCAAGATTAAAACAGCTGTGTCCAGCAAACCTGATGGTGGAACCAACTGGGAGGCTGCGCTTAAGCAGGCGAATGATCTGCAAGGACGCACGGGCGTGAAGAAGCACATCATTTTCTTGTCCGATGGCAATCCGACGTTCCGTATATCCAATTATCCGATTGGGTGCAGCAAAAAAAGGTGCAATCCTGATGATGATTGGCGTACTACACCTCAGGGTGTGCATGGTGCAGGTACCGAGGGTAGTGATAATTACTACGGTTACAACTATGCTGCCGCTCTGGCCGAGGCCAACAGGCGGGAGAGTAATGTTTCGCTTTATGTGGTGAAGGCTTCGACTGACGCCAATAGAATGTCCGATTTCGCCCGTGAAGCCAAGGCAGTGAACGGTAAGGAATTCGATGGCACGAATGCTGAGAATCTGACGCAAGCATTCGGCCAGATCTATTCCAGCATCACCTCATCCGCGAAGATCAAGGTCTCCTCCATCACTGACACCTTGTCCCAGTGGGTCGACCCGGTCGATTTCGCTGGCGTGGCCGACGGTGCCGATATCACACAGTATGTGACGGTGAAAAACGGCAATAAGGCGCTGACGGGCGGATATACGGCCACGTACGGTGTCGATCAATCTGGCAATCGCACGGTGACGGTGACGTTTAACGGCACAGACGGTATCGTTACTGAGAAAGCCGACAGCATCGACGTATCCTTCAAGGTCAAGCCAAGCGATGCCGCCTATGCCACTTATGCCGGCAACCAGCAATACCCGAATGTGGGAGAGCCGAATACTGGCACCGCATCTGCGGGCCAGCCGGGATTCTATTCCAATGTGGACGCGCGATTGAACTATTGCGTGCTTACCGAGGTTAATGGAACTACGTCATGCGCACCGACTGAAGTCGAGTATCCGCATCCTGTGGTGCAGGTGAAGCTCGGCAAGATCAAGATCGTCAAGCAATGGTCGGATGGTGCGAGCAAGCATGATGACGGTTCCGTTACGGTGCAGTTGCAGCGTAAGAAGAGCGGCGATTCCAATGCTCAGCTGGAGGACGTCGGTGGCGTAATCACGCTGAATAAGGGCAATGGTTGGCAGACGACTGTCGACAACCTGGTTCCTGGATACACGTATTCCGTGGCGGAAATCTCTGGTGATGACCGATATGACGTCTCCTATACGGGAAACAATGTCGACTTGACCAAGCAGATGGTGTGGTCTTCCAATGCCGATGCGGGCACGTTGAACGCGACCATCACTAACACGTTGAAGACGGTTGCCCTGGAGAACGCGATTTCGGTGAAGAAGGACCTGGCCGGACGCGAGTGGAAGACCTCCGACACGTTCGATTTCACTCTGGCGGCGAAGGGCAATGCGCCGTTGCCGGATAAGTGCGAAGCCGATCAACCTTGCACGGTGAAGGTGAACTCCGATTCGGGCAGCCATACCGCGTCCTTCGGCAACATCACTTACAACGCTGGCGATGCCTCTTACACGTATTACGTGACGGAGGTCAAGGGCTCTATCGCTTCATTGCATTATTCGCAGGCGAAGTATGAGGTTGTCGTGACTGTCGCGAAGGACTCCAACGGAGAGTGGAAGGCTTCCGTGAAGTCCGTGACCAAGGTGCTGGATGACAACGGTGCAGCAGTTCCCGAATCGCAAAGTGCTGCTACTGAACCTGTCACCTTCACCAACCGATATGTCGCGGTGTCGGCGCTGCCGTTGACGGGTGGTGCGACGGGACGCCAGTGGCTACTGGTCGGTGGCGTGATCGGCGGACTCGCGGTGCTGCTTATCGGCGCTGCCGAAATTTGGAATAACAAGAAGCGACTCGTCTGAGTTGCTGTGTGAGGCCGGAATGCCTACCAACTTGAGGGCATTCCGGCCGGCAAATCAAAATTTGCGGATCGCGGGAGCAAGTTGGGTTCCCGCCTCCCGCGATTGCAAAAACAAGTAATCAAACAATAAGGAAGAGAGGATTCTCATGAAGATGAGGAAACTTTTCGCCGGCATCGCCGCCGCGGCGACGCTGCTGGGTGGCATGGCCCTGGGCGCAACCAGCGCACAGGCCGATGACGCTGCTGGTACTCCGGTAACGGGCGTAGCAACGTTCACGTTCACCGCTGAAACCGCTGAACAGCTGACCAACGCCAACCTGAAAGCATACAAGATTGGCGATTATGTTCAGTATGGTTCCGGCGAGAACGTTGCTTACGGTGTGGTGACGAATTCTAACAATAAGACTGCCGTTGACTCCGCGTTGAAGGCTGCCGGTGTGGATACTACGGATTCTGAGGTGGACCATCTGGCCGCAGCCCTGAATGCCGGCACTCTGGATGTTTCTGCTGCTCGTCCGTGGGCTTCTCCTGAGAAGACCCGTAAGTTTGCTAATGCTCTGGAGAGTGAAGGCAAACTAACTGCTGTGACGTCGTTCACTCTGGGCAAGCCAGTTCCTGCTACGAATGGTAGTGCGGATGCTAAATACACTGCTACCGCGACCCTGCCTGCAGGTATCTATGTGTTCATTGATTCCGCGGCTGCCACTGGTTCTGTGACCAAGGCAATCCCGATGATTGTCGCTTCCGGCACCGTTAACGCTGAGAAGAAGGTTCTAACCGATCCGACTGCCGCTGCCACCGTGAACATGAAGAACACCAACAACCCCGGAAAGACTAAGGAAGTCAATAAGCTTTTTGCTGCCATCGGCGACACCCTGACCTACACCCTTACCGGTACTATCGCGAACCCGGCTCCGACCGAGTTCAAGTTCACCGATAAGCCGGGCAAGGGTCTGACCATCAAGGCTGGTACTTTCAAGTTCTATGTGAATGGTGCGCAGATTTCTGCTGAAACTGCTGCATCTGACTTCACTGTTCCGACTGCGGATGTGACCGGTGGCGACAACGCATCTTTCAATGTCAAGGTGAATGATCCGTCCAAGTATGCAGGCAAGACCATCAAGGTCACCTTCCAAGCAGTGATTAATGATGAGGCCGATGCCGAGGATGGCGTTGTCAACAAGCTTGACAACTACGGCACTAACGTTGAAGCCCCTACCAAGTTCACCGGTTTCAATTTCACCAAGGTGGATCCTGATGGCAAAGGCATTGAAGGCGTCACCTTCCAGGTGAAGGATAAGGATGGCGTTCCGCTGTATTTCGTGAAGCAGGGGGACGGTTCCTACAAGAAGGCTGCTTCTGCTGACACTCAGGGCGCAACTACTAATGTCACGACTGGTACTAACGGCCAGTTGTCCTTCACCGGTCTTGATAAGACCAAGACCTACACCGTCACGGAAACTAAGCGTGCCAGCGATGCCTATCTCGACATCATGCCGAGCTTCACTGTGTCTTTCAACGAGGAGAACGGTTCAGCTGTTCTGGCTAAGACCACCACTTCCGATCCGTGGGGCCTGGTCAACACCACCACCAAGACCGTGAAGAACATCAAGTCCATCACCCAGCTGCCGCTCACCGGCGCTGCGGGAACCATGCTGTTCACCGTTGTGGCTCTGCTCGTGGCTGGCGCTGGCGTGACCATCGCCATCAAGTCTCGTCAGAACGCCGAGGCCTGATCGCCCATCTCTGACGGTATTCGATAAGAACACCAATTCGGAGTGATTTAAGGTCGACCCATTATGGGTCGGTCTTTTTTGTATTGCTCTGTATTTCATGTGGGATTGCTTGGATTGCGCCATATTACGTTGCTTTGGACGTGCCACCCGATGTGGGTGGGCATTGCATTTTTCGAGGGTATAAGGAGTTTCGGTGGGATGTGTTGCAACAAACGGAATCTGGAAACGTGAACCGTTATGGGGGCTGTTAGTCAGGGGAGTGAAGTGGGGGTATTGCACGGAAGGAGAGCCATAGAATCGCAGGCACATCCGCAAAAGAAAGCAACGAAGCATCAATGGGAGGTATTGCGATGCGCAGTGGGGGAGCATTCAGTGACGAGGAGATTCAGCTGTTGCGTGGATTGCCGGCTGTTTCCAATGTGACTCGTGATCGTATCACCTATTCCGACACATTCAGACAGGTGTGCACCATCCGATATCTTGCGGGGGAATCGCCAACCAAAATCTTTCGTGAAGCGGGTTTACCGCCGGAACTTGTCGGATACAAGCGTATCGAACGTAGCGTGGCGCGCTGGAAGGAAGCTGCCATCAAATCCGTGAACGGCAGCAACACCATGACCGATGGTGAGATCATAGCGCAGCTTGCGGCGCGGTATAAGCGTGCGTTGGCGACGAGGCGGAGTCTTGAAGACATCGCCAATACGGCCACTGAGCCGAAGCCTGCCGCAACGGCTGCGTCGAATGACGTTCATCCGTTGTCTCTCGGACTGTTCGACGGTGATACGGCCGGCATTATTATCAGGCAGCAGGCTCGTCGTATCGACGAGCTCGAGCGCGATGTGGTGAGGTTGCGCAACAAGCTGGACAAGGAAGTCGGGCCCAATCCTGCCTCCGCTGAGGCCTGACTTATGCTATCTAGCTTATAGATGGCGGGTGGTTCGCCCCATTTGCCAGTTCGGGGGTGTAAATCATACCCCCGAACCGCCTATTCTCGTCTAGCACCCGCCATCTATAAGCGAAATACCTTTCCGCAAAGCCCCAAATCCGCCATCTATAAGCCAGATAGGCCCATCGGTTTGACCATGGGCAGACTCGGTTAGAGATGCTCTTGGCAAAAATGCCAATTTCGGCCTCCTGCAAGGGTTTTGCTGGGGCTAACCCACGATTTGCGTAAGTCCTAACCCATGATTTGCGTAAAACGTGGTTCGCTCAGAGCTGTGGCCGGAGACCGTCCAAGTTCGACCGACATTATCGGAATCGTTAGGGAAGAAGGCACGCGGGCGGAGTGCAATATAATGTTCCCTATGGCTGGCAGTTCAAGGGGGCAAGACTGATGGCAGTTTTTCCGCATGGGAGCGCGCGCGGCGGGTCGAGAAGCGACGGTCCTCAGCAAATTAAGGACTTACGCGCCGACGATTTTTATGGCGATTCGCACGATGGCAACGACGGCTCGCGCGGTTCGCACGACACCACGCGCAACACGCGCACCTACGTTCCGCCGACGTTCGCCGAGGCGACCGATGTGTCCGAAGAGATTCGCGAGCGTCGCGCCGACGTGGGTAGATCCATTGCCCTGCGTGTGCTTGCGGCGGTGCTGATTTTCTCCGCAATCGGCATTGGTTTTTTCCCGAAAGTGCTGCAATACCAGTCCGCGCAAAAGCTGGCGAGCACGTCCGCCCGTTCCGAGCAGAGCGTCGCGGGCTGGCCGTATCCGCAGGCCGACGAGGCATTCGCCGCAGCTGGGGCGTACAACAAGCGTCTCGCCGAATCGGGGCAGCCGGTGATTGGCGAGGCTGAGGATCCGCTCGCCGAGTTGTACAACAACAATCAGTCCGACTCCAGCGACGGTTCCGGTTCCAGCTCGACGGGCGCAGACGCCACTGGCGATGGTAACAAGGATTCCGCTAGCTCCAAAGACGCGGAATACCAGCGTTTGCTGGATACTGGCGATGGCGTGATGGGTTCCATCCGCATTCCAAAGATTTCTGTGGATTTGCCGATTTACCATGGCACGTCGGAGCAGACGCTTGCGTCCGGTGCGGGGCATTTGTATGGCAGTAGTCTGCCGGTGGGTGGCAAGGATACGCATGCGGTGATTACCGGACATCGGGGTTTGGTTGAAGCCTCAATGTTTACGCGTTTGGATGAGATACGGGTTGGTGATTACTTCTATATCGATGTGATGGGCCATACGCTTGGCTATATGGTGGATCGTATTACCGAAATCGAACCTAACGACACATCGCAATTGAAGATTACCTCTGGCGAGGATCGGGTCACGTTGATGACATGCACTCCGTACGGTGTGAATACGCATCGTCTGTTGGTTTCGGCATTACGTTCCGCCATTCCCGAAGAGATTCCCGCGGAGGATGATGCGGCAAAAGATGTGCGTGTGATTGCGGGCGTGGTGTCAGCTGCCACGTTGCTGGTCGGTTTGTTGTTGGTTTGGCTGCTCCGCTGTCCGTGGTATGTCCGTAGGCATGCCGCTTGGTGGCCAAAGCGCAACTAGGGGTTGATGGCGTTAATGTTGCACTTGACAGATGCTTTTTTGTCGGGGAAAATTCTGAAAGAGACATGACAACGTTTGCTTATAGTTTTTGCATCGCGATTTACGGGGGTAAGAATACTCTAGAATCGCGATGATATGTGCGATTTCAAGGAAAGTATATCCCCTTGATTACCTCGTTGGGAGGGTATGTATCCCTCTGTTTTTCTCCTTAAGGTTTAGGCAACGAAGCGATTGTCGGACGGTATGTGAAGCGAAGACGCATCAAATATACCGGTCGAAGGAGGAAGGTATTTCCCCGATTGCTTAACGGTACAAGGGGGTAGGCGTATGAGACACGTCTTTGAGCGAAACAGGGCGAGGGGCACAGGTCTGTTCACGCGTCGTGTCATTGCGGCCGTCGCGACGGTCGCAATGCTCGCCGGCGTGGGGTGCGTCACTGCTTCGTCAGCGGCGGCGGAAGATGCCACGGGAGCCTTGGAACAACAAATCGAGCAGCCGGTATTGCAAGAATCTGGGCAAGAGGATTCACAGCCGGTGGAACAAAATTTGATGGTGGGAGAAGAGCAGCCGTCAGAGCAAGAGCAGCCGTCAGATCAAGAGGCTTACCAGCAAGTCGAACAAGAAACGGAACAAGAAACGAAAGAAGAGACTGAGCAGTGGGTTGAGCAGGAGGTTGAACAACAATCTGAACAACAATCTGAACAACCTGATGAGCAGCCAGTTACGTTGTCCGCTCAACCGATTGCGCGAGCAAATCGGGCGCAGTCGGTTGCGCAGAACGAGACTGGTTCTCAGTTGGGCGCTCCGGAGAAGCATAAGCGCATCAAGAAGAACGATAATGGCAGTTACACCGTGAACGTGGATGTGAAGGGCGCTTCCAGCACCACCACGGTCACCACCACCCAGCCGATCGACTTCACGCTGGTGCTGGATGTGTCCGGTTCGATGGACGATCCGATGAGTAAGACGGATCGGACCAAGCGGTTAGACGCACTGAAAGAAGCGGTTAAAGCATTTCTTGATGAAGCCGCGAATACTAATACGGAGGCCGGTTCCGAACTGGTTCGCGTTGGACTGGTGAAGTTCGCCGGCGATAAAACGGACAAAATCGGGGATGACATGTACCGAAGTGGTGGGTACACCTACAACTACTCCCAAATCGTTAGCGATCTGACTGCGGATATGAACGGTCTGAAGAACAAAGTCAGCAAACTCAAAGCCGCTGGCGCCACCCGAGCCGACAATGGATTCAATCTTGCGGCCAAGATGATGGGCAGTGCTCGAACCGATGCGAAGAAGGTCGTTATCTTTTTCGCGGATGGTTCGCCTACATCGTCTAGTGGCTTCGAGGGTAAAGTGGCAAATAAGGCCGTCGAAGCTGCCAAGGAATTGAAAGATGGTGGCGCCACGGTGTATTCCATCGGCATCTTCGCCAGTGCCAACCCGTCCTCGCTCTCCAGCAACGAGAACCAGTTCATGCATGCGGTGTCCAGCAATTTCCCAAAGGCAACGAAATACAACCAGCGCGGTGAAGGGAATATCGAAGCCGGCTATTATAAAAGCGCGACGAACGCTTCGGAGCTGAATACCATCTTCGACGAGATTGAAAAAAGTGAGACTACCACGTCCGCATACACCAAGGTGACCATGGAGGACACGCTCTCCGGCTATGTCGAGCTTGCGGATAGCAACTACAAGGTCGTTGCCAAGGATGCTTCCGGCAAGGTGGTCTCCTTGACTAAGAATGTCGATTACACCTTGACGTATGACGCGAGCACGAAGAAATTCACGGTCGCATTCCTGAAGCCTCTGGTCAACAACGTGACATACACGCTGGAATACAACGTGAAACCCACGCAGAAAGCGTATGACGAGTATGCCGCCAACCTGAACGCCGGTAAGGATGGATATGACGGCGTAAAGGGTAACGCGAACACCGATCTGCCGGGAAACACCACGTCCTCGAACCAGCCTGGTTTCCATTCGAACGATTCCGCATGCCTGTCATACACGGCCGATGGCGTGGATCATGCATGCGGCGGCAATCCGTATCCGCATCCGGTGATCCAGGTGGTTTCCTCGACGCTGCATATCGAAAAGCAGTGGAGTGGAGACGGTGACAAGCCGGAAAGCATCACGGTGGATATCAAGCAAGGTGGCAATAGCTACAAGACAGTCACGTTGAAGTCGGATGCGAATGGAAACTGGTCCACGGATGTGATCATTCCGGCCGGTGCCGCGAAAACGTACACGGTGACGGAAACCGAACCGGAGAACCATCAGTGGAAGGCCTCCTACCAGCACAAAGTCGGCAATGGTGCTCTCGCTGACGGCAATGTGGTGACGGTGCCGGAATCCACGGCATCGCAGAACGCCACAGTAGTCATCACCAACACGTTGAAGACGGCCACGTTGAAGAACGCAATTGGCGTGAAGAAGGAGCTGGTCGGCCGCGATTGGAAGGATTCCGACGAGTTCACTTTCAAGCTGAAGGCAGACGATTCCAATCCAGACGCGCCGATGCCAGCTTCCTGCAAGAACCAGTCGGCGTGCACGGTGACGGTGAAACGCGATTCGTCTGACGATCACGTTGCTTACTTCGGCGACATCACGTATGACGCAGGTGAAGCCGAGTACACATATCTTGTGACGGAGAACGCTGGTAATGCTTCCGCAATGTATTACTCGCAGGCGGAATACCGGGTGGTCGTGTCCGTGATGAAAGACGGAACGTCCGGTGAATGGAGGGCCGTTGTCGAATCCGTGACCCAGCTGAAAACTGATTATGGTGTCGCTGGTTCGAATTGGGATAGTACCCGGCCAATGCTGTTCACCAACAAATACATTTCGGCATCGTCGCTGCCATTGACGGGCCGCATGGGCGCGGAACGATGGTGGCAACTGGCGGCGAGCGGGATTGGCGTGCTGGCATTGCTGGCCGTCGCTGCGGCCGACCAGTGGAGACGCAAGAAGCGGCTCGGCTGAACAACACAGGATTTGCGGATCGCGGGGGCATGTTGGGTTCCCACCTCCCGCGATTGCAGAACACAGTAACCAACAATTAGGAAGAGGAGATTCTCATGAAGATGAGGAAGCTTTTTGCAGGGCTGGCCGCCGCGGCAACGTTGCTGAGCGGCATGGCCATCGGCGTCGCCGCCGCACAGGCTGATGATGCTCCATTGCTGCAAGTTAACCACGCACAGGAAGGCCATACGTACACGCCATACAAGTTTGCCACGTTCGAGAATCCTGGCGATGGCTCGGTCGAAGTGAAAACGGTTGACGCATGGAAGGGAGCTGTGACCACCGCTGCTGACGTGGCTGATGGAAGCCACAACGGCATCCCGACAGAGTACAAGGATAATCCAGCCGCCTATGTGGCGACGTTCACTGCGGATCAGCTCCGTGTCTTCGCCAAGACCTTGGCTGGGATTACTCCGCCGGCAGGACCTGATGGTACTGGCCTGACCGTAGCCAAGGATCAGGCAAATACGAGCCAGGTGGTCAATGTGAACGGAGAAGGCTGGTATCTGGTGAAGGATACGTTCACCAAGGCTGGCGAAACGACTGTGACGTCGGGGACTCCGGCTGTGGTGGCCACCACCGTCAATGGACTGTCCAATCTGAGGATTGCGGCCGATACGACGACCGGTCAGGGCAACATCACGACTGAAGGCCAGTTCAACGCGAAGAACGCGAATCCGACCGACGAGCCGCTCAAGTTCGCCCGGATGAATGACGTGGATGTGAACGGTAAGAGCGTAAAGGTGGGCGACACCGTGGACTTCACTGTGGCCGCGGACGTTCCTCATGCTGCGGCTGGCTGGGATGCGTACCCCTTTACCATTACCGATACCGCGTCCAAAGGTTTGCAGATTGCGGCAAAGAGTGCCTTCACGGTCCAGTTCGGAGATCATACTACTGTGGATCCCGATCTGTACACGATAACGCAGGAAGGCAATGCTCAATCCGGCACCACCACGACCATCTATTTTGCCGATGCCACAACGCTGGCCGGTAGGACGATCGTCGTGTCGTACCAGGGCACCGTCACCAAGGATGCGTTGGATGGCTTGAGCGGCAGTGTGGACAACAAGGCCACAATCACCACCAAGGATGGTACCAGCGGTGAAGGCAAGACTGTCCTTAAGACCTACGGTTTCCAGTTCACGAAGATTGGCAAGGAAGGGAATGAGGCCAAGCCTCTAGCCGGCGCCAAGTTCGTTGTCAAGAATGCGGAGGGCAAGTTCCTTAAGCAGGCTGAGGACGGTGCGTGGTCGTTTGTTTCCGATCAGAATGATGCCAAGACGTTCATTACTGAGAATGATGGTTTGGTGAAGGTCGCGGGTCTTGCGGCAGGAACCTACACGGTTGTGGAGACTCAGGCTCCGACCGGCTACGCCCAGAACTTCAGGGTCACTTTCAATGTGAAGATCACAGATGAAGGTCTCATCACCTTCGAGCCGGATGCCCTTCGTCAGGTCCAACCGGTCAATAACACCACTGCGAATGCCACCGCTACCGTGCTGAACGTCAAGTCTGTCACTCAGCTGCCGCTGACCGGTGCCGCGGGAACCGTGTTGTTCACCGTCGTGGCGCTGCTGGTGGGTGGCGCTGGCGTGGCTGTGGCGGTCAAGAGTCGTCGCCGCACGTACTGAGCGCATGCGTTCGGTGTGAGTGAGTTGTGAATTGACTCACTCACAATAAAAGTCAATGCGGGCGGTTGTGGGTATTCCATAATCGCCCGCATTGACGTGTGGCCGATCGGTTGAAGCAATATACGGTCAGCAATATTTGAAAAGCTGCTTGTGAGAAGTCGGATATACACTTGCTTCATCACGGGGTATAACAAAGGGGGTAAAACGATGCGCGGTGGAGGATCATTCAGCATGGACGAGCTCCAAATGTTGCGGGATCTGCCGGCGGTGGCTAACGTGTCGAAAGACCGCATCACGTACTCCAACGCCTTCAAACAGGTGTGTGTCATACGGTATCTTGCGGGGGAATCGCCGACCAAAATCTTCCGCGAGGCGGGATTGCCGCCGGAACTGATTGGGTATAAACGTATAGAACGAAGTGTGGCGCGTTGGAAGGCTGCCGTCCTCAAATCCGTGAGTGGTAGCAGTGACATGAGTAACGGCGAAATCATTACGGAGCTCGTCAACCTGTATGTTCATGCGGTGACGCGCAAGGAGAAACTCGACGGCATCGCAGGAATCGCCAATTCCGATAAGGCGAACATTGGAAATGCTCCGCATCCGCTGGACAGGGCGAACGTGTCGGGGGGGGGGTATATCCGCTGACGTGCCCGTCCCATCCGATGCGGCTGCCATCGCCGTGCCGCCTACACCTCTCAGCGCGAGCAGCGGCCTTGACAGCGAGACGGCGCTTGTCATCATCAAACAACAGGCTCGGCGTATCGACGAGCTGGAACGCGAAAACGAATCGCTCCGTGGCAAGCTGAAAACCTTGGCAAGCTGACTCCACCCGTCGCAAAGCGTTTTTTGGAAAAGATGCGAATCTGCCACATATAGCGCATTTCGCGGTGCGAACAACGGCGGAGATTGTGCGGTTGGCGCGGTAGGGTGTGAACATTATGACTTTTGGGAATACGAAAACCGGAAAAACTGGTACAAGCACGTCCGAAGCGACGGAAACCGCGCAAATCAAATCCGTCGAAAGCCTCGACAAAGGCAACGACATGGAACGCGGCCTGAAAAACCGCCACGTCCAATTCATCGCCATCGGCGGCACCATCGGCACCGGCCTGTTCCTCGGCTCCGGCAAGTCGATCGCGCTGACCGGGCCGAGCATCATCCTCGTGTACATCGGCGTGGGCCTCATCATGTTCCTGCTCATGCGCGCCATCGGCGAAATGATGTACAGCGACCCAAGCCAGCACACCTTCATCAACTTCATCACGCGCTATCTCGGCCGCGGGTGGGGCAAGTTCGCCGGCTGGACGTACTGGATCGTGCTCATTCTGACCGGCATGACCGAAATCACAGCCGTCAGCACGTATTTCGTCACGTTCTTCGGTACGTTCGGCATAGACCTCAACGCGTGGAAATGGCTTATCGAACTGTGCTTCCTCGTGGCGCTCACCGGCATCAATCTCATTGCCGTGAAAGTGTTCGGCGAGGCGGAATTCTGGTTCTCCATGATCAAAATCACGCTGATTGTGGGTCTGATTGTCACCGCCGTGGTGATGCTGTTCCTCGGTTTCAGCTACCCGGCCACGCATATCGAAGGCGTGGACGGCACGGTCTCCGGTGCCACTGTGAGCCTTACGAACATTACCGACGGCTTCCAGCTTGCGCCGAATGGCTGGATGAACTTCTTCATGAGCTTCCAGATGGTGTTCTTCGCCTACCAGCTCATCGAATTCGTGGGTGTGACCGTGTCCGAAACCCAGAACCCGCGCAAAGTGCTGCCGAAAGCCGTCAACGAGCTGATCATGCGCATCCTCATCTTCTACGTGGGCGCGCTCGTGGCCATCATGGCCATCGTGCCGTGGCGCAACTTCCATCAGAACGCGGACGGCTCGTTCGGTTCGCCGTTCATCATGGTGTTCAAATACGCTGGCCTCGACTGGGCTGCCGCGCTCGTGTTCTTCGTGGTGATCACCGCAGCCGCGTCGGCACTCAATTCGCTGATCTACTCGGCGGGCCGCCACCTGTACCAGCTTGCGCAGGACTCCGAATCGCCCGCTATGCAGCGCTTCGGTGAGGTGTCGGATCACAAGGTGCCGGCGAAGGCGATCATCGTGTCCGGCTGTATGATTCTGTTCTCCCCGCTGGTTAACGCGATTCCGGGCGTTTCCGGTGCGTTCGTGCTGTTCGCTTCGGCCGCCAGCGCCGTCGTGATCTTCATCTACGTGCTGACGATGCTTGCGCACCGCCGCTACCGTCAAAGCGCCGACTTCCTGCCGGACGGCTTCGTCATGCCGGCATGGCAGGTGTGCGACTGGATTGCGATTGCGTTCTACGTGTTCGTGTACGTCACGCTGTTCCTGTCCGCAGATACGCGCGGTTCCGCCATCGCCGGCCTGCTGTGGCTCGTCGTGTTCGGCGGCTACTGCCTGCTGCACGAGCGATTCCAGAACCGCGACCTGAAGGCGGCTCTAGGGAAGTAGACGTATTGCCTGTCGCTGCGGTATGCGTGGCATGCGCGTGTTGCGCTACGTGTCGCGCATTCGACGAAAGAGGGCCGGTGGAAACCTTGCGAAAATGTGCGTTTCCACCGACCCTCGTCGTGTAATCGCAATAAAACAGTGCGAAACGTTAGTGCACGAATCGTACGAAATCGGCGCGAATCAGCCGATGTAGTCGGCTTCGTTCGTCGGGCTGGACGGCACGGCGTGATCTTCCGTCACCTTGCCCAGGCCGGACAGGTACGCTTCACGGCCCGCCTCGATCGCGTTCTTGAAGGCGCGCGCCATCAGCGGAATGTTGCCGGCGGAAGCGATTGCCGTGTAAGCCATCACCGCGTCCGCGCCCATCTCCATGGCCTCCGCGGCCTGGCTCGGACGGCCGATGCCCGCGTCGATGATCACCGGAACGTTGGAATTCTTGATGATCACCTCAATGAAATCGCGTGCGCGCAGGCCCTTGTTCGAGCCGATCATCGCGCCGAGCGGCATCACGCAAGCCGCGCCCGCGTCCTCAAGACGCTTCGCCGCAATCGGGTCCGGGAACATGTACGGCATGACCACGAAACCTTCCTTCGCCAGCTTTTCCGTGGCCTTGATGGTCTCCTCGTTGTCTGGCAGTAGATACTTCGCCTCGTGCTCGATTTCCACCTTCACGAAGTCCGTCTGGCACACTTCGCGGGCCAGACGTGCGATGCGCACCGCCTCATCCGCGTTGCGCGCGCCCGACGTGTTCGGCAGCATGGTGATGCCCTTCGGAATGTAGTCGAGCAGGTTGTTTTCGGTGGTGCGGCAGCGGCGCAGCGCCATGGTGACGATCTGCGTGCCCGCGTTCTCGATGGTCGCCTTGATGAGGTTCAGGTCGTAACGGCCGGAACCGAGGATGAAACGGCTCGTGAACTTGTGCCCGCCGAGGATCAGCGGGTCGGCGTCGCCGGTGGCGATCTCGTCGTACGCATGAGCGTCCGGCTCCGGCAGGATCGCGGTGTTCGTGGTGGTGCCGACCAGCTCGTCAAGCGTGGCGTTCGGTGCGGCCGCGACGTCGGCGGCTGCGGTGGTGATGGTGTTTTCGGTGCTCATCGTCGGTTCCTTTCGTTGGGGTGTTTGGTGTTGCTGTTGTTGCGATTGCTGTGCTGCTGTTGTGTTGCCGTTGCGTCGCTGTTGTGTTGTGTGCAACGTGCGTTTGTAATCGCAATAAAAATTTCGATTACGGCAGTGGAGTAACGTAGCAGTGCGTCAGGCGTCTTCCTCGCCGAGGATCAGTCGCGTGATCATGTTCGCTTCGTGGCAGGCGACCACGCCCACGCGCGGCGCCATCAGGCCGGCACCCGGTACCGGAGCCGTCTCGCCATCGCCACAGAAGTAGAAGTTCTTCGAAACGCGACGCGTGCTCACCAGGTTGGAGCTGCGGAAGCCGGCCATGCCGGACGCGCTGACGAGCTTCTTGCCCGGCAGATTCTCCAGCACCGCGTTGACGAGCATCGTCTTGTTTTCCGGCACGTCGAACGCCTCGCAGATGATGTCCTCGTTTTCGAACAGCGTCGGCACGTTCTCGTCGGTCACCTTGACGGTGTCGATGGTGATGTCCGTGAACGGGTTGATTTGGCGCAGATTGCTGCGCAGCGCCTCCGTCTTGTACTGGCCGAGGTCCTTCAGGAAATACTGCTGGCGATTCAGATTCGTCATATCCACGCGGTCGAAGTCGATCAGATGCAGATGGCCGACGCCGATGCGGGTCAGCGCCACCGCGATGGTGGAGCCGAGGCCGCCGCAGCCGCAAATGGCCACGTGCGCCGCGTCGAGCTTGTCCTGCGTGGCGGCCGTGTGACGGTCGAGCAGGGCCGCGCGGATCTCCTCGCGGCTGACCAGGGTGGCCGGGTCGGGCTGGTTGTCGAAAGCGTGCTGGCGGGCGTCGATCTGCGCCTGCGAT
>OGOY01001118.1_pt1 | contig 29836 bp, 21 predicted proteins | sample 1552811 | NCBI WGS metagenome assembly OGOY01 (sample SAMEA2580132, study PRJEB22360) | human gut metagenome | biome: human gut; feature: human-associated habitat; material: faeces | place: Denmark | collected 2008/2010 | reverse complement strand
AGGGTGTGGGAGAGTAGCACGCCGCCGCTTCAAACGTTGGGGGTTCCCGTCGAGCCTTCGGCTCCCGGGAGGCCCATTTTTTATCCTCTCTTTTCGGGCTTCCCGGCGGGCGTCGCTCCGGGAACCCCCGTTTTTCTCTCATGCCCATCCGGATTAGATGGTTAGATGTGGTTCGGAGCTGAATGTCTCGTTATTTTTGAATGTTGTCCAAGACTTTCAGCACTTTATCGCGATACTTCTTTTTGCCGATGAAGGTTGCGGGGTGCAATATTCTGACCACTTCATACCCTTCCGACTTCATGCATTTCAGATTTTTCTCGGCGGCGTATCCGAGAGCCACCAATACAGGCCTGCCACCGAGTAGCTCGAGCTCCTCCCTCAATCCCTTGAGGTTCTCATCAACGCGTTCCGGGTTACTTTTGAGTGTCTTTTCCACTTCACCGGAATCGGTTTCTTGCTAATCCTTGATTGCGTCGGTTATGTAGCTTCCCCAATACCGTGTGCCCTGCAGCGCATATCGCAGTTTGAAATCGTTCCTTCCCGCATGGAAATTGAACCACGGATCCTTCGGCTTGTCCGGCTTTTTCTCCGCGTTGCCGTCCTTGGGTTTACCGGAGCGGTTCAGCCCCACGAACACGAAGCCGGTGTTCAATTCGGACAGATTCGGGGAGTCGAATACGCTCAGATCGTTTATATTGTGGCTGGGCTTGGAATCCGCGTAATCCGTGTTCCAGACGGCCCAGCTGGACGCATCTCCGTATTTTTCCTTCAGTATGTCGTAGTTCTCTTGGCTGATCATCATCCGCTCCTTTTACGCTTACGTGGACGACAGTCGGTCATTAAACGCCATCCGTGGTTATCCGTCATTCTATGTTGCGTGAATACGAGATGTACATGTTGGGCCGGATTATTGGAGAGTCTTGCAAAACGTCACTAACCTTGAACCGATATTGGAGCTCTATATGTTTTGCAGATTTGGTAGGGCGACACGCCGATTTGGTCTTCTGCCAGTCCTGTTGTATTCTAGTCAAGTTGCGCTTAACGGATAGACACCGGAAAGCGTTGCATAATTGGAGAATTCGCCTAGTGGTCTATGGCGCACGCTTGGAAAGCGTGTTGGTGTAACAGCCTCACGAGTTCGAATCTCGTATTCTCCGCCCGGATTGGAACCTTGGAAACCGTTGGAATCATTCGGTTTCTGGGGTTCCTTCTTTTCCACTCCGTTTTCCGGTTCCCTCCAGATTCCCTCCGAATGCTTCTTTCGTTGGCCTCGGTTTTTTGAATCGTCCCGTATCGCAAGTCTCGCGTGTACGGGCCGGCATCCAGGAAAGTCCCTGATTGTCATGCTGCGGTTTATTGGTGCCAGTCTGTGGTCTCAATAATGGGATTGTTTGCCCTCATATGTCGATATTTGATTGCGATTCGGTGGGGGAGTTGCGTACATCGTCGTTTTACGCGCACTTTTGCGCTGCGCTACGTTACGCTCGAAATCGTGACGTTGAGAGAAAGAAGCACGACGATGGTTGACAAGACGGCTGCCGGCAGCCAGCAGACTGACCAACGCGATGCTGATACTCGTGACTCTCTGGCGGCGCTTGCCCGACGCCGTTCGAATTCATCGCCAATCGTATTGCAGAGTGATGTGCAGGCCGCTCCGCAGGAAAAGCAGGAAAAACAAGAAAAGCAGAGCGAAGCTGGGTCTGCCTTGCAAACGGGCGAGGATGCGAATGATGACGCGAATCGTGCGGAAGAATCGCAAACCGTGAAAGAAAAAGACGCTGCGGATGGTCCTGATAATACGCAGCAGCCGCAAATGGCATCCATAAGCGCCATCACAACGCAGGTTTTGCCACCAAGCTTTATTCCGACCGCAACCGGTCGTATTCGTCCCGTAACGGGCGCTTTTCCCGCAATTCAGTCCGCTTCGCAGACGGAACAGGCGCAGCGCAGGCGATCCATCCGCTCGTTGGCCGCGGGGTCGTTGCGTAGAACCAACATCGGCAATGCTGAAAAGGCCGGCGATGTGGGGAGCGCGGGTAGTGCCGGACGGACGGCGGGGAATGGCGATACGCCGTCGCCGCGAATCGCCAGCAGTGCTCCCCATTATGCGAATTGACCAGTGGACTGATCAGAACGGCCAACGTAACAAATCAGTGGGAATACTGGACATACACGCGGTTCACGCACGGTACGCGCGCTTCGCGCTGCATTGTACGTCGCTGTACTACGTCATTCCAATTGAATCGCAACAATGCGTATAGCAGATGAAAAGCACATACGAAAAACGCGCATGAAAAAACGGTCCCGATATATTCGAGACCGTTTTTCATGAGTCGATGAAGCAAACGCTGTCCGGCAGCGAGCCGGCTCAGTCTTCGCTGGTTTCGCGCTTATACTGCACGAACGTCTTCATGGCGTAGGCAAGGCCGGCAAGCAGCAGAATGGCTGCGCAGGCAAGGGAAATGCCGATGCCGGTTTGTGCAAGCTGTCCATATTCCGACTTGGTCAGCGCGCCGGTGGACGCGGCGGTTTGATCGCCGGACGCTGTGACGGATCCAGTTGCAGCACCATTCGCGCCAGTGTCGGCAGCCGCGCGCACAGTGCCAGTGGTGCCGTTGACTCCAGTAACGGTCGTACCGGCATTCGTTCCAGCCGTGATGCCATGCGTGCCGGTAGCAACGGATGAGCCGCCCTGCTGACCCGTCTTGGAGTTCGCGTCCTTCAACGCCGCGATGAACGACTGATGCCACTGATGGCTGCTTGCCGCGAACGCATCATGCTTGGTTTTAAGCTCGTCGTGAGTCTCTTTCATGTCGGCATGCATCTGGTTCAGATGGGTCTGCGTATCCTGCATATCCTGATGCAGAGTGTCGTGGCGCTCCTGACCGCGCTTGACCGCGCCGTCAATCGCATTCTTTATATCCTCGCGGTCCTCCTGGTAGTTCTTCCAGGCCTGCTCGCCGTACTGGCGAAGCGCGTCGGCGTCCTCGTGCGCGTTCTGATGCAGCTGCTCGGCGTGCTGCTTGGCGGTATCGATGTCCGACTTGATCTGCTGGTTGGTTTTGCGCACATGCTGTACGGCATCGCACGCTTTGTCGGTGCACACGGCCATATCCTGGTCGATCTGCCCGCTGATGGCGGTGCTGCCGGCCAATCCGTCCGTAGACGGTGCGACTTCACTGGCCGAAGCCGCGGAAGGCAAGGCGGCCATGCCGATGGTTAATATTCCCGCCGCTGCAGCTGCTGCAATACGATTCCTCATGGTGGTTCCTCTCCTGCGCACGTTTGCATTCGATCTGTGATTGTGCGCTCGCGTTCGTTCCGTATGTCATAGTAGGAGGGGAATGTGCCTAAATAAACCGGTGGAAAAATGACATTTGTCTAGTTTCTGCGATGCTGCAGCAGTCTTCATAGTTTAAGCGGGAAACCAGAATCCAAACCAGAAGCCGGAACAGCCTGCTCAAAACATGACCAAGCAGGCCAAGCAACGGCTCAGACCGCCCGTACTTATCCCGCCCGTATTGGTTTATCTAGCGGCGGCCCCCAACAAAGATCACTCAACAATAGTGATGAATGGGCTAGCCGGCAGATTGAGGCTGTTGTACAGCATGCTCGCGCACTTTGGATTGCCACTGAACAGGTAACGTACCTGGCTCATGGCGTTGAGATCGTTCAGTATTGAACCATCGGCTGCGGTGAGCAACACCTGATTGCCCCTGATAGTGGCATTGGCCGCCTGCCATTGACCGGAATAATTGGCGACCTCAAACCCCTGCAATGCCGTAGTGGTGGGAGCGGCGATATTGCTGATACCGCTTAACGGGGTCGCTTTCGGAGCGCTCTTATAGTTTGGTGCGATTGCGCTCGCGGTTTTCGAATAGTTAGGTTGCATGGCTTTCAGCCTGCTTGCGGTGCCGTTCCGGAAAGACAAGGCGATTGCGCCGTTCGCAGTGTGCCGGGCATGTTCGATAAGCGGTCCGTTGGGTACGGTGGTGCCGTCTTCCATGGCGAGATACTGCGCGGCCATGCGCGCCCCGAGAATATCTTTGCCGAGCGGATGGATCAGCGCGGATGTGCCCTTGTCTGTGTCAAGGGAAACCGTCATCGCCACATTCGACGAATCGTGCAGGTTGGTGTTGCCGAGCGTAGTCCGTTGCGCTTCTCGCACGTTTTGCGTGTACTGGTAGTTTGGCCAGCGCGCGAGCTGTACGTACAGGAACGGCAGGTCCTTGCGTCCGAACACGTTACGGTACTGGTTGATGAGCGTGGTCATTTGCGATTCGTATTGCAAAGCAGTTCCGTAATTATTGGCGTCATCGCAACCTTGATACCACAGCACGCCCGCCACATGGAATCCCTTCAACGGCGCGATATGGTTCGCATAAATATCGCCGCCTTGTACATGCCGGCGAATAGGCGTGCCACCCCACGCGGTCTGGATGATGCCAATCGGCACATTGGGGTGCTTGGCGCGCAACTGCATGGCGAATTGCTGAGCCAGATAGCTGAGGTGCAGTGAATTCGTGGAATCTGCAGTCAGCCATGCATCGGCGCTCTGATTAACAGCGGACAGTGGAAAATCAGTGTCTTCAACATCATGATTTGCGATGACAAATTTCACGTTGTCATCTACGAGCGGTTTCGGCAAATCGCCTGTCGTGATTAGTCCATTGCCAAAATTGTAAGTAGCGTTTTCGTAATACTGCACATAGTTGAGTTCCATATTCGACTGGCCAGCGGCTACGAAGACGTCTCCCACATACACTTTGGCCAGTTTCAGCACGGTTTTGCCGGCGTACTGCACTTGCAGCGAATACGGATTGAGACTTGCCTTTTGCGCGCTCAGCGTGCAGGTGAAACTGCCGTTTTTCGCTGCCTTTGCCTTGACGCTCTCGGAGGTTTTGCCTTGCGTAAGTGTCGCTGACAGTTTCGAAACGTCGATGGGGTTGCTTTCCGTGGAGCTGACGTTGCCTTTGACTACGATTGGCTGATCGCGCTGGAACACCATATTGTCCATGTAGTATGAGGGCAGCTGCACATCAACAGTGGCCGCAGTATGGGCGGTGGCGGTGGATTGCGATCCGGTTTTACCGGTTGCCGTTCCGTTGCCCCATTTGGGGCCGCACCCGACGATGATGGCAACGACTATTCCTACGGTTACGATAACGGCAAGTGCCGTTCTTGCCAATCGTTTCGTATTCAATTCTGATTTGCCTCGTTCTTTGTCAACGCCCGCTCGAAGGTTCTGGCCTGTTTGTCATATGCGGCTCGTTCGGTGTTGGCTTTGCTGGTGGTCCCGGACGGGTCGGCTTTGCAGTCAAGCGCCTTCGGCGATTTGACTTCTTCCTGATACAAGGTGCTGAGCTTTTCCAGATCATATGAGGAATCCATGCTGGAAAATGCGTCGACAATCTTTCCCTTGAGCTGGAAATCCTTGGAATATGAAGCGTTCATGGCGGCAACCGCGTCTCTGCAGTCGTTAATGGCATTCAGTTCGCGCATTTTCTGCGATGTTCTCACGCCCATGACGCCGAAGACCACAATGCATACCGCAACGACGATAACGGCTACGATGATGGAACGGCGAATCAAGTTCTTGACATGGTTATGCACCCAAGTGTCGCCATCTTGCACGCCTTGCGATATGGCGATTTGGAATGGATCTTCGGGAGCCGTTCGGTAGGAAGTCCCCGGTGCTTTTGTTCTAAGCTTTTCGTCACGATTGGTGGCATTGACGGAATTGTTGGATTTGCTGGTCCCGACGGTCGCGGTACTGCTGAAAGTCCGGGGCTTGCGGACGTTACTTGCTTGACTGTCAGCTTTATTTGGCTGCCTTTCGTGCCGTGCCATGCTTCCCTCCAGGAGTCCGCGATACCGTTTTGATGTTGTCTATTGGAGGTGGTCCGACAAGGTCCTCTGTTCCCAAATGACAATACATAAGGTATGTTACCCGTTCCACTTCCGAATGCCAGCACTTCATGTTGTGGCATATTCGGTAAATGTGAAGTTTGGTTTGGAATCCATCTGCTTTATTTTGAGTGGGGACATCTCAGAATACACTTAAGTTTTGCGTGTGCAATTGCGTCAACGCGTGAAATGCGTTTTGTGAGAGAGGCTGACGATGATATCACCGAAAAGCTTGATGAAGATTGCGACCACCGCTTCTGTGGTTGCAATGACGGTTTCCGTTGCCGTGGTGCCGGCTTACGCCATGCAGGATATTGCGATTGAGGATACGCCAAGTTCTTTTGCCGCAACTGTGGATGATGTGCAGAATTCGTCAAACAGCATGCCGGACAATCCGAACGCGACGCTGCCGGAAACGGTAAGCGAAAACATTTCGGACGATTCCACTGTGGTTTCGGAGAACCTTGCGGTTACGCCGGAAGGTGATGTACAGAACATTGAGACCGGCGAAACCGTGACGGACGCTCAGCTGGTCGGTACGCAATCGCAGCAACCTGATCCACTGGCCAAAACGGATGGCGAATCATTCATTCCGGTGAGTGCCTCGGATGTGAAAGATGCTGTGGAACAACCTGTGAAACAGTCTGCGGAGCAGTCGTCCTTGAAGGGTGGCTCGACTGTCCGGCTCGCTAAATTCGAGAGCAACGAATACGGAGCACACTGGGGAACCTACAACGGAACAAAGGCGTTTTTCGATTATAGGAACAACCTGTTCGCCCAGCAGGCCAAGGGCGTGATTGATGTTTCCTCATGGCAGGGTGATGTCGATTGGGCCAAGGCGAAAGCCGACGGCGTGGAAGGCGCAATCATTCGTTTGGGCTATGGCTGGGGCAATGACGCCGATACCAAAGCGCAACGTAACATCAACGAATGCAAACGTCTTGGTATTCCTTTTGGCATCTACTGGTATTCGTATGCATACGATGCGAACTGCGCACGTGCGGAAGGCAATGATGTGGCTGCCAAACTCCGCCAGATGGGCGTGAGCCCGAACGATCTGAAATACCCTGTGTATTATGACCTGGAGAAGTGGACGTGGATTGGTCATACCCCGCCGACCAATCCGAATGTTTATAGCGGTATGGCCGACGCCTGGTATGGCGCACTGCAGTCCGCCGGATACAAGAATCTCGGTGTGTATTCGTATACGAGCTACCTGCAAGGCCCGTTGAACAATTCGAGCATCTACGCAAAGACCCGTTGGGTGGCGCAATACGGCGCCCGAATGGAGTTCCCCTCATTCGGTACCAACGACCGTGGCTGGCAATACACCAGTTCCGGCCATATCAACGGCATCAGCGGTTCCGTGGATATGAATGCTTTTGGTAATAAAGCGACCAACGTCGCATCGGGAAAATGGGTGTACAAGGACGGTCGCCAGTATTGGCAGGAGAAGGATGGCTCATATGCTCAAGGAAAAGAGATATATGACCCATCGACAGATGCTTGGTATTGGATAGATGCAAATGGCGTTATGGCTCAGAACAAAGATGTGTATTTGCGTTCGAATGGCGGTAAGTGGGTTCGCTATGATTCGAACGGCCGGATGGTTAAAGGTGAGGATTTCAGGTATGGAGCTTGGTACAATTTTGATTTTACGACCGGTGCGATGAGTAAAGGAATGACATATTTGTCCGATGAGGACAAATATGTCTATTACGATGAGACTACTGGCAAGATGATTTATGGCGAAGTTTATCTTGGCTATGATGATGAGCGCGCTGGATGGTACATGTTTGACGCAGTTACTGGCGCTAGACGCGTAGGCGATGTTTTTATACGTTCGAATGGCGGTAAATGGGTCCGCTATGATCGAAAAACCGGCAAAATGGTAAAAGGTTTGCAGAAACAGAATGGTTCATGGTACTACTTCGATCCAGTTACGGGAGCTATGGCTCACGGAAACACGTGGGTTCCACAATGGCAAGCATGGCATTATTTCGATAACGTCACAGGCCGAGGTTGATTCGTGACTTACATTTCAGATTCGGTTATGTTACCTGATTGATTCGGCTGGAAAATGGTGAATTTTCCAGCCGCTTTCATAATGGCGACGGTGTTGCCTGTCATGGCTGATTTTCGTGCTTTGGATTCACTGATTGATTCGGAAACGTAAATTTGGATTTTCTTGCCATCAAGAGGGGACAAATCTACGGTGGGACATTGCGCGCTAATCGTAATAGGAGATAGTCTGGAAAGCGGCGTCAAATTGCATGATTTATCGGAAAGCGCGATATTCTGCAAGGTACTGAGATGCGCTAGAGCTGAAATATCGGAAATCTTAGTGCCTTGCAAATTAATTTGGGTTAGAGAGGTCATGGATTCAATCTGTGGTAGTTCTTTTAGAGATTTGAACTCGCTCAAATCCAGTGAGATCAATCCGGTAAAATGCTGCAGTCCTTCGACTGAAGTGATTTTTTGCAGATTATTCGTACTGCAATTTTGATATTTGGTTGTGTATTCAGTAAACGACAGGTTCTTAATTTTAGAGGCTTTTACTGAGGGAAAACCCTTATTGGATGCGTTGAGTACGGAGACTAAGCATGCGGCGAATTTTTTGTCAGGAATGACTTTGGAAAAATCGTTAGAAATAGATGATGCAGGGGACTTTTGGGGAAATGGTGTCCGCGCAACATTGTTATTCTGTCCAGAACATGCTGTTAAAGAACAGGCTTGCAATATGACCAACATTGCTAATGCACATGCGCGGACACCGTATTTCATATGGACTCCTTATAAACTGTTTCTATACAGGTTTAAATGGTTACTCGTCGTAATATGGGTGAGCATAGTTTGCTCCGTTGTAAGCCGAACGAATGCCAATATCTCCATAAGCTGCGTCGATAATTATTACATTTCTTCCATTCACTTCGACTACGACACCTGCATGGCTGGCGTCATAGTCATGAGCCCAAGCATCTCCGAACTTCCAGAAAGCGATATCTCCAACATGTGGTGTATGACTGACACGCCCACGGGATCTGTACCAATCGTAGTTATGGTGTGGCCAGCCGGTTTTAGCTCCGTCGCAGAGGAAAATGTCTAAACCGGCAGAATGGAATATGTACCAGACAAAAGCCATACATGGTCCGAATGGGCAAATGAGTCCTCCATTTGCAGCGAGCACACCTGGACAATCAGGATGCTGATTTAAGAGCGCGCGTGCTTGAGAAGTCAGTCTATCGATGATTTGTTGTTTGTTGTATTGGGCTCCTGTGTGGGGATCGAAGAAATAATGATGCCCGTCAAGAATGGCTCCACCATGAATCATGCGACTACTGGTTTTGTCGTAATATACCCATTTCTTACCGGCGTCCAGCCATGTTCTGCCCTTGGCCAAGGCTCCTGTGACAGGTTTCATGTAGTACCACCCATCATTAATGTAGTGCTCGCCGTACTGCATCTTGCCTGTTATTTTGTCGTAGTATACCCATTTGTCATGTTGGCGAAGGTAGACGAAATCATGCGCCATTTTGCCAGTATTTTGGTCGAAATAATACCAGCCAGTATGTTCTTTGTCGTAGTTGAGATGGGCTTCGCCGTGCGCCATTTTGCCGGTGACCACGTCGTAGTACACCCATTTACCATTGTTGGAGGATATGTGTTTAACTCCCTTGGCCATGGCACCTGTCTCTTCGTCAAAGTAGTACCAGCCGCCATTGCGGTGATCTTCTCCTTTGACTAAATTACCGTTTTCGTCAAAACGAACCCAGATGCCGTCTTTGCGGTTGTTGGGAGAACTTGAAATGAATACGTCCTTGCTGACGGCCATAGTGCCGTTTTCGTAGTAGTGCTCTTTATTCTGATCCCAACCGTTTTCAGGTTTGTCTGGTTTAGTTGGTTCGTTAGGACTGGTGCTGTCGTTATTCTTGTCCGGTTCGGAAGAATCGGGTCCGTCGTCATTCCTGTTCTGTCGGCTGGAGTGAATTACACTGTTCGGTTGTGTTGATTCGGATGCCGAATCAGAAAATTGCGAGGCATCATCAGCGTCTGAAGTGATTGTATTGGAATCACCTCCTTGGATACTATTTGAATTCTGATTCGGCTCGGCAGTTTGACTATTGGAAGATACTTGCATTGCGTTGGATTCGCTGCCCAGCGCGATTGCCGGGTAGGTAATTCCCTGCAGTACTGTAATGGCTAGAAAACTGATTAGAATTTTTCTCCGTTGAAGCATTATTCCCCTTTCCCTCTCATTATTCGGGGGGGATAATTATAGCTGTTGCTATGACAAAAAAGTTTGTTTTACAAGTCGTTCATTTACAAGAGGAGTTGATGTTTTTGGCGTGTGGCTAGAGGCGTGGTGGTGCCGATGTACAAGGAAACATTTGAAGGTGCATGACGAAGTTGCGGACAGCGTTTGACTATTGCGTTGATAGCATGACATACACTGTTAGACATGACTCATGATATGGAAGCGAACGGGCGTGGAGTTCAGATGAGACGTGAACCGACACTGGCTTTTGTGATTCCTTGTTTTAACGAAGAAGCCGCATTGCACGTAACTGCGGACGTTTTGAAGAAAAAGATGATTCAGCTTGAGGATTCGCAGGCTGTTGCGCGAGATAGCTTCGTTATTTTTGTCGATGATGGGTCCCGCGACAAGACTTGGGATGTGATTGCATCGCTGCATGAGAAGGATCCCTCCTTATTTCGTGGCGTGAAGCTGGCTCACAATAGAGGTCATCAGAATGCTCTTTTTGCTGGCTTAATGCAGGCATTGAGCATGAATGTCGACGCTGTTGTTTCCATGGATGCTGATTTGCAAGACGATCCCAATGCTGTTGATGGCATGGTTCAGGAATATCGTCAGGGAGCTGAAATCGTATACGGTGTGCGTGATAATCGCGATACTGATACTGCATTCAAGCGCGGAACGGCCCATGCCTTCTACTCTTTGATGAAGTGGCTTGGTACGGAAACCGTGCCGGATCATGCTGATTATCGTTTGATGAGTCGTACTGCATTGACGGCTTTATCTCAATATAAGGAGTCCAATCTGTTCCTTCGAGGATTGGTTCCTTCACTTGGTTTTAAAACGGCGAAGGTGTATTACAAGCGCGGAACTCGAGTTGCTGGGGAATCGAAATATCCTTTGAAGAAAATGGTTTCTTTCGCTGTAGAGGGCGTGACATCATTTTCGACAAAGCCTTTGAGCATGATTACCGGCATCGGGCTGTTCTCTGTGTTTATCGGAATCATCATGTTGATTTATACCCTTGTTTCTGTTTTCTCTGGGCATGCGGTTGCCGGCTGGGGCTCCATTATGTTCTCTTTGTGGATTTTGGGTGGTTTTATTCTGCTAGCTCTTGGAATTACAGGCGAATATATCGCGAAAATCTACATGGAGGTCAAAGCTCGACCGCGCTATATCATTGAAACGACGATCTGAGCGATAGGAATTTCTTTCTGAAGAAGATGGGATTAGAACCAAGTGAATAAAAGTGCTGTAGCTCAAAAACAGCCGTTCATTAAGCAAGTGCTTCCGAGATGGCTGGTCACAGTCGCTTTGGGAATGCAAATCGCCATTGTGACGATACTGCTTATGCTGTCAGTCTTTTTCACCGTCACTTTTAAGAGAAACAGTCCGCAGCTTGGCAGTATTACTGAGCAAGTTGATTACCATTTTGGGATGCCATCGGTTGCGTTCGGATTGGGAACAATCATACTGCTTGGCATGATGATCTTGCTTGCGATTGGCTTTTCGAAGCTCCCGCAGCAATGGGTTCTTGCCATTCTTTTGATATATGTGGCTGCAATGCAGATCATTTGGTTGATGTCATTGAATCTGGTGACTTACACATACCCGGATTCACGGAGCTTGATGGACGCAGCCGATATTCTGCTTAATGGTAACATTAACCAGTTCGGTGCGGATTTTTGTCCGAAGGGCAGCATCCGTCTAGAATGCGGCGCGCGAGGTATTCCGAGCGCATATACCTATTTCTCCTACTATCCATTCCAAAGCGGCCCAATGTTGTGGTACCTTCTGGTTTTTGCGGTTTTTGGATTGGATAGCATTCTTGCTTTTCAAATCGTGAGTGCTGTGGCGGTTACTGCTTTGGTGGCAGTGCTATGGCGATTCGGCAGTTTGATCGGTTTGAATGAGAAAGGACATGGGGCCTTCACCGTCATAGTCGCGACTAGTGTCCCTTTGCTGATGTTCGCTACGTTCGTCTATCCTAATGCGGTTGGCTTCTTCTTCACGGTATGCGGCACTTGGATGATTGCAGAAGGCTTCCGGCTGCAGAAAGTTTGGGCTAGCAGCCTTGCAATTGTTGGCGGATTCCTCATTTGCGGAATTGGAATTGTTTTCAAATCGACGTACCAGATTCTTGTGCTTGCGGCCCTTGTGGCAGTCATCTTTGCAGTTTGGCATAACCGTCGTGTTTGGCAGTTGGTGGTTTCTTTTCTTTCCGCAGTGGCTGCGTTCTTTGTTTCAAAACTTCCCGTATATGTGGTTCAGACTTGGACCGGGCAGAAGTTCGGTAAAGGGATGCCGATGTCTTCTTGGATTGCTATTGGCTTGGGACAACCGGATAATATGCCTGCTGGATGGTGGAGCCGATTTGCTATAGACGCTTTTGAACGTACGGGGAACGATTATGCCCTGCAATCTCAGATATCCAATGATTTTGTTCGGAATCGTCTGGCGTTTTTTGCGGGCAATCCTAGTGATGGGTTAAATTTTTTTACCAATAAACTTGCGTCAGAGTGGGCGGAGCCCTCTTTTATGACGTCGTTGTATTCGGAGTTAGGTGAATCCGCGAACCATTTCTCAGGATTAGGCTCATTCCTTTTGCTGGGGAAAGGCGCGGATGTGCTGCTTCGATTTGAAAATGTTGCTCAGACTGTTGTCTATTTTCTGGCAATTATTGGGGTAATCGGTCTCGTGCATTCCTTAATGAAGGAACGGTCTCTTGGCGCTGATTCATCTCAAGTCTTTACGAGAGTTCTGCTGTGCGCCTCTTTCATTGGCGGATTCCTCTGCTATCTTTTCTGGGAAGCAAAAAGTATCTACACGCTACCTTTCTTCTTATTGTTGTTCCCAGTAGCAGCTTATGGCATTCAGAATATTGCTGATTTAATAAGCAGTATAAAAAAGAAAATCGCCTGAATCGAGATTGATATGGATAGAAAATATTTTTCGATGAATTCCATAGCGAGGAATAAATGGGTTTATGCGAAAAAGATCGCACTATCCGTTCTTTTCGGTTCGCTTGCTTTTTTCGTGTTGAATGCATGCTTCTACATACCCTACGCGCATGCTGAAGAACATGCGGATGCTTTGAATACCTCGTCTGTTGAGACTGCTCCATCTCATCCTGACAACGGCTGGGATTCGAACAAGGAACATTACTACGAGAATGGACAGCAAGTACGTTCCCAGGAAATATATGATGCGAAAGAAAAAAACTGGTATTGGATAGATGAAGATGGATCTGTCGCTCGGAATAAAGACGTCTATCTTCGTTCCAACGGTGGGAAATGGGTTCGATACAATGCTGCTGGACATATGGTTAAAGGCGAGGATTATCGGTATGGAGGCTGGTATTACTTTGATAAAAACACTGGAGCGATGGCGAAAGGCATGACTTTTGTCTCGTCCAATGGCGGTAAATGGGTTTATTACGATTTAACGTCAGGAAAGATGCAGTATGGCGAACGTTTTGTGAATTACGACCGATCTCATACTGGCTGGTACCACTTTGATGAATGCACTGGAGCTATGACGCATGGCTTCTATTACAATTCATCCCAGCATAAATGGGTTTATTACGATCGTTTCTCCGGCCAGATGATGTATGGAGAACAGTATATAAACAACCATTGGTATGACTTTGATGGTTCAACCGGTGCGGTGAGATACGGCTTCGTCTATTTGCCGGAATCTCAAAAATGGGTGTTCTATGATCGTCGAATGGGCTGGATGCTGTACGGTGAACAGCCTATTGACGGCGCATGGTATTTATTGGACCTACATACCGGTGCGGTGCAGTACGGATGGCAGAGATTTTCTGGAAAGACAGTATGCTACAACTGGCCTAGCGGCAAGATGCTCTATGGCCGTCAGAACGTGAATGGCGCCACCTATTACTTTAACAACCGTACGGGCGCTCTGGATATGCGACGCTCGGCTTCTCTGCCGAGCGATTATGTTCCATCCGTTGCGGGGGATTTCGGAAAGAACATTCGATTGGGGAAATACCATTCTGTTCGTATTCTTGGCGATAGTATCGCTGCTGGTGTGGGCGCTGCGAACCCATATCCTTGCACGTCGCGTGAGCTATTTCGTCTTGAAGGGAATGTTTATTTTGAACCGTCTCATCAGACAGATTCCGCAGTGAATGGTTTGATAAGAGATTTGCAAGCGCGAGGGGTGAGCGTGACTAATGCCAGTGCTCCTGGAAAAGGTTCCTATTCCGCATATGATTCCATCGGAGATCAAACTCTTGGACATGAAGATGCTGCTATTGTTTTGCTCGGTACGAATGATCGGCTGAGACTCTCAAACAGCAATGATTTCGCACGAACCGCTGAGCGGTATCTCAACCGAGTTTCTGCAAGATACGGATCTAGCAACGTGTACGTGATTGCTGGTATTGATACTTTGTCAGATCCTAGACCACTCACTATGGAACAAGAAAATAACGTGTTGCAATCCCTCTGCCGGCAGCATGGTTGGTGGTTCGCTTCGGCATATGCGGCATTCCGCACGGTAGGACGCTCAACGGGAATGCCTCAACATGCATTGTATACAGACGGCATTCATCCAAATCGTATAGGGCAAGTCGTGCTGCGCCGATCCTTGGAACAATTGCTGGGCTTGTGAATCCGGCAAGTGGCGGAGAGAACCTGTGGAATGGGAGACTGAATAAATTCATGAAGCGCATTAGATTCTTCGACATTGCCAAGGGCATAGCGATATTGGCAGTTATTCTTGGCCATAGCGCAATCGAGGCTAATCTTTTTATGCCCCACAGAACGGCGCAAATTATTGTGTCAATCTGTTTTTCCTTTCACATGCCACTTTTCTTTATTCTGTCCGGTTACTTTATGCATCCGGAACGTAAGTTTCGATGGGCGAAGGAATCGAAGCAACTGCTGTGCACATATGCTGTGACTGCTTTGTGCGTCCTTATTGGCGTGACTTGTGTGGCAACGTTAAACCATGAGAGCCGTGTACTCGCTTTGCGTCAATGGAGCATGGCTGCATTATATGGAAGTGGAGACGTTTCCGATTTGACGTTATGGCCAGTGGATTTTCGAATTGGTGCGATTTGGTTCCTGTTGGCATTATTCTGGGCGCGTCTTTTACTGCATTTTTTTGCGAAACTTCCTTATACCTTCATTTGGGTGATTGCTTGTTTCCTTGTCGGTTATAGTTCGTCTCGCTATGTGTGGTTGCCATGGAGCATTCAAGCGGGAATGTGCGCAGTCGCGTTTCTTTATCTTGGCTATCTTGCTAAAAAATATGATGTGCTTGATTTCGTGAAGCATGCACCTTATATCTGGATTATTGCTTTATTGATTTGGATAGCTGACATTGCTTTCTTCGGTGGTATGAGCATGGCTATGAATAATTACGGTTCGCGTCCGATTCTGGCTGCGGTTGGCAGCATTGCAGGCACTCTATGCACCATCGGAATCTCTCAACTGTTTGATCAGGTCACAGCGTTAGGAAAAATGTTCAGCAAAATCGGGCAAGCGAGTTTGGCTATCTTGTGTGTGCATCTCGTTGAGGATGATATGCTGTTGCCGTCTTTGCAGACGTATTTTGGAACGCTACGGGCCTTCTTTCCGCAGATTCCATTGGTCTTATTGAGCTTCATCATCCGGCTGCCAATCGATCTTGCCGGTGCTGTTTTGCTCTACTATGTCCCGGTAATCAATGAGTGGTTCTACCCACAATTGGCAAAGCGACATCAATTAAGTCAATCTGGTACCGTGAATTAAACGTGCGTTTTCGCCGGAGGAATGAGGCTTTTTATGTTTCTCTTCAAGGGCTGAATGTAGTCTAGAAACCATGACTTCGATGAAATTTGCGAACATCTTGTTGGAGACGAATCCTCGCTCCGTTGCATACCCAGCTTTGTACTGCCGTTCCAATCAGCCTGTCGTCTTCGACAAGTTGATCCACGAATGGAAAATGTATGACGCTGGAACGTTCGATTTCAGTACTTATTTCAATTCTTTGTCGGTCATGAAACTGAAGCGCTATACCTGTGCGACGGGATTTACTCTGCATCTTGAGCTTAAGGGTGCCGCTTGCGAAGTGCTGCAGACTATGGGCGATGCCTTCGCGCATGATCCTATTCCGGTTGAAGGAGCTTCTAAGAAGCTGGAAGCGTCTACCAATTGGCAGACTGTTGATTTGCCTTTGACCGTCACTGACGACATGGTAATTGTCGGCTTCATCATAAAGACCGAAGGAACTGTCTCCATTAGGAACAGCTATTACGAGCTTGACGTTGATGGCGAGCTGAACGATGTTGAGTTGGTTCTGTCCACCACTACTTTCAAGAAGGAAGCGTTCATTGAACGCAACATTGATTTAGTCAAGAACCAGATTATCGGTTCCAACGATTCCATTGCAGACCATTTCCACATGTATGTGATGGATAATGGCCGGACTTTGGATGCGGAAAAACTGAGCGGAGATCGCATCCAGGTTATTCCGAACGATAATGTCGGTGGTGCCGGTGGTTTCACCCGTGGCATGATCACTGCTATGGAGCAGAATCCGAAGGCCACGAATATCCTTCTTATGGACGATGACGTTGCTGTTTCTCCGGAGAGCATCAAGCGTACCTATAATCTGCTACGCATCCTCAAGCCTGAGCATCGTGAGGACATGATTAGCGGCGCCATGCTCAATTATGAAATCGGCGAAGACCAGTGGGAAGATATCGGCAATATGACCCAGCAAGGCACCTTCGCTGGCTGCAAGCCGCCGCTGCGTTTGACGCTGTTCGAAGACCTCATCTATAACGAGATGTACACGCCTACCAAGTGGCAGCGAAACAACATGTACGCCGCTTGGTGGTACTGCTGCATTCCGATTTCCGTAATCGAAAAGAATGGACTGCCTTTGCCGGTGTTTGTCCGTTGCGACGATGCTGAATATGGCATTCGTTGCAAGACTGGCTTTATTACCATGAATAGCCTCTGCGTATGGCATATGTCATTCTTCGAGCGTTATAACGCGGCTGTGGAACGGTACCAGACCACGCGTAACACCATGATTGCTCAAGCAACATGTGGAATGGCTCCTGGTGCTGACTTTATGCGTGAACTGCATAATAATATTCGCCTCGAACTGAAGAAATTCGGTTATGCAAACGCGGAGCTGTGCCTGGACGCATTCGAAGATTTCCTGAAAGGTCCATCCTTCATCAAGAAGCCGGGACAGGCTGAACAAAGCTTCATGGCTGCAAACCGCAACAAGGAGCAGCTCGTTGATTTCGCTACACTTCAGGCTCAGGCTAATCAAGATCCTGAACTTGCGGGCTTTGATATCAAAGAAATCGACAGGCAGCTTATTGAAGGGGACAAGCCACGCAGCTTGCCTGAACGTCTGGAAGACCTGATTACTGATAACAATCAGCGTTATATCAAGAAGGACGGTACTGGATATGCGGTGATTCCGTTGCAGGGATGGCTGTATCCTGCCGGTGCGATTCGTGGCAAGCACAAGCTGGTGGTTTTGGATTGGTACAACCGCAAGGGCACGATTCGCGTCAAGGACGTGAAGCGTTACCAGCAGATCAAGAAGCGCTATGCTCGGGATCTAAAATACTACAAGGCGAACATCGAACGCATTCGAAAGGAATACGCTGAGGCGCGTTCGGAGTTGACGTCTTTGGAGTATTGGAAGAACTACCTCAAGATGGAGTAAATCAAAACCATCTAGGATTCTAAGCCGCATGCGCTCACAAGGGGCGTATGCGGTATTATTTTGCTTTGTTACTGGTTTCCATCGTAGAAGAGGAACGGGATTATGGCATCTCTGGCAAGACGACTGCGTGAAAGGCTGTTCTGGCCGTCGGAGCGGTCTATGCAAAAGTTGATGGGCCGAATCGATTCCTTGGAACATGAGAATGCCCAGTTGCGTGATAGTTTGAAGGCACAAGAATCGGTTTTATTTGAAATTCGTGACTGGATGCATGAAATCGGCGAGGAATCCTGCAGGGTTGTTCATGAGGTTCAGCGTGCTCAAATTGCAGAAAGATCCAAAGAAGACATCCGTTTTTGGGCGCAGTATCGTGATCCCGGGGAGACCGATTTGGAAACACGAAAAAGGTTTTTCCTCAATTTGCCCAAGGCAGAGGGAGATCTCAGACTTCTGCAATCCGCTTTAAACCGAATGCTATGCGATTTTGCTGAAATTTGCCGGCAAAATGGAATAAATCAGTATTGGCTTGTCGGAGGTACGCTGCTCGGTGCGGTGAGACATCATGGGTTCATTCCTTGGGATGATGACCTTGATTTGGGCATCATGCGTGATGATCTGACTCGTCTTCAGGAAGTGCTTACTAATAATTCAAAGTACAAGATCACCGTAATCTGGGATCGTATCGTCCATTGCAGGCAGATTCGATTCGCTCCTCGAGACACAAGAATTCCAGGGTTCATTGATTTGTTCCCCTTCGATTGGGTATCTTCGCCGAACCACGACACTTTCTTAAAAGTTCAGGAATACCGGAAAGCCGCGATTGAAACAGCCGAAGCGGATATGGTTATCCGTGAAGCCTGGGACAGAAACGTTTATATTCCAACGGAATCAGTGGCTGGGAAGCATATTGCGGATGCTTTCGATACGCAGCTTGACAAAATGCGCAGGGACGGCGTGGTCTGTTCGCATGAAGCAGCGGCAGGCATTGTCCGCGCGTATGACAATATGGACCATCCAAGCGGTTTTGAATGGATAAGTAGTCTTGACGAGTTCTGTCCGCTGGATGTTCAAACTTTCGAAGGGGAGCAGTACCCTGTGCCGGCCAACTATATGTATTTGCTGACTCATGCTTATGGCAACATCTTCGCGTTGCCTAATGATATCGGTTTACATTTCGAACATGTCGATAAGAAAGCGCTTGCCCAAGTTGACGAACAGACTGTTCGCGAATATGTGAATCGATAAGATTTAGCAGAACAACGGAGTGATGGGATGGAATCTGTTAAGAACGTTGCAATCGTAGTAGCTGGCGGATCGGGAACCAGGATGGGGCAGGACATCCCGAAGCAGTTTATTAATGTATTCGATAAGCCAGTGCTTATCTATACATTGGAAAGCTTCCAGCGGCATCCTGATATTGACGCGATTGAGGTGGTATGCATTGAAGGCTGGGAAACCATGGTGGAAGCATACTCGAAGCAATTCAATATCGACAAGTTTAAGTGGATTGTGCGGGGCGGCGCAAGCGTTCAGGAATCCATCAGAAACGGTGTGGAATTCCTTGCCGACAAAATCAGTGAGGAAGACAATGTCATCATTCATGATGGCATTCGGCCTTTGATTGATGCTGATGTTCTGACTGATGTAATCGATGTTTGTAATCGATATGGCAATGCGGTGACTTCTTTGCCGTATAACGAGCAAATTTTCGTGATTAGCCAAGAAGACGCTTCGACTACGAAACAATATGTGCCTAGGGAACAATTGCGCCGCGTCTCAACACCGCAAGCTTACCGTTATGGGAAATTGCTGGATGCATATCGTAAGGCGTTCCGCGAGAATATTGGAATTCACGGTTCTAGCTATACGAATACCATGATGGTGGATCTTGGTGAGACCTTGCATTTTGCCAAAGGGTCGGATAAGAATATCAAGCTCACTACCAAAGGCGACTTGGAACTGTTCAAGGCATACATCACCGCAGATGAAGATACTTGGCTGAAATAAGGCGAGGGAGGTACTTTTGCCCAGTCGATTTGACTCTTCACTTTATCAGCAGGATATTGAGTATTGTGCCAATCTTCCCTTGCAATGGGACAAACTGGCGGATAAAACTATTGCGATTTCTGGCGCAACAGGGATGATCGGGACTTTTTTAATTGATGTCTTGATGAAAAAGAACGAAGACCCGAAGTTTAATTGCCAGATTATTGCGATTGGACGCAATAAGAGTCGCGCACGGAGTAGATTCCCATATTTTGATGAGGCTCATTTCCATTTTGAGCAGCTGGATGTGTCGATACCAGGTGTTCGTCCCAATCGTCCGGCTGATGTTGTCATTCATCTTGCCAGCACAACACATCCCAGAGCATATGCCTCCGAACCAGTGTCAACGATTACCTCAAATGTGACTGGTTTGCAGAACCTTCTCGAGTACTCATTGGTGGGCGGAAACGATCATCGTGATGGCAGATTCGTTTTTGCCTCATCCGTGGAAATTTATGGAAAGAACCGCGGCGATGCGGAGCGCTTTGATGAACAGTATTGCGGCTATATCGATCCGAATACGCTTCGTGCTGGCTACCCAGAGGCCAAGCGTCTGGGCGAAGCTCTTTGCCAAGCTTATTCCGAACAGCATGGAATTGATTTTGTCATTCCCCGCATAGCTCGAACTTATGGCCCGACTTTGCATAAGGATGACAGCAAGGCGCTTTCTCAATTCATCCACAAAGGGTTAATGAAGGAAGACATTATTCTGAAAAGCGAAGGAACGCAGCTGTTTTCCTACGCATATGTCGCTGATACAGTTGCTGGTCTGCTGTATTGCCTACTTGAGGGTGAAAGCCGAAGCGCATACAATATCGCAGCACCTATTTCCGATTGCCGGTTAAAGGATTTGGCTTCCTTGGTAGCTTCAAAGTGTGGTGTGAATGTCCATTTTGAACTCCCCGATTCCTTGGAGACAAAAGGGTACTCTACTGCGACGGTTGCTTTGATGGATGGACATAAATTGCAGACTTTAGGCTGGAATATGAAATATTCGATTGAAGAAGGAATCGGACGAACATTAAGCATCATGCGCAACGATTGATGTAATAATATTTCGGGCATTCGGCAACGCTCGATGACTAAGGGACATCCACTGATAGGATACAACTTGTGAAACAGTTGGTGAAAAAGATACGGGACAGATACGGGTATGCATGGACCGTCCTGCAAGGTTTGGTAAAGACGGATTTCAAACTTCGTTATCAAGGATCTTTCCTTGGCATCGCATGGTCGGTGCTTAAGCCCCTGATGATGTTTTGCGTAATGTATGTGGTATTCGGTAAATTCCTGCGCATGTCGGATGGTACTTCCACATACCCGGTCGTGCTGTTGCTAGGAATTAGCTCTTGGCAATTCGTTACCGAATCGACGAATGTCGGACTTCGATCCGTGGTGGATCGAGGGGATTTGCTCCGCAAGATTCATTTCCCGAACTATATCGTTGTGGTTTCGGCTACTGTCGGTGCACTTATCAGTTATGCGATCAATCTTGTTGTTGTTTTGATTTTCGCCATTATCGCAAGAGTTCATTTCACTTGGCGAGTGGTGCTGCTTCCTCTAAGCATCATCGAGCTTTACGCAATGACGCTTGCCGTCACATTGCTCATGGCCACTATGTACGTGTATTTCCGTGATATCGCCCATATCTGGGATGTTCTTCAGCAGTTGATTTTCTATGGCATGCCAATTATCTACCCGTTAACATATGTGACCAATCGCGGTGGACTTTTGGCTGATGTCGCCCGTTTGGAACTTATCAATCCATTCGCTCAGGCGATTCAGGACATTCGGCATAATTTCATTGCACCAGAGACTCAACCGACCGTTTGGAATCAGTTCAACAATTGGGGAATCCGTCTGCTGCCAATTGCTCTGACCGTTGTTTTGTTGTGGCTGGGCGTGGTGTTATTCCGCCGTAATAGTCGCAAATTCGCGGAGGTTATGTGATGTCCGAAGAGAAAAGCGTCAAAAAAATCGATTATTCCAAAAATCCAGTTGTATTGTCTGCGAGCCATGTCTCCAAATGCTTCAAATTGCCGACGGAGCAGGCCACTGGTCTTAAACAGGCGTTCATCAATTGGACTAGAGGAATCAAAGGCTATAAGAAGCAGCAGGTTCTTAAGGACATCAGCTTTGAAGTTCACCAAGGTGAGTTTTTCGGCATTGTCGGTCGAAATGGTGGTGGCAAATCAACCCTGCTTAAACTGATTTCGCAAATTTATTATCCGGAAAGCGGTTCCATTACTGTTTCCGGCAAATTGGTTCCATTCATCGAACTGGGCGTGGGATTCAATCCTGAACTTACCGGCCGAGAGAACGTGTATCTAAATGGCTCTCTTCTGGGATTCACACATGAAGAAGTCGACGCGATGTATGACGATATCGTCGAATTCGCCGAGCTTGAAGAGTTCATGGATCAAAAGCTGAAGAATTACTCTTCTGGTATGCAGGTCCGCCTTGCTTTTTCTGTTGCGATTAAAGCACAAGGGGATATTCTGGTCCTCGATGAGGTCCTTGCCGTTGGCGATGAGGCATTCCAACGTAAATGTGATGACTTCTTTACGGAAATCAAAAAGGATCCGACTAAGACGGTTATTCTCGTGACTCACGATATGAATTCCGTCAAGAAGTATTGTTCTAGGGCAATGATGATTGCCGATGGCGAAGTGGAAGCCATCGGCGATCCGGAGACCGTATCACAGCAATACACGCTTGCCAATCTCGAAGCGGAAGAGAAAGCCGAACGTAAGCGTCAAGAAGAACGCGGAGGCTACCCGAATGGTCTTAACGAGCGATGCCCGCTGTTGAGAACTATTGCCGTTTCCCCCAAAGTCTGCACCAGTGCGGATATGTTCAGGTTTGATGTTGAATACCAATATGATGAGCCGGGAGATTTTTACCTCGCCATTGCGTTGCATGACATTCGCCGTGGTGGAATCACTTATGATACCGGTTCAAAAGTGTTGAAGATGGATAAACATGGCCATCAGGTTGTGCATTTTGAGATGCCTCTCAATCTGTTTAATAATGGCGAGTTCCGTCTGATTACATCACTTCGCACTCCTAGTCCAACTAATCCAAAAGCAACCGATGCTGTGGGCGTCGCCCTTGATGACAATGCATGCAGTTTCGTGATTCGTGATGACCGAAACCGTGAATACGCATTGCTAAGTGACCGTGCTCTTACGATTAAACGTGTCTAATAGTTTTGGTTGCATTCGGAAATGAACTTGTCTATTCTTGGAGGCAATACCGTTCCTTCAAGAATGGACAAGAAGATGAGAAAAGAAATAAAGCATCTCACTGCATTATTGGGAGCAATATCTCTGGTGGTTCCATTTGGAACTCAGATGGCGACTGGTGCTGAAACGAATTATCCAGATATGGAAGTCGGGGTATTTTGGAACAGCGACTCGGATCGTTCTGATACCGTGTACATGTCATACAATGGTTCCGACTTCCAGCAAATCAGCACCGCATATAAGACTGATGGTAACGGTAGCTCGCATGTTTCTGGAAAACCGAGCTACGTCAATGCCATTCATGATCCGAGTATTACGTATAAAGATGGGACGTTTTGGATTCTTGGCGGCTATGTGCAAAAGCAACAGAATCTGGGATGGCGTTTTACCCCGATGATGGGGTATTCCAAGGATTTGGTGAATTGGAGCTATCCTAATAGCGGTAGCCAGACGAATCTTGCTCCCTCTGTAAAGCCTTATACTAATGGGCTTGCGGATGGACAATTTGATTCCGCTGGAACAGATGGATTTGTGGATAGCCATGGCGATATGTGGATTGTGACCACGCTTGGATACTATGGCGCTTTTCATGGAAATGCGCAGAAGGATTATATGTATCCGTATATCGTTAAGGTATCTGGCCTACAACCTGGTGGTGATCCGTCAGTTAATCCTGGTGCTCAGCCTAAATTGAATTATGGTAATTTAAATCCCATTAAATTGCCTGATACAAGCACTAGTAATTGGCTTGATCCTTCTCTGTTTGAAAAAGATGGTACCTATTATCTCAGCATTAAGAAAAATGGGGTCACCAATCAGATTTATTCTATTCATGATTTGAATCAAGCCGGGAACGTCAATGCATGGCATTTGGTAAATTCCAATGTGGTCACTGGGTATGAAGGACCATCGTTAACGTACTATAACGGGCAATACTTTTTCTATACTGATAAACTTAAAGATTATCCGTATGGCAAAGCCGATGGCACTGCGGGTACTTTCGTTACTCAGTCATCAAACCTGAATAGCGGTTGGCATGGTACGCGTCGAATCACTACAACTAATGTTGATGGACGTAGCATTCCTAATCGGCACGGAACTGTGATAACCGTGACGGATCCTGTTGCAAAAAATATTGTTTGGAATGCAAGGATTCGTGCAGGTTATGGAGCATATCGGCCTGGAACAAATGGTTGGGTCACGGAGAACGGGAAGCGCTACTGGTATGACAATGGTGTGAAGGCGGTCTCTAAAGAGGTGTATGACCCAGCAAGTGATGCTTGGTATTGGTTCGATAAGGATGGATCCCTTGCGGTGAATAAAGATGTCTATATTCCGTCGGGGAACAAATGGGTTAGGTATGATAACAATGGCCATATGATTAAGGGTGAGGATTACCGCTACGGAGGCTGGTATTACTTCAACCCCACCACAGGAGCCATGACTAAAGGCATGCAATACGTGCCCTCGAACGGCGGAAAATGGGTGTACTACGATTGGACGACCGGCAAGATGGCTCATGGCGAACAATATGTGAACTATGATGCGCAGAGCATACAGGTTGGTATTTGTTTGATCGATATACAGGCGCCATGTTTCACGGGGATACTTATGTTCGTTCCAACGGTGGAAAATGGGTCAGATATGATTTCACCACAGGAAAAATGGTCAAAGGTCTAAACCGTCATGATAATTCCTGGTATTACTTTGATTCAACTACGGGGGCGATGCAGAAAGGCCGTGTCTGGGTTCCTGAATGGAAATCTTGGCATTGGTTTGATCCAACTACAGGAAGAGGATGAGTTGAGATAGACTGGTTTTGGCGCAATGCAAATTGTGTCAAAACCAGTTTTTATTTTATAAAGGGACCTAATTTGCCTCAACATTATTCCGGTGAACGTCGACAATATCGCAGAGAACTAAGACTATCTGTTCCTAGTTGTATTTCTCTACTATATTGGATTGGTTCTATCGTAATTGGAAGCGTGATTATTTTTTGGGGAAAATATCATTGTTTTAATGATAGGGCGGCGCACTGGGCGCGTATTCTGCAATTACGGTCAGGTGAAATAATACCTTCTTTTTCTAAAGAATATCCAGAATGGATTGTTTATTCTGAACATGGGAAAATAATTACTTTTAATAATACTGCTGTCAATTCTCCTTTTGTCTATTTTCCAAGTCTAATTTTTCGTGGCGATTTTCGCATTTCGAGCATAGCGACATTGATATGCTCGGCCAGCCTTATTGCCGTAGCAATACGTATTGCTGGATGTTATGCTAATATCATTCTGGCGATAGCAGTACTTCCTACTACTTTTTTCGGGATGATATTCCCAACTGCCGATGCTATAACTAATAGTTTTTCTTTATTGTTCATAGCTGTTGTGTTGTGTCTGTATCAGCGAGATGGTGCGTTGCATTTCAGGCATATTGTTTTGCTCTGTGTTCTGAGCATTATGTTGGGGCAGGTGAAGATTACATGCTCGATTATTGTTTTATTTGTATTTTTCCTTTTACCTAAAACAACCGATAAAAAGATGAAAGTATCTCTATCGCTTCCCGTGCTATGTGCTTTTACGTCTATGTGGTTGTGGCGTATGAAGACTTCGCATATAGCGGTTGCACCGAATCGTGTTTCCTTGCAGGAGACTCACGATTTTGAGATGCAGTTGATGCTTTCTCCTTGGAAAATATTTTCTTTGCTTGGACGTGTACTGTTTGAACCTTTAGATTTTGATTATGAAAAAATTGACGGTCAATTAGTAAATCCGAGAAGAAATCTTCAGTTTTTTACTGGAACCGAAACGGTCCAATTGCCTTTAATTGTTATGGCTCCGGTACTGATTGCCATTATGATGTTGCTGATTGTTCATACTTCATATAAGCGTATGTGCGGATATCAGATTGCAATTGTATTGGCGATTCCTGTTCTGTATTTTGTCCTGTCATGCGTAGCTATGGCAGTTACCTGGAGCGGAACGGTGGATGGTTGCGTGTCGGGTATGCAGAGTAGATATTTGATACCGGTTTTACCGTTATTTGCTTTGTTGTTTCCGGGTTTAATTGGCTTTGAGAATGTCAATTTAAAGAAATATAGAATGTCTGTATTTTTGTTAATATTATTTTCATATATAGGTATTTTAATTTCATATTTGGTTCAATGGAATTAAAAATAAGGGATATGATACTGTATTTAAACTTGGCATCATATCCCTTTAAAAGGCTGTTTTAAATTATTATTTAGCGTACCAGTGAGGCACTTTATTGCCATTGCGGCATTCGCAGATTATTGGCGTGCCGTCAGCATCGTTCTTTTGCTGTCCGTGTTCGGATTTCTTGCAATATTGTCCGCGGATGTTTTTCCCTCCAGTATTGCCGTTAGTGCCAGGATTGGCATTGTTGTTTGAAGCCTTACTGACAAAACGGCCAGTGACGGAATCAAAAGTTGCATATGAATTCCATTCGGGAACCCATGCGCGCCCGTGTGCCATTGCGCCAGTGGTCTGGTCGAAATAGTAATAAGCACCATCTTGGTAGTGTAATCCCTTGACCATCTTTCCGGTTATCCGGTCATAGCGTACCCATTTTCCACCGTTGGAACGAATATAAGTATCTCCATGGAACATGGCACCGGTATATTGATCGAACAAGTACCAGCCCGTATGGCTGCTGTCGTAATTCACGAAGGCCTCACCATGGGCCATTTTGCCGGTTGTCCAGTCATAATATACCCATTTGCCTCCATTGGAATGGATATATTTCATGCCTTTGGACATTGCGCCGGTTGTTTGGTCGAAGTAATACCAACCGCCGTATCGGTAATCTTCGCCTTTGACCATATGGCCATCCCCGTCATACCTGACCCATTTATTTCCGGAAGAGAGATACACGTCTTTGTCGTGTGCCATTGTTCCATCGGCATCGAGCCAATACCAAGCATCGCTGCCTGGATCATAGATCTCTTTTGAACGCGCCATAATGCCGGAATCAAACCAGTAGTATTCGCCGTCTTGAGTTACCCAACCGGTGTAGTCAGACTCTGGCGCCGACACGGTTTCTTCCGCGCTAGCTGGAGCAATTGGCAAAATCGTCATTGAAAGAGCTATGGTTGCGGCAATGGTTCCATGAATAAGTTTGCTCTTAGAAATCATATCCATCATCTCCCTCTTGTTGTTATGGATAAGATGCTTAAATTTTAGACCTAAAGTAATTGCGGCAGGGGTTATTGTGATGGTACATCTGAACCGATGTCGTGCGTAACGGTGTGGACGATTGTTTAAAGTGCAATGTAGCCACTACGATTAGTGGATGAACGGAGAAAATGGCGATAGGAGAAGACGCATGGGACAAGAGGTCTCTATGGATACTGAGCGAATGGACTCGTGGGAAACGGTGATGCGCGTTGTGTATCCGATCAAAGATGCTGAACAGACCCTCCCTCTGTATGCGATTGACTGGACTCGCCCGCATGTGGCGGAAACCACTCTGGATTCGCGTATCGACATGCGTCGTCTGGAATTCAGCTCCATGAACCAGTCCACATTGCAACGCATGTTACGGAATGCGGGATCCTCTAACGGGGTTTCCTGCGATTCATTCGAAATTACGGGACGTACTTCCGTAACACTACGAGATCATGGTCACATGTCCGGATGCACGTTCTTCAACGCGTTCCCTGCATCGTATTGGCGTCGTTGGACTGGTGTGAAGACCGTGCGCTTCGCAGTGTCCGTTCAAGGAAACGCCAAGATCAACGTCTTCCGGTCGACGGGTCGAGGCCTGATTTATCCGGTAGCGGAGCGGATTGTCCATGCTGCGGATACCTCGGCTTCCGTATGCGTGGATGTGCCTATGACCGGGCTCATGGACGGTGGTTACTTCTGGTTCGACGCGGAATCGCTAGGTGGGCCAGTCGTTATTTCCAATGCGACATGGTCTGTTCCGCGTGAAGCGCGCACAGCCAAGCATGGCACTTCCATGTCCATCGCCATTACCACATTCAATCGTGCCTCGTACTGCATGAACCAATTGCACGCCATCGCAGGAGCGCCGGCACTGCGTAAGCGACTGGATACCGTGTACTGCACGGATCAAGGCAACGATCTGGTCAAAAATCAAGAAGGCTTTGCCGAAGTATCCGCCGACCTCGGAAAACAGCTTACGTATATTCAGCAAGCCAATTTAGGTGGTTCCGGCGGCTTCTCTCGAGGTATGTACGAAACGGCGAAAGCTGGGAACAGCGATTTCGTGTTGCTGCTGGATGATGACGCCATCAGTGAGCCTGAATCGATTCTTCGTTCCATCCAGTTCTCCGACTATACGATCCGTCCGGTTCTTGTCGGCGGCGGCATGCTTCATCTTGATAATCGCACCATGCTTTATACGCAAGGCGAGAGGATTAATCCGCAGCGAATGTGGATGTATCCGTCCAAGAGCATGGGGTACAATCACGACTTCTCTATGGAACCGCTTCGTGACTCTCCGGATCGTCACCAACGCATCGATGAGGATTTCAACGGCTGGTGGATGTGTTTGATTCCGATTGCCGTGGTCAAGAAAATCGGCCTCTCGATGCCGGTGTTCATCAAGTTCGACGACATCGAATACGGTCTGCGTGCCAAGAAAGCCGGTTTTCCGACGGTCTGTCTGCCAGGTGTGGCCGTGTGGCATCAAGCATGGCACGACAAGGATCCGGCCCGTTCTTGGGAGGAGTATTTCACCGAGCGCAACCGCTGGCTTGCGGCCCTTCTGACATACCCGGACAGGCCTCCTCGCATGCTGGTGGAAACGTTGTACGGCGATGCAAGCCTTGGATTGCGTTTCGTGTATTCGGCCATGGCGTTGCACCACATGGCGTTGAGGGATATTCTTCGTGGGCCGCAGTATCTTGTGGACTGTTTGCCGACGAAGCTTGGCGAAGTGCGAGAATTACGTGCGAAATATCCGGATGCTCAGGCTAAAGATAGTTTTGAAGCGTTCCCAGAGCCTGCTGGTGAAACCGAACCGCCCAAGAACCATCCTTCCACCATGAAAAGCCGGTATAAGGCTGCGGTCGGTTTGATTGCCAAGAGCTTTGTCAAGAACGTCAATCCGGAGAAGGCTGTCCGTCCGGATGCTGCTATTCCGGCACGGGATGCTGCCTGGACCTGGCTTGCTTTTGATCATGTCAACTCGGCCTTAGTCACTACGGCTGATGGCAATGGCGTGGCATGGTTGAAGCGTGACAATAAGCGTTTCCGCAAGAGCATGCTCGAAGGGTATCGTCTTACTCGGCGTATCACCAAGCATTGGAAGCGTTTGGCCGCCCAATATCAGGCTTATGGCATTGCTTCCATGGAAACGTGGGCGCATATCTTTGGGGATAAATAGCCAAGAGTTATTGACATTCACCCTCATATATCGCCATGAGGGTAGTATGAGCATGAACTGCACATAGCTTTTGTGCGATTACTGTTTGTGGAAGGTTGTTTTGTTATGACTGATGCGGTGGAGTATCCCGATCTGGTGGTCGTGGGCGCGGGCCTGTTCGGCCTGACCGTGGCCCAGCAGGCCGTCGAGCACCTGGGCGTGAGGGTCGAGATCATCGACGTGCGCGACCATATCGGCGGCAACGCGTACAGCTACATGGACGAGGAGACCGGCGCGGAGATCCACAAGTACGGCGCGCACCTGTTCCACA
>OGOY01001107.1_pt1 | contig 30043 bp, 28 predicted proteins | sample 1552811 | NCBI WGS metagenome assembly OGOY01 (sample SAMEA2580132, study PRJEB22360) | human gut metagenome | biome: human gut; feature: human-associated habitat; material: faeces | place: Denmark | collected 2008/2010 | reverse complement strand
GGGAAAGAGTAAGGGAAAGTTCACTTGCTACAAACTTAGTATTTTCAAGGGTTTGTGAGGAATTTGATAATCAAATATAACAGTTATTAAATTTCCTAAAATAAGTGAAATATCAACTGAAATTTTGCTTTAGGTTTCATCCAAATATATTTCTAACTTGCTGAATTCTTTATCTTTACAGAAACTAAACTCTGGCGTTTTTTTGATATAGTTAAATATGTTTTCTTCAATATCCTCATTCCATATAGTTCGTTCAAAATCTTTATTTTCCTCTGTCGGCATATATAACACATCCACATGAATTTGATAATATTCTTCCTCATCATTAGGGAATTGTCTAACTAAAGAAAAGTTAAACATCGGTTCACCTGTAAAAGTATAAGTCCCTGTTTCAAACAGAATCATATCTTCTTTAATCGGTATACTACACATCTCCTCAAACACACTTACAATATCTTCCAGACTTGAATTATCGGAAATTCTGTTTTGTAAATATTTTAATAAACTTTCTTTTGTGGCCTTCTTAAATCTATCAAATACTCCCATTAAAAATTCACTCCATCAAATTCAAATTTTCTGTTGCCTACAAAATAGAATATGAAATACATTAAATAGGCATTTCGTATGCAAGGTACTTTCGTACCTCACATACTACACTATACCATAAAAAACACATCCTTTCCACCAGAACCATATGATTATTCTGTAGACTTTTCCTTTTCTTTTTGTTCCGCAATCTTCTCATGGATATTGGTGTTATACAGCTTATAAAGGCTCGTATCCTTTCCAATCTGATTATCGAACGGAATAACTACATTACCACACTTAAGAAGTCCCATACCAGACTGACTGTTGGTTACGAATCGAAGCTGTGCATCCGATACACCGATAACCTCTGCCATCTTTGAGCTGTCCGTATTCGCCTGCTTCAAAAGTGCTACAAACTCGCTGTTTGCCAGCATTGTTGTTGCGGTATAATTCTGTAAAAGGTCTATAACATTCTGAGTAATACCGGTACACAGACCTCCCTGTTTTCTTACTTTCTTCCAAAGCTGCTGCAAATATTTTGCGGAATACTCGGAATTTAAGAGCACATGAAATTCATCAATATAGAGCCAAGTTGCCTTACCCCTCTTTCCATTCTCCACAATTCTCTGCTGGATGGACTCCATCATAACAAGCATTGTAATAGGACTAAGCTCTGTACCTAAGTCTCTGATTCCATAAACCACAAATCTGTTATCCACATCCACATTTGTCTGATGATTGAAAATGTTAAGCGAACCATTTACAAAAAGCTCAAGGGATAATGCAATCTCCTTTGCCTCTTCCTCCGGCTGCGCCATAAGAATATCGTAGAAATCACTCATAACCGGAATATACTTCTCCCTGCTTCTTGCAATGTCGATATACATTTTTCTCACACATCGGTCAATAATGGACTTCTGACGGGAATTGAGACTATCACCGATACACTGCTCACAAAGACCAAGCATGAACTCTCCTTTTTCTCTTACCCATCCCTTTGTATCATTCTGGTCAAGATTCCATACATCCATGGCAAGAGGATTCACATAGTTGTCCGTGTAAGTGGACATATTGATGACCGTGCCGCCATAGGTTGTCGCAATATCAAAGTATTCGTTCATTGGGTCTATAATTATGATTTCATCATCAGTTGATAAAAATACCTGCCCCATCGCAGCCTTACAGAAGAAGGATTTACCGGAACCCGGTACACCAAATACAAAACCATTTCCGTTAATCAGCTTCTTACGGTTTCCGATGTTGATATTCTTACTTACCTGATTGATACCATAATATACACCACCCTCATCATTCAGCTCCTGCACATTAAATGGCATAAGCACCGCAAGGGACTGTGTGAGCATGGTTCTCATGGTTTCCACCTGTCTTACACCAATCGGAAGTGCTGTATTGAGTGCTTCCCTCTGTTTCAGATAATGCACATCAATGGTACAGCTGTTTCTCTTTCCAATGGTTTCAACTGTCTCCGTGATACTCTCCAGCTCTTTCTTTGAATCTGCCATAAGAATGATAGTCACACCCACATAGAACAGGCACTGGTCATTCTCACGGACATCATCCATGATTGCCTCAATTTCCTTTTTCTCCGTTCTCTTTGCATAAGAGATTTCAGAAGAAAAGTCATTGTTCTTGTTACGGACTCTCTGCTGTTTGATAATGTCAGATTCAATACCGAGGTATTTCTTCTGTAATGTCTTGGTTGTCAAATCCTTTGGCACAGGTACTACATCAATACTTGTAATGGAGTGAACAGGTAATGAAGTAATTTCATTCAAAAACCTGTCTGATAAGCTGCTTGGATACTTCTTGATAAAAAGTGCCTTACAGAACTTGCTCTCATCCTCAAAGCTGTCCGGGAAGAATTTAATCATCCCATTGCAGAGATCATTCTTAAAGTCAGCTCCCACCTTCTTAGCCTTCTTAATATCGAAGTCAAATTCTTCCTCATTTCCTAAATGGTAAAAATCATGGAGAATCTTAAGTCTCTGATTACCGGTAAGAGGAACAATCTCTGTTCCAAGCTCATTAAATGCCTTGTGAACGGTGGCTTCCAGTGTTGCAAACTGTGCCTTTGCCTCTTCAAAGTTCTTTCTCTCAATGGTAAGGGTAAGGTATCTTTCCTGTTCAATCCCCTGTCTGCCATCCAGAATCTTCTCCTCAATGATATCATTGTATGCCTGACGATACTCGTCAAATCCATCACCCTTCTTTGGGAACATGACCTTTTCCCGAAGCTCTGTCATATTCTTATTCTTGTTATTGACCGTAATCTTGTAATTACAGTCAAGTGAATTGAGGAATTTGCAGTATCTCTCAAAGATATCTATCTGCTCATCCTCATTGGTAGTAGTGTAATTGATATCCTGAAACAGATAACATTTACTGTAACGGTTCCTTGCCACCTCGAAGATACCGTTTTCCGCTACTGCCATAATCTCAATTGTTTCCTGTATGGATTTAGGGGATTTGTAAAGTGGTTCACTTGCTTTTTTCAGTTCCTTAAATCCATCTGTAAATAAACCCATTTGTTTGTCCTCCTTATTTCTGAGGCACCGCCGGAGCAATCCGGCTGATGCCAAAATCACTCCGACCAAACAGGTCAGAAATTATTTCTTAGTTACATAACTGATGAGTGGTGCAAGATAACCAAGCTTATATGCAACCGCAACACCAACCAGCAGCACGATAAATATCATGCATATGATAAGCATTCTCATCATTTTCTTCTTACTTGCTTCAAACTCTGCCTGACTGTTCTTCTTTTTATCCGTATCAATTTCATCTGATACTGATACATCTGCTTTGCCTGAAGCACCAAACATTTTACCCTTTGCTTTCGCTGCGTTTGCCTGTTCCAGCTCATATGCCTTAATTGCAGGCTCACCCTCCGTTGAGACATAGGTTAATGCCCTGTTTCCAAACATATAGTGGAATTTCTTTCCCATTACCTCATAGAAACTCATCCCGTTATAGGAATAGAATCCACCGAGTGCAATCGGTGCTACAACCGGGATAGCTACATATGCTGCTCCCGTAAGTCCAATAAACGGATAAAGAAGATATACAAGACCTCCACCTATCACAACACTTGCAATGGAAAAAATCAGCTGCTTGGCTGTAAGCCCCATAGCAACTGATTCCTGATAACGGTCAATATCTTTGTTGATTTCAATTACCAAATTTCTCACCTCGTTTCATTTTTTTGCTTATTCTCTGATACGATTCCTTTGTTCTTCTCATACATTGCAAGTCCATCCGAACAAAGCTCTCTAAGTTTATCCGGATTAAACATATTTACTTCTTCGTTCATTCCATAACCTCCTACAGTCCAAATGCCTTGCTTGTCAGACTCTGTGCTCCCTTAACACTTCCTACCGTAAGTGCAATGGTAAATGTCATTTCACAAAGATAAATAAGCGTTTTTGCCCAGTCTGCATAACTTGAAGTAAATGTCGGAAGACCCGCATTGATAAAGGCATTGCAGACAATTATAGCTAGTGCCATAGTTACAGCCTCAAAGGTAACAGACAGGAAGTATTTGCAGTATGCAGATACTGTGTGGTTCACCGTTCTGTTACCACCCATTGTCGAAAATGCAATGGAACCCATAGGAACAATAATCAGTAATCTTAGGAATCTGAAATATACCGTGTATATCATAAAGAAACCACAGATAATAATGATGATGGAAAGAAGTGCTGCAAGTATCAGCATGATAAGACTCTCTCCAAAACCAAGATTTTTGATGATATCAGCCTGTGTACTGTCAATCGTAAGTGTTGTATAGCTTCCTGCCGATAGCAGATTAACCAGATTTCCTATGGATGTGAAAAATGCCTTCATAATCGTGACATTGTTTGCGACAAACCATTCCGCAAGTCCCAGTCGAATCAGCATACGAAGTATTACTTCAAACCTCATCTCTTCCCTGATATCAATACTTTCACTACAAAAGCCTATGACAAAGAACAGTACTACAAGCGAAGAGCCAACAGCAACAAATATCGGTTCAATGCCGGCGATAACCGCCCATGGACCTCCACCTTTGAAGTTCACGGGCGATTGACCTAACATTGAAAATACCAGCGATATCTGATTGTTCCAAAATCCAAATACCATTTCGAGAAGAGCAAGGATCTGATCTCCAAGATTAAAAATATCCATTCTTTCTCACCTCGCTTCTTTGCTTTTCCTAGAAACCTAAGAATGTTAATACTGTTGAAATACCTGCCATCATAACTCCGGCTACAATACCCTTAAGAGCAGAGTTCATTGTTGAGGAATCCTGCTGCTGATATGCCTGTGCAAACTCCATGACATTCTTTGCGAGAATAATTACACCGACTGCACCGATTACTGCAATTACAAGTGTCTTTAAGTTATCAAGTGGCTGTGTTACCGCTGTTGTACCTGTACCGGCGGCAAAACATGTGCTTGTCATAAGCATTGCTCCTGTTACCGAACCTGCCACAGCAGGCAATACCTTTTTCTTCATGTTCTTAAAAAATCCCTTCATTCCTTTTTCCTCCATATTGGTTGTATTTGTGGTTACTGCCACATCAGTTGTCATTGATAAATTGCTTTCATTCTGTCTCATGCTTTCAATCTCCTTTTTTTGATTTACCCGACCGGGATATCCGGTCAGGCACTTAGTCTGTATCTGAACGGGATATCCCCGGTTGTGAAATTCAGTCAGGCTTTCCCTGACACGGTATTGCGACAACCACCTCCTAAAAAAAGCACCAACCTGTTTAGGCTGATGCTTTCTCATAATCTTCCCTAACCTGTATCATCTCTTCGACTTCAACATCCGGATAGAAATATTCCAATATTTTATTTTCAGGCACTCCGACAATCATTGCCTTCTGTGCCTCTTCCTGCTGTTCGTCAGAAAACTCCCACTGAGCCATTCTTCTAAGAATCGTGTCTTTGCCATCAATCTTAGGAAGTTCCTTTCTTTTATCTGTTGTCTCTGATTCTTCGGAATACTCAAGCTCCTGTCCCTGCTCTGCATTGAAACGGTCTTTTTGCTCCTGTTCATCAAGCATCTGGAATCTCCATCCAAGCTCCTTATCTCCAATCATCATGAATTCCTCATAAGTCAGCTTATCAATATAGACATTCTCACCTTTTTCTTTCAGCTGTTTATAGTGCTCCAAAGCTTTCTGTGATAAAATCTCGTAAGGCGGACCAACGACCTCATTATTACTGCTCATATGGTGTACATAAGGCTTTCCACCTCCATCTGCTGTCTGTTTGAACATCGGATGGGCGAATGGAATATACTTGTTATCCATAATAGGGTCAAACCCACGGATAAAGATAATGCATTTTTTGTTATCCAGCTTTCTCACTTCATCCGGTGTAAACAGTTCCCTGCCAAGTACATCATAATTTCTTGAAGAACTTCCCTGTCTTCCTTTCGTTTCTCCGCTTGATTTCTTATCAATCGTGCCTTTTCCAAGCAGCTCCGAAACATACTTATGCGTTGACTGCTCATTGCCGCCAAGATAAATGAAAGTGTCGCAATTCCCCGGAATGGTTTCCCAGGTATCCTTAAACAATGCCTTTAGCTGTGCAAAGTTCTGGATAATGATAATACTGGAAATCTCACGGCTTCGCATTGTCGATAACAACGAACAGTAGTCATCGGGCAATGCGACATTGGCGAACTCGTCCAGCATAAAAGTCACATGAATCGGGAGTCTGCCACCGCAGTTAAAGTCTGCCTGATAATAAAGCTCCTGAAAAATCTGTGTGTATAACATACCGATAATGAAGTTATAAGATTTATCACTATCCGGTATGACACAGAATAATGCAGTCTTTGTCTCTCCGTCTCCATTTACACCTATTCCGATATCTGCAAGGTTCAGCTCATCCTTTGACAACAGGCGAAGCACCTGCTTATTCTCCAAGAACGCAAGTCTTGAGTTGGCACTGATTATAATGGAACGGACAGTATCTCCCGCACCACGCATACATTTGTTGTACTGCTTGACTGCCGGATGGTTTGGTCCGAGAGGATTATTTTCCTCAAGGAATTTCATTCTGACATCAAGATGTGATGGTTTGCCCTGCTGTGTTACCTCGGCTTCGCCCAAAAGCTGTAGAACTGTCTCAAAGTTTCTGCGGCTTGGTTTCTCCTCTAACCACACATAATAGAAAATTGCCTGTAAAAACAGCCCTTCCGCTTTCTCCCAGAATGGGTCTGAGGGAGTGCTTCCCTTTGGTGTGGTATTGGCAATCAGGTTCGTGATAAGCTTCACAATATCCGTTTCCTCACGGATATAGGAAAACGGATTGTAACAGTCAGACTTATCCATTTCCAGCAGATTGATAACCTTCACATTGTAGCCATTGTCTTTTAGCATCTGCCCGCAGCTTCTTAAGATTTCCCCTTTGGGGTCGGTACAGATAAAAGAGCAGTTGTGGGGCATCTGCATCAGATTCGGCTTTACCTCATAGAACGTCTTACCTGCACCGGAACCTCCGCATATCAGGATATTTCCATTGAGCTTAAGCCTTCTGAAATCAAGTGACATCTTCACATTCTGGCTTAGGATTCTATTGAAGTTCTCATCCTTATCCATCAGAATACTGTTTACCCTCTGCGGATTCTCAAATCTTGCAGTACCATACTCCTTGCCGGGCATATAGTTTCTCTGACTGGTGTAATACATTAAAACAGCCATCGCATAGATTCCTACTACGATGGCTACTGTTTTCACTGTATTTTCATTAAAATAATTTGCCAAGGGAGCTGCGCATACTTCATTGAATCGTTCCATAAAACTCATCAGGTCAATGCCCTGCTCCCATGCTCCACCAACCAGATACCCAAGATATGCTGCAAGAATTGCACCAAATGCTAGAAATATCACAGAAGGTTTTTTCTTACTTGTCTGCATAGGCACTTACCTCTTTCTCTGTGTGGTTGCTTTTGTTGCTGTCTTAACTTTGGTTTCTGTTTCAACCTGAGATTTCTCATATCTCTTACGGACTGAAGACTCAACCTTGTCATAATGATTGCTGTAAAGAGCTTCTCCCTTTATCGTCTCAACTACCCGGTTGTCCTTATCATAAATCTTGTAGTCCTTTTCCCTGTCAATAAAGGTAAGCATGGTCTTTCCGCTGTGGATTTCCATGATGTTTTCTTTCTTAATCCAGACATACCTTGCTTTCTCTCCCCACGTTCCGGGAATTCTCGTTTTCACGGCTCTCTCATTCTCCGTCTGGATAAGTGTTTTAGATATCGTCACATCGGAAAGGTTCATATGCTTCGATGCAGCAACAGCCCTCATTCGGTCAGCAAGGTCCTGATAACCTCTGATACGATTCAAAAAAGCCTCTTTGTCCATCATAACCTTATGGTTTCCACTCTCGTCTCCCTTATCAAGAAAACCGATGGTTTCAAGCTGTTTAATAACATTTTCTGCCTGCTCATGGTTAATGCTGAAATTCTCTTTTACGGCATCCACATTGATTGTCTTCTTCTCCATTGCGTACATGCCGACTTTCTCAATCAGCCCGTCCATCAACATATTGGCTCTTGCACTCTCCGGTGACGGGCTCATCTCGTTTCCCTTTTTCTGATTTTTCAGGAACTCCATCAGTTTGTTAAGCTGCTTTTCATCCCCGTTTTTCAGATAATCGTCAAAAGTTGCAATTCTTCCTCCGCTAAGCTTCTGCAAAAGCATATTTGCTCTTGGAACTGCCTCTGTGTGAAAGATAATCTCTGTCTTTCCGTTTTTTCGGTCTGCATCTGGAAGTACCGAATAAAGAATGCCGTATTTCTTGGCATATTTTTCAACCTTCTTCATATCAGCTGTTGCAAACTCTAATACCTGAAGGTCTCCTCCTTTCATAAGCAACTTTCTCATGGAAGTCCTGCCAAGGGACTTCTCATAATCAAGCATTCCCTTAAGAAAGTCGATTGCTTTTTGCATGGCAGCAATACCGCCACTGCCCACCTTCATTGCAATCTCAATTCCATCATATGCGACCTCAATAATCTGGACCGCTTCTCTGATTTCCTCTGACACTGTAATTCCTCCTCTCCTATAACACCAGTGCTTTTTCCGTCTGTACTACTTCCGGTTCCTGTTCTGTAACATCTTTTGCTTCAGCTATCATTGTCTTTAATTCTTTGACATCTGAATCCTTTACAGCAGTCTCGGAAATATCAATGCCATGTGCAGTAAGAAAATCTGTAATTCTCTTTACCGCCTTTTCTTCCTCGATACGGTACATTTCAAGAGCTATCAGAAGATTTTCAATCTGCTCTGCCCATTCCGGCTTTTTGTCTGCAAGCTGCATATACTTTGTCTTTACCTTCTCCCTGTCTGCATCTTTTTCCTGCAACTCTTCGATCAGCTTTTTCACAAGGTCCGTATCCCCGGTACGAAATGCATACTGGGCAATAAACTCTTTATCTTCCATTCCGAAATCTGCATCTGCCTCTTCCATAAGCTTCATCGCTTCTGTAATCATAATAAGACTCATTAAACTCCACCCCTTTCTGCCTTAAGGCTGTTCTGTAAAGCTGCAAAACGGATAATACTCTGCATCTTTTCCGGTGTCAGATTCTTATTGATGATAAGCTCTAACTGTTCCTCGTCAAGACCGCTTTCCAGTCCTCCACGGATGGCATTCACCTGTTCCGGTGAAAGTTCCTTGTTAATGACCAGCTGTACCAGATCCTTATGGGATTTTTTCTTAAATGCAAACTTACTCATAATGCCTTCAAATACAGATGGTTTGCGGTGCATATAATCAACATCCGTTCTTTGAAGCACCTTTTGATCCTGCACCAGCGTCATAGTGTAATAAACGGGGATTCCGCCAGCATTTGCATATACCGGAATTGCACCCGCCGGAATGGTTGCAGCCTGTTTTGGTATTGCTCCCTGCGTCTGCCCTACTGCCTGTGAATCATAATTTGGTTTCATCTCATTCTCTGGCTGTTTTTCCACTGTCTCTTCCTGCAAAACAGTTTTCTCATGATGCTGCTCATCAGCTGCTTTTTCTTCTGCTGATTTGTACTTTTCAATGGCTGAGTTCTTTGCAATTATCGCCTGTCCCTGCTCCCTGATTGTCTCATCCCTCTGGGAAATCTGCTGTTCAAGGTCAGTATTTCTATCCTGCATGATTTTCATCTCCTTCTTTAAGTTTTCTAACTCTGTACGAAGCTGTGCTATGGTCTGCAATCCCTTATTGACTTCGTTCTGCTTGCCTTCAAGCTGTTCCGTAAATTCTCTGTTCTCCTTCTCCAGCTTTTCATTAAGAGAAGTAAGATTTTTTGCTACAGCTTCATCAAGGCGGATTGTTTCCATCTGTTTCAGCAGTTTCTCGATTGTCTCATAATTCCCCGTATGGGACTGGACAGCCTCCGTAAGAGAACGGATCATTTCGGTAAGTACCTTTGCCTGCTCCTTCTCAATCGGTTCCTTCGTTATCGTATCCTCAGAAACCGCTATTGCAGTCTGTACCTTGCCTAATGCAAGTCCAAATGCCTTTCTCATATCAAGTGCAGTATTTGTATCTGCCAATGCCTTCTCAATATCTTCAACCGGTATCTGCTTTAGATAAAGCTCTGTTGCCACCTTCATTTTCTCTGCATCATATTTTTTAGCACCAATGGATGCAACTACTGCCATGGGAATTTTGTTTCGATACATATCAGAAACAGCCTTCATCTGTTCAAAACTTAGTCCCCTGTCTGTATAATCATTAATCTCGCCCGGCATCAGCCCGTGTTCCAAATCTTCTTCGACTAGAGCTATGACCCTTGCATCCATGATTCTGTCCTTTACATCTCTAAGGTATGCCTGGACATCAACTGCCGTCATCTGTCTTTCCATCTGCATTTCCTCCTTCTTTCAAAAAAATAACAGCCTATCGTCTTGGCTGCTTCTCGTGTTCCATATTCTGTTCTTTTACTTCTTCCTGCTGTCTTTCAACTTCCTGTCCGTCTGTACCAACAAAATCTTTTCTGATAGATTCTGCAAGTTTCAGCTCTTTCGATGCTTCCTGTTCCAGACTTTTCAGTTTTGCTCCTTCACTGCGGTAATGCTCTTTTAATGCCTTTACCTCATCATAGGAATAGCCAAGCTCCTTTAATCTGCTCTCCAACAGAAGCCATCTGTTATGCTCATCCTCGAAAAACACATCTCCGTTTCTATAGGAATTTTCACACTCTAAAAGTTCCTCCATCTCATTTGCAATATCATAAAGTTCCTTATTCTTGCTGTTTGCCCGGTAAATCCGGCTTTTCATGGCAGATGCCTCTTTTCTTTTATCCGTAAGATTATCTTCCACAAGTGCCAGATCAACTACGGAATGGATATTATGCCTTAGAAGAAACTGATACTGTGCCTGCAATTTCTGCATCTTCTTAATCTCATCCCTGTACTTCCATGCCACAGAATAGGCTTTTTTCTTAAGCTTCCCAATCCGGTACAGCCTCGCATAATACTTTTTCTGTAACCCGGACATCTTTGCCCTTTTATACCGGCGCACCCTGCAATATACAATTCTTGGCTTGTTTTCTTTTATATATGAGGTAATATTCTCTTCATATATTCGCTGTCGGATGCGCTCTTCGGTATATTCCTCTCCCAGAGATTTTAGTCTTACAAAACGCTTCATTCCCTGTGGCTTGACTGCCAGATACTTTCCCTCGCCATTAGCATTTTTCACTTCATAGCCTTTGTTCTCAAACATGGATACAAAACTTTCAAATGATGCTGCCTGAATGATACAGGCATCCACATCCCTTGCCACCATCCTGCTCCATACGAACTTCCCGTCACGGAAGGAATTCCATTCCTGATAGGAATCCCTTCCTCTTCTTTTTCCCGTTTCTTCGTCAATCTCAATCGTGGAAAGACCATACTCCTTACAGAGTCTGTTGGTAATTGGCTGGATATACTTCTCCCAATCCCCCTTCTGGTAATGGTATTTCTTTCCATCCCTGAAGGATACACTGTTAAATACAATGTGACTGTGTGGATGCTCAGTATTGTCATGAACTGCAAATACTGCTTCATAATCATTGCCAAGATACTCTTTCACAAACCTCTCAGTCAGCTCAAATACAGTATCCGGACTAACTTCCCCTTCCTTAAAGGAAAGAATGATATGATACGCCTGCCGTTTGTCTGTTTTGTTGAACTTTTTCTTTGTTTCCTTCATCTGCTCAAAGGCATTATCCACCTGACAGTTTATGGCTGATACAAGCCTGCCATTCTGTGTCTTTTCCGGAACAGTAATATATTCAAGGGCTGACTTCAAATGCTTTCCATGAAAACTGCTTCCACAATCCTTCATATGAAGAATCTTACTGATTGCCAAGCCGCACCACCACCTCTTTAACTGTATTGTTGAGTTTTTTCATATATGCGATAAGCTGCTGTCTGTCTTCTTTTGAATACAACTCATAATTGTGATGATGCACAATCTGGTTGATATTCACACCGATATGATTTATCTCATTTATCAGCTGTTTAAGCTCTTGTCTGATTTCCGGGTAATCGTTCGGCGTCTGGCTGATTAAAAGCCTTAAATATTCTGCCTCATTCATATGAAGAGCCTCTGCTTTTTCAGACAGAAGTCTGCTTTCAGCTGGTGTAAGTCTCAGCGTCTTTTTGACGCAATGAATCTTATCTGCCATTATCTGGCACCTCCCTTATCAGGCTCAGACCGGATAGACTCTGTAAGTTCCTTAACAGACTGGTCAATACCAACAAGTCCAAGTCTTTCAATGAAAGCATCTGCAAGCTGTACGGCGAGGGCTTCTATCTCTGCCGGGTATTTTGTCTGTTCAAACATCTTATCAAGTCTTATTTCATCCTGCTTTAAGCTTGCAAGCTTCACTTCCAGCGAACTCTTATCCTGTCCTTGTGAAAGCTCATTTAATTCCTGTGACGTGTAGCGGATCAGCTCATCATTCCACTCACACACAATGTCAATTACATCATCAAGTGAATATGGCTCTGCCTCATACTCATCAGTATTGATATCCACCCTGACAAGGCTTCCATCCTTATCTGTACCAAGCCTGTAATCATGACCTTCCATATAATTCAGAAGTATCTGTGCATCTTCCTTATTCATCACTTTGAACTCTTCATGCTCTTTCATCCAGTTCAAAAGTTCTTCCGGTTCTGTCATAAAGTGCATTTTTTCATCCATTGCTCCTGTACACCTCCTTATCCGTGTTTTGTAAATCTTTTCCTAATCTCTCTCCTATGAACTGTCCCAGTCCATGGCAAGATACGCATTAGAGACGGCTCTGCCTCCTCCAATGCATCTTGTCAGGGTGCTAACCCCCTGAAACCCCTGTTATTATCCCTTTACTGTAAATTATGGAGTGAAAATCCCCATCTGCACGAAAATACGGAGTATTCCAGCCATTTTACAGTAAAATACGGGTGACTTTTTTGAAGCCAAAAATCATAAATATTTTGCATACAGTAAAATATGGGGTAAATATTGCTCTTTACTGTAAAATATGATGCATTTTGGCATTTTCACATCAAAAAATGAGGTGCACTTTTTCTACCCGATTTTGAGCTATTTGTGCTTTTACATGAGTTTCTGATGTGAAAAACCCACTTTACAGTATTATTTAAGGTATTTCCCTGTTTTTACTGTAAAGATTACACTGCTTTTCGTTTCTTGCTTTCACCAGCCATTCGTTGTAATCCTTGCAACCTTTCGGTGGTGGAGAATCTGTTACGTCAAAACCAAGCTGATAATACTTTTCCATTAAAATCTCTGTTGCATCTCTTCCCGGCTTGTCATTATCAAGACAGAATCGGATAGTTTCTATCTGTGAATGTTCCTTTAGGAATGTTTCAAGAGGGGCATCAGCCACCATTCCAAGAGCAATCATATTACTCTCAAAGTCTCTGTGAATATCCATATAGCTCATCAGGTCAATGGCAGCCTCAAATACTACAAGCTCTGTGCTCTCTTCATTTGCAATATTAAATCCATACCGCTTATCATTTCCCGGCACATCACACTTAAATGGTTTTCCCTTCTTGTCAAACACACCTCTCATACTGGCAAATCTGGTGACACCGTCCTTGTCGTTTCCCTTAAACACAATATTGTGATAAGGCATACTCTCATAAATAAGTCCCTGATTTACAAAGAAATTCACAACATCCCGGCTGATGGCTCTATCGTTTGTAAGGTACTCATAAAGATAGGCATTGCTGTGTGCTGGTTGTGGCAACACAAAAGGTTTCTTTTCCACTTCCTTATATGGGACTTGGTATTTCAGTATTGGCTTTTCAGGAGTATCGTGGATTCTTCGATATCCGGCAAAATCTAATAACCAGAATACTGCTTCTTTGACATCCATCCCGGCAAACACCCTGAGAAAGTCTATCTGTGAACCTCCATTTTCTCCTTTTTCATACCGTCTCGAAAACCTGCACCAGTGACTTCGGTTATAGATTCTCATAGAATCCATTTCTTTCAGCGTGTAATAATTGCCAATCTTTTTCGGTGTGTATCCAAGGCTTGCTGCAACTGCCACAAGGTCAACCGACTTTGCGATTGCCAGCTCATCCTCTGTGAAATTCTGCATCCCATCACCTTGCCTTTCCCTGCTCTGCCACCAGTCCGGAACTTAAATCAAGTGATTTATAATTCGTTTCAAGAAAAACTTTCGGTGTATCCATCATTTTTTTCTCTTTGAAGCTGAAATACTGCAAATTATCCCCACCTACGATTACATGATCCAAAAGTGGTATTCCCATAAGCTCACACATCTTAGCCATACGGTCCGTCATCATGGTGTCATGCTTGCTTGGTGTAAGATTTCCACTTGGATGATTGTGCATAAGCATTATTGTCGCTGCATTGGAAAGAATACTGGCTTTGAAGATTTCTCTCGGATGAGCCATTGATTCATTCAAACATCCAATACTTGCAAAATGACAGTTAATGGGTGTTCCGTCTGTTTTCATGTTGATTACACACAATACCTCTCTGTCCATTTCACACAAATGCTTTCCCAAAAGCAGGACTGCATCTTCCGGCTTCGTTATTGGGTGCCCCGACATAATCGGGGCATCCTTTACCAGCCTTACCGAGACAACATCAAGGTTAAACGGATTCTTTTCCTTCATCAGAATCACGCTCCTCTCCAAACTCCACATGAATAATAATATCCCCTGAGCTTTCATTTACCATTTTCACAAGCTCCTCCATTGTTATCTCTTTTTCCATGGCAGCCTCCTATCTGGTCTTGCCTGCTTCATATACCATAGGTGCTTCCGCAACAATACCGTCAAGTCGCTTATTCGGAGTGTCTGTTGCAAGTGTTACCTTGCGAAGGTCTTTATCATAGTGATATACCTGATTGGAAAGTCTCTCATCAAGAGCCACCTGATCCATATTGATTTCAGCCACCATTGCAGCCAGCTCATTCGGATTGCCCAAATCTGTACTTACTGCGATAACCTCATGGATTGAACTTGGCATGATATAAAGGTCTGAACCAAGCTTTTCGGCAAGTTCATGAAGCCCATCCTCATAAAGCATACTGACAGCTCCGTTGATTCCCTTGTTATTGCTGATTACATACATCTGCTGTTCCGGTGGCATCTCACCAAGCATCATATCTGCAATTTCAGGTGGCATACCATCCTTCATAAAGATGTCTCTCATCACATCATTCATTGATTTGATAACTGGTGGTAAAAGTCTCTTTGTATTCTCTGCGGCAAGTTTGAACATCTGCTCCTCAGTAAATCCAAGTGTTTCTGCAAGTCCGTTATGGACAGGGGTTGAAGCAATTCCTTCCCCGTCAATCTTTACCACCATACGGTAGATAACCGACAAATCCTTGAATTCCCTGTGGGGCATATTGGCAAGCATTTCTTTGTTCTGCTCTGTATTGATAAGCTGGAACACAATCTTATCCTTTGCACATTCAGCATTTGTAAGCTCATTTACATTGATACTCTCCTTCTGTTCCATTGCCTTCATAAAACCTTCTGCAGCTCTCTCAAGCGTTGCATTCAGATTCTCTGTTGTAACATAGTCCTCATACATATGGTTGACATAGATTGTCGGACTGATGTTCATACCCGGTTCATTTACCCTGATTGATAATCCGTCAAGTGTACGGTTGACCTTATCTACCGGTCTGATTTCCACCTGTGCATCCTGATACTTCTCCGGTAAAAACTCTTTAAATTTTTCTCCTACTACTCCTTTAAAAATCTCGTATTCCATCATATTACGATTCCTCCGTTTTCTTAATAAAAATAGCGGGGAACATAAGTCATTAGCTTACATTCCCCGCCGGGTTACTTGTTACTATTTGTTTTTACGCTTCCTCTGCTCCATCTTCTTTCTTTTTCCAGAATGCTGCAAAAAGACCAAGTGCAAGAGCACCAAGACCTAATCCGGCATAAAGCCAAGGATTAAAGTTATCTCCTGTCTGTGGAAGCTTTGGTTCTGTCGGTTTGTTTGTGAGTGATAAAGTATACTCTACACACTCGGGTGCATTGTCATCATACTGTAAAACAACATCGTGTACAGTTTCATCAAGAATATATCCTTCCGCTGCCTTTGTCTCTACAACATAGTAATGGATGTCTTCCTTGAAAGAGCCGTCCTCGTTGTAGATACAGATTGGAAGTTCTTTTGATTCTGCATGACCATCTTTGTCTGTTACAACAGTTTCAATGACCTTTCCGTCCTTATCACGGATTTCAAATTCTACTCCTGCGATAGGCTTCTTTGTCACTTCATCTGTCTTTTCAATAATGATCTTACCTACAGCATATTCATCCTTCATGGTTACCTTCTGAATTTCAGCTGTCTCAGTTACCTCAAACTCTACATCTTTGGCAATCTTATATCCATAAGGAGCTGTTTCCTCACGAAGAGTATATTTTCCAACCGGAAGTCTCTCTATCATATGAGTCTTTCCAGCCTCAGAAGTCCAGCTTTCTACAACATTTCCTTCTGAATCAATTACTGATAACTTGGCACCTGCAATTTCCTTCTCACCGGTGATATCAGTCTTTGAAAATTCTACCTTGATAGGTGTGTTTTCAAACTCAGCTGTAAACTCGATGTCAGCTACATCTTCGCCCTGGTAAGAAGCATCCACATCAAATACCTCATCAGACTTCACATATCCCTTTGGAGCCTCGATTTCCTTCACATAATACTGTCCAAGTGGAAGGTCCGAAACAAAAGTTACTGTTCCATCTGCACCTGTGACTGCTTTCTCGATTCTTTCATCAGCTGCCGCAATGACTGTACCCTCAGAATTTACGATGTCCTCTTTTGCAAAAAGACCAAAGACAGCACCCTCTAAAGGCTTCTTGGTCTCTGAATCAGTTTTAACAACTGTAATCTTAACCTTCTGCCTTTCATTGGTTACATCCATTCCGGCATATACCACCTCTGTGTCCTGATCCACATAGGAAAGGTCTGCTTCGATAGGTGTACTGTCTAAAACAAATCCTTCAATGGTTGCTGTTTCTACAAGATAATACTTGCCAAGTGGCAATTCCTCTATGCTTGCAATACCATTGTCATCGGTTACGATTGTTGCTACCAGTTCATCCTTTTCAAAATATACGGTGTCAAGCCCGTCAGGACTTACAATATCTTCTGCCGCATATACCTCAAAGGTTACTCCGGCAAGGGATTTCTTGAAGTAATTGAAAATAAAATCGTACCAGTGACCCTTGATAAGAGTCTTGTCTGTTACAAATTCACCATCCTTGTTGATGATGATAGAACCTGTAGGCACTTCATCCTTCATTACAACTGACTGGATATTTTCTGTGTCCTCAACAGTAAACTGAATATCTGTTGCTCGAAGATATCCGTATGGTGCAAATTCCTCACGAAGAGTATAAGTCTCACCTACTACCAGTTTCTTGATTACATGTTTCTCTCCGCTGACGGAAGTCCATGTCTCAATGACATTTCCATCCTTGTCAATAACACAAAGAGTTGCTCCTGAAAGCTCTGCACCGCTTGTAATATCCTCCTTGGAGAATTCAAAAGTAGTTGGAGTATTAAGGAATACACTGCTGTACTTGGCAACCTTGATATCCTGTCCCTGATACTGTGCATCAAAGGCGATTACTTCCTCGTTTGTCACATATCCGGCAGGTGTTTCCATTTCTTTTGCATAATACTTGGCAAATGGATAATCCTTTGTGAAGCTTACGATACCATTCTCATCTGAAACTGCTGTCTCAAGTAAAGTACCTGCTTCTATGATAACTTTTTCATCAACATTCCTGATATCTTCGTCTGCGTAAAGACCAAATACAGCACCGTTGATTGGTTCATCTGTCTCGGAATCTTTCTTTTCTACAGATAAAGATAACTTCTGTCTGTCATTTGTAAATGTTGCTGTTTCATAAATAACCGGTGTATGGTCATCCACATAAGCAAATGTTACATACTGTGCATCCTGATTCAGAACATATCCGTAAGGAGCTTCTACTTCCACAACCTTGTATTTTCCTAATGGAAGATTCTTAAGAACTGCTTTTCCATCATCTCCGGTAACAAGTGCTGCCACAAGCTCGCCCTCAGAATAATACTTTGTTCTGTTTCCGTCAGCGTCTTTCTGCATATCAGCTGTAAAGATATCCTCAGCTGCATAGACCTCATACTTGGCACCTGCAAGGCTTCCTTCTCGATACACAAATGATTTTTCATCGGAGTCTGCGAAAAGACCACCCTTATAAGAGTCAAGAACTTCTCCCTTCTTCTCTACGGTAAGTTCACCCACAACAGGTGCATCTTCGTAATCCACTGTAATGATTGCTTCATAAGTTTCAGGGTCAATTTCATAAGCTGTGTCAGTATCTACTACCACTTTTACATAGGTCTCATTTACCACATAACCATATGGAGCAGCAATCTCCTCAATTCTGTAATTACCAAGCTTTAATGCTTCCGGTAAAATCAAATCCCCGTCCTCATCCGTAAAGAATGAAGTGTGTGTCACCTTGGAAGGATAAGTTGTAATCATGGTTACATACTTTCCAGTATCAAGATTAAAGATCTTAAACTCTGTGTTTGGAATAAGAACTGTCTGCTTTGTATCAGCATCTTTCTTTACCACACGAAGTTTTGCTGTAAACTCACGGTCGATAAAAACTCTCCAAATCTGAGGCTCTGTTGGATTGTTCTCCACAATCTTTACCTCAAAAGGTTTGATTGTTTCCATGTTGTGAGGTGTTTCTGTTTCAAGTACCACATAAGTTCCATAAGGAATTGCAATGGATACTGCATGACCCTTTTCGTCTGTGTAAATGGACTTTGCTCCATTCTCACCGATAACAACAGGTGTTGCACTTTCATAATCGTAAGAGCCGTCTGCCTTAACCTTCAATGATGATTTCAGGTAAGCAGTAAAGCCTGCTCCTGAAAGAAGAGGCGCTTCTGTATCATCCCCATTGTCTGATACTTTGATCAGCTGGAATGGCTGCTTAATTACCTGCTCCTTGGAAGTTGTGCTTCTAAGAACCTGTGGTATCAAATCTCCTTCATAATCGCATACAACATCATGCTCTTCCTCATCCAAAAGGTATCCTTCGGACGGTGTAATTTCCTTCACATAGTATTTTCCAAGATAAAGGTTATCAATGGAACAGGCACCCTTTGCATCTGTTGTAAGAGTAGCAACAAGATCTCCAGCCTTAAAGATTACTCCTGTTTTCCCGTCCGGATGGACAATGTTCTCACGGGCATACAATCCATATACTGCTCCTTCAAGCTTTGCATCGCCCTGTGGAACTGCTTTTCCGGTTTCCTTATCTACCTTGAAAATTTGAATCTTTGCAGTAGTTCTGTCATTCTTGAATGTGTGTGCAAAAGTTGCCTTTGCCTTATCCTGTGACATTACACTGAAATTGAAACTGTAAACATCATCGCTGTTACGGACATAATTTACAGGTGCTTTAGTCTCTGCGATATAGAAGCTATTGCTGATTGGAAGGTCTACGGTGTAAGTTGCCTTTCCATCAGCCCCGGTTGTTATTGTCTGAAGTGCAGCTCCCTTAGTAACAATCACCCTTCCATCATAGTTTTTGATGTCATTTCCTGCATAAAGAGTGTACTGACCGCCTGTTAATGGATTATCCGTATCGGAATCCTTTTTCACAACGGATACTTCCGCCTTTTGTCTGCTGTTCTTGATTGTCGTTGATTCTGCCTGAACCGTTACATTCTGATCCTTGTACTCAATCTTTACAGTCTGTGGAGTTGTGTTAATGGTATATCCGTCAATGCTCTTTGTCTCAGTTACCACATAGGTGCCAAGATGAAGGTCCGATAATACTACCTGACCGTCACTTCCTGATACAAGATTCTCTGCAATGACATCTCCCTTGCTATAAACCTTTGTTCCATCCGCCTTATAGATGTCTGCTCCGGCAGTTACCTTAAATGTGGCTCCCGGAAGCTTTCTTGTCTCATAAGTGTAGTTGCTGCCATTCCATCCAACAAGGACTTCGCCCTCTTTGTAGATTGTGATATTACCAAGCTGTTCTTTATCAGTAGCCTTAATGCCTGTTGTCTGTCCGGCTTTGACTGTTAAAGTATGAACCTTACCGGATAAAACATATCCCTTTGGTGCTGTGATTTCCTTCACATAATAAGTGCCTGCTGTAAGAGCCTTTGACTTTGCATATCCGTTGCTGTCTGTTGTCATTTTTCCAACAAGATTTGCGCATCCACTGTCGGAATAGATTCCATATACTGCTCCTGCAAGCTTCACCCCACTGGACTCATCCGTTTTTGTGATTTCACCATATCCGATATTCTCTGTCTTAACTTTGATATATGCTGATATAGGGTCAGCAGATGGCTGCTCTGAAATAAATTCCTGATCTCCATCTTTTCCGGTGAGCCAGAATACACAGCTTGAAGTGGTATCAACAGCCCCAATGGTTGACTTAAAAGTGCCAAGTGTAGCTGTGGTATTTACGGACTTGGTGTAAACTGTCATAGAATTGCCACTCTTTGATACACTGAATCCGTCGATGGAAAAATCAAAGTTTCCAAGCACTTTGTTTGCATCCTTAAAAGTGTACTCAAATCTCTTGTTCTCTTCATTCCACTTAAGCTCATAGGTTGTAGCATCACTCTTTGTCTTTGAAGCAAAACTTGGTCTTGTGGCATTGTAGGAAGCATTGATTTTGTCCCTCAATGTCTCATAGTACGAATAAGAAGATGATGAATCCGGTGCACAGTCACAAAGCTTCTTTGCTGCCGAATCTGCACTGCTTGTTCCAAATATGCCATTTACGATAATCCATACCATGGACTGTGTGGCAATAAATTTATTGCACTGGTCATTTGTAGGTGCTTTTGCCTCTGTTGTGGAATAACCATAATACATACAATAGGCAAGAAGCTTCTCCTGCGCCGCTGAAAGGTTGGTATCCGGATTGCTGTCACTGGTCATAAGCTGTCCACCTTTTGCCGACAGACCAAAGTTCATACAGTATGCCGAATGACCATCAATCATTGCATACAGAATTCCTCCTTTGTGATTACTGTTAAACTCACTGATTACTCCATGGTCTTTCGATGATGCAACCCAGAATGCAATATTTGCACTTGAACTTGCGGCGAAAGCTGTAGTACCATTCGTAAACAGTGTTGTAAACATGGTTAATACAGCAAGAAAACCTGCCATAAATCGTCTCAATTTCTGTTTCATTCGATATTCCTCCTAATCTTTGTTATCGCTGATAATAGAAGTGCATCCCGATTTTGCTTAGCACTTCTCGTTGACTGCACGAAAAAAAGAGCAGGCATAAGTTTTTGGCTTATACCTGCTCTCCTGATGCAGTCTGTATTCTTTTATCTGTAGCAACGGAACTCATAGAAAGTTTCGCCGGATGTTTTGGTTGTTCCGGTATAACGGATGTTGAATACGGAATCCGACTCCAGCAGAAGCATATCTGCAATATGCTGTGCGATTGCCTCCTCACTTCCAAGTGCTCTTCCGGATGTTGTTGCCGCTTTATTAAGGTCAGTATTGACAAATACACTGTAGTAACTGTCCTCAAGTCCATCCAGAGGATAATACTCGTCATACTCAGCCTGCGTAATCTTTCCGGCATTCAGGTTATCCTTCAGATTCTGTTCTGTTGTAACCATCCCGCCAGCCTGACATTTGGAAATTGCTAGGCTTACCACCCTGTCCGGGCTGTAAGAGACTGCTTTTTGTTCGGATTTTTGTTTTGTATCCTGCTTTTCAGATGCCGGTTCTTTCTTTGTCTCCTTTGGCTGTTCCGTCGGTTCCTTTGTCTCAGGACTTTTATCTCCGTCTGTCTGCTTGTCATCAGATTTATCCTCTGATGCCCTGACCGGCTGGGTATCCTTATCGGATTTATCTTCCGTTGCCCCGACTGACTGGTTATCCTTACCAGTTTCCGCCTTATCCTTTGATACATCTTCTTCTGTTACAGAAGCTGTACTCTCCGGCTGGGCTTCTTCTGTGTCCCCAGTCTCCTTCGTTTCCACCGAAACCTCTGTAGTTACCGGCTCTTGTGCTGTTTCGACCGTCTCTGTGCTTCCTGCGTCCGTTACCTCCATACTCAAATCTCTATATGAGCCACATCCGACACTTCCTATCAGTACTACGGATAATAAGAAAAATAATAGTTTCTTCATATGAATCACCTATTCCCTTTCCGTAAGAGGGATAGGCTTTTCGTCCTCATGACAAACTGACCTGTCCACTCTTACTCTATGTGAACAATTTATTCGGTTGTCACGGGACATCTTTTGTGGGACTGTCCCGTATTCTGTGCATTGTTAACCTCCTACCAGCAGGCTCTTACTATACATGGATCTGCATATTCATCAGCATCCGCATATGCAATCTGAACATGGTGTCCTGCCCTGACTGCTTCCACTATGGAATGAACCTCTGTGATACTTCTGTAATTTTCTGCAATGGCATCCATAACAGCATCCGCTATCTTTTCAGCCATTTTTTCGACGGTTTCCTTTGGTCCTTCCACTGTATCCGCCACTGCCTGCATGGTTCTGTTTCTCACTTCTCTGTATTCCTCCATGCTTCCATCTCCTTTGCTTTTTGATTTACACATCCGCAAGCTTCTTCATTGCAAAGAAATACTTAATAAATCTGCGGTTCTTAAAGTAATTATTAAATCCAAACTGCATAAGCCACACCTCCTTTCATGGTGTTCCTGCTCCTACAAATGCCAGGAACAATCTTAATACCAGATTAAGCAGAAGCAGAAAGATTTTTGCTACCTCCAATATCAATCTGAGTATTCCAAGTATGATTTTTAACATCCATTTCAATATGGTAAGTAACACATTTCCGATTCCGCTTAATACTGTCATAGGCTTTTACTCCTCTCCGAAATTTCCCTGGGCAAATAATACTGACATTTCCTCCAACGTTTCATCTGTTGTCTCAACAGCTTCATTATGCCCGACTGCTTCATTCTTTTTTGCCTTATCCGGCATCATCTGCATCATCTGTTGCATTAGTTCCGGGGTAACAAGATGCTGTGTATTCATGGCTGCATTTCCAAACAACTGTGCAACCTCTTTCATTACTTCTGCTTTTAGCAAAAGATTTGCTTCTGCCAGCTCCTGCCTTGTTACATATCCTTCAAGATTTTCCTTCTCATTCTTACCACTCTTTGTAAGACTTGACTTTGAAGCACCGTTAATGTACTGAATAATTGCCTTAATCACAAAGTTTGATACAGATTTGTGAATATCAGTATTCAAATCCTCCAATGTCCGGTATATCTTCAGATGGTCAGGATTATTCAGATTGAGATGAAAACTGTACTGCTTACTTCTTTTTGCCATCTTAATTTACCTCCCGCTTCTAAGGGCTATCCTTGCCATAGTCTCAAATCCTTTGGCATTTGCCTTTACATCCAGCACGTAATGGATATTGGACTGCTGATATTTTCCGAAGTTTCTCATTACAACTGCCCCGCCGCCTGCAAAATAGACTGGTATCATATCAAGACTGTAACCGCACTCAGTCTGATAACGGTACACTTTATCCACAAACTCATGAATCTGCTGGTCCATAATCTCCTTGAAATCCTTGGGAAGCTCTGTCTTTCCAGTTTTCATATATTCCTGAATCTCGGCTTCATCAATCTTTCTGTTTTTAACCTGTACTGCCACTCTGTTGATTGCCCTCATACACTTAATCAGACCTTCATTCTGCGTATCGCATCGACTGTTATCCGGCTTCTTATTTACAATCAGCATACTGTCTACAGTCCATGAACCGACATCAATGACAAGTGCTTTCTTTCCAAATGTGGGAAGCATACCTGCAACTGCTGCATAACACTGAGGATAAACAAGTACATTTAAAATGTGGATTCTGTAAAGCTTCTGTTCAAATCCAAATACCACATCCCCATTCTTTGAAAGATAATCTATAAATGGCTTTCTCTCTGCGGAAAATCTTGTAAGGGGCAGTCCCACCGCAAGAACCACATCCGCTTCACTCTTTCCTCTTATCTCCAACTCCTTTGCTATTGCCACCAGAGTCAATAAATAGAAATTCTCATTTTCCACCTTACTGTCCAGTACCTCCAGCCTTTCCTCCCCAACTGCAAAATATCTGTCATCATACTCAAGCACATTATCGTGAAATGCCGGAGCATTTGCTAATTCTTTAATGGAAGTATTGAAACAGGTATTGCTTGTTTTCATCTGTGACCAACCATGGTCAATTCCAATTATTTCAATGTTGTTCATTCTGTGTTTCCTCCGCTTCTTAAATTCTCGCCCAAACGTACTCTAAATCTCCCGAATATGGCGTATCCACCAGATACCACTGACGGTTAATATCCATTTCCATTCGGGTTTGTATCCATTTGTCATCAACCTTGACCTCTAAACATTCTCCACAATGGAAGCCGGTATGTTGCCATAAATCTGATACCAGCAAGCCATATCTTCCATTTTGGCTGTTAAATCCTAATCTGCCTTCAATCTTCTTTTCTTTATTTGCCATAGCCACTCCTCCTTGTACACAACTGTTATCTGTTATCAACTGATTCTGTTTATCGAATGTTTCAATACTTCGTATCTCCCTAACTCTCCGATCCGCTATATCCGATATGCGAATCGCTGAATATAGCATTAGAAATATTCCTGCGATAAGAATTGTTACCAGAACTTCCATTAGCACCTTGCCCATATACTCTCTTCCTTTCAAAGCAAAAGTAGGACTATATCAGCCAGACGGATTATCTCCGTTTCAAGTGCTAATTTAGTCCTACCTAAATAAAAACTATTAAATTGTCACCTCACTTGGGTGCACAAATCCCCACTCAGGTCATGACTCCTGAATTATTGTGCAATGTTTGGATTTCGGTTTGATTTGTCAGCGCTGCCTTATCCTTGCCGATTAAATTGGTATAAAAATAAGGACTAAATTAGTGCTAACCCCTTGATTTTACTGGGTTTCTCTAACTTTGTCCTTATTATAACGCGCTCATCATCGAGTATGATATAGTCAGGGTGCAGGGTGTCTATGCTGTCCTCATGCTTCATGAGCCTACTGTATGACATGTATTCTATGTTTGAGAACTGTGTGTCTATGTTTTCAAGCTGTGTCTTGTAGATGTACTCACTTGGCGATAGCCATAGAAAGTGCTTGTGCGGATGCTGCTCCACGAGCTTGAAGGCTATCATCGACTTGCCCGTGCCTGTCGGATGGATGACGGCTGCCATCTGCTTTTCCTCCAGCATGGTCTCGACTGCTCTGTATGCATCTTCGTTGTGCTTGTAAAGATGTATGCTCATTTGCTGCCTCCGGGTGAAACACTACATTAAAAGGGAGGTTGGATTTCGCAGATTATTACAATCTGCGAAAATCACCTCTGTTAAAAAACACTAGGAACATAATAAAACTTAAGTCGTTTTATGTCAACTATTATATCTTTTTTTTTATCTTTTTACAATTTTAATAAAATATCAGGTTGTATTTTATATATTTTTTTGTTTTAGATGGTCAAAATTGTGGTCAGAAATAAATTAAATTATATTGACATTATATATCCGATTTGGGTATAATAACAAAAAGAGTAACCAAATTGGATATATTTTTTATGGGAGGTTTGTTATTATGAACATTAAGGAAATACGAAATACTACCGGCCTTTCGCAACGTAGTTTTTCAAAGATGTTCAATATACCAATAAGTACATTGCAAAAATGGGAGCAGGGAGAAAGCTCGCCAACGCCGTATATTATAAAATTGATTGCCAACCAGTTACCGATAGATAATGATAATATGTGTAAAATTGAAGATAATAACGGTAAGATTTATTATTATAACAGAGACGCTGGGTATTTAATTGATTCAATAGGTACAAAAATCAAGATAGGTGAAGATCTTGATGGTGTTAAGGAAAAAAATCTTTCATTATATGTGGCTGATTTATTTGAATCCTATTATGAAATAGTTGATAAATTTAATCGTGACTGTAGACTTGATAAAACAGAAGATATTATATGGAGTTAATATATGGCGAAGAAAATAGCTAAAGAATACTATTTAATGCATAAAGATATACCTGTTTGCCTGATGGAGCTGACAGAAGGTGGAACTCTCGGAAATTACAGAAAAAATGAAGCAGCTCTTGCCCACTTTCCTATAGGTGGACAGATGAATGATATGAAATTTCATGATTGGTGGAAGGACAGGGCTATTCCTAAGACGAGGCACGGAGCTAAGACTGCCCTGCAAAGACTTGGATATTCTTCAACAAACAGTGCTTTGGTAGATAATTTGGCCTTAAGTTTGTCGGATTGTTATTGGATTAAACCTCGTGGTGAAGATATCGAATGGAAAGATGTAAATCTGTTTACAAATGATTTCGTAGATACATTTGGTGAAATAACACTAAACAAGGACAATTTACTTGATTTAAGGAAGAAAACAAAATTTAACTGCGCTGCTTCACAGGGAGAACTTCAGAAAAAATGGTGTATTGACACTTCAGGCCGCAGATATATGATTAAAGGTAATTATGGAGAATCATACCAGCAAAGTATAAACGAACTATTTGCAACAGAACTTCATAGAAAACAAAAATTTGAAAATTTCACAGTATACACTCCCACATTGTTAACAGTAGAAGGTGGAATTGAAGGACTTGGATGTCTTTCATATGATTTTTGCTCAGAAAATCTGGAATGTATCAGTGCATGGGAATTATTGCAATCAGTCAAGCTTAAGCAAAATGAATCATATTATTATCCATTGAAAAAGGTCTGTCTTGGTTTGGGAATAAAAGAAGAAGAGTTTGATTATTTTATGGATTATGAAATAATGACTGACTATCTCATTTCAAATACCGACAGACACATGAATAATATTTCTATAGTCAGAAATCCTGACACATTAGAAATACTTGGATTTGCACCTATATATGATTCCGGTAATTCTATGTTCTATAATATTCCATACGAGCATCTTGGTTCAATTCGTATTGATGAGATAAAGACACATTCTTTTATTTCTAAAGAAGTACGGCTTTTATCATATGTAAAGGATAGAAATATTGTAAATATTGATAAAGCAGAAATGGATTTTAGTTTGTATAAAAAAGATTTAATCGAACGTCATATGCGTATCCCAAGGCTACAAGCATTATATGAAAAGAAACTCACAAAGCTGAGAGCATTCCAAAATGGTAAAGATATATGGAAAACAGATAAATATTAAGTATTTCATTCCTCTTCTATTGAAATAAACAATCACAAGGAGGCATACATTATGTCAAGAAGAGGAACCAACATCAGAAAGAGAACCGACGGACGCTGGGAGGGGCGCTACTACATAGTAGACACAGCCGGCAGTAAAAAGTGCAAATCGGTATACGGCCACAGCTATAAGGAAGTAACAGAAAGGCTGCTTACAGCGAAAGCAGCTTCACTTAATCAAACAGCAGCCCACAAGCAGTCCGCTATCACCGTAAAAGAAGTCGCTGAGAAATGGCTTGAAAGTATAGCATCCAGCCGGAAGTGCTCTACCATTCAAAAGTATTCTACTATATACAATAAATATATCAAACCGAACTGGGGAGAAAGCGTCATAGATGAGTTAAATCAGAATGAAATACTCAAGGAGTTGCCTGAGACAGCCGGTGAGAGCGTTACAAAGAGCATACTTTGTATATTCAATTCAATCCTTGCATATGGAGCTGCAACATATGGCACCGGAGAAATTCATCTGTCGTACAGGTCAAAGCGTTCATCCGTCACATCCTCAAACAACATAAATACAATCAATACAACAGACCAGCAAAAGCTAACCGAGTATCTTCTTACCGAGCTTGATATCTATAAGCTCGGTATTTTATTGTGCCTTTTTATGGGGCTGCGTTTAGGAGAAATTTGTGCCCTGAAATGGGAAGATATTGACATGATTAGTCGCACTCTGCATGTCAATCGCACAGTGCAGAGACTTCCGGTAGATACGGTACACACATCCGGTTCATCACAAAATAACCACACTGCCACGAGAAAGACTTCTTTATATATAGATTCACCAAAGACTTCAAATTCACTTCGTGAGATTCCTATCCCGGACTTTATATATGACAAGCTGTCAGATTATTATAACACTTCAATGAAAGGTGACTCTTATTTTCTAAAGAAAAATCAGCCTATGGATCCCCGCACTTATCAGAATAGATTTCATATCTATATAAGAGAAGCAGGTATCGGGAATACTCACTTTCATGCATTGCGCCACACCTTTGCCACAAACTGTATCAGCAGCGGCGCCGACGCTAAGAGTGTAAGTGAGATTCTTGGACATTCCAATGTAAATATTACATTGAATCGCTATGTGCATCCAAATCTGGAGACCAAGCGCTCCGCAATCAATTCTATAGTTATCCCATAAATGGTCAGAAAAATGGTCATATTTATATAAAATGCTTATTTTATACATAAGGGAGGTTGGATTTTCGCAGATTGTAATAATCTGCGAATTTTTTTTATATTCTTTCTGATTAGGCAATAGCAAAAAACACCTCCATTGCACTGCAATAGAGGTGTTTTCTTGTATCTTTACTCTTCAATCATCGAAAGACGTTCCTTAGCAATCTTAATGTCTTCATCTGACGAATTAAGCATTTGTTTTGCTGCAGCTACAGTACCATCATTTTTGAAGAAGGTCACCAATGTAGAAATTCGCTCTTCTCTTCGTCCTTGTTCGATTCCTTGTTCTTTTATTCCTTGACTGAGATTACACATAGATTTCAACAACTGCTTTCTGTCACCTTCCATTTCCATCCGGCTCAAACGCTTGATACTGGAAGCGACCATGAGGGAATCCATATGCTGGATTTGTCAATTTATTTTCATGATTTTTGCCATTTCACCTGAAAGCCCGATAATGGTTTCATAGATAAGAGCAGTACCTGTGGCAAGTTCGTAAGTGTAACAGCGCTTACGAAAGTGGCTCAGCGTTTTATCGCTGTACAGACAGGCAAAAAGACTTTCATCAATCTTAGGAAATATTTTCTCTGCGAATGGTTTAGCCAATGATTTTTCAAGCATGCGTTTTTCACGGTCTGTAGGACCGAATAAAGCATCATTTAATGTAATCTGCTGACTATCATTTGATTTAAAAGACAAAAGTGGTTTCCCTCGCTTTCTTCTGCATATATAAATACCACTTTTGGCTGATAAAATCCTCATTTATGTGAAGTTTTCAAGGTACAAATTCACTGCTGCATGTAACCGTATAATCTGCTTCCCCTGAAACCGTTTTTTGTTTTGTTCCAATACCCTCTCCGCAAATCCAATATGAACCATCATTTTTATTCTTTAGCATAATATTTCCCACATTAAATTAGCATAATGTACATAGCCATAGGTTGATAGCATGCAAGGCTTGGGTAGCTGTAATCCATAAAACTTCTAAAACAGCTCCCCAATCCAGCCCAAAAGCTGGAAAAATTCTGAAAAAAAAGTAGCTGAAACCGCTGAAATTCCTAAAACAGCTCCCCTAACCCAGCGAAACAGCCGGAAAAATCTCCAAAAAAGTAGCTGAAACCGCCGAAATCCACAAAACAGCTCCCCTAACCACAGCGAAACAGCCGGAAAAATCCATAAAAAAGTAGCTGAAACCGCTGAAATCCACAAAACAGCTCCACAAAACAGCCCAAAATCATATTTTCATGATTCTATCAAACAAATGGAGACCATAAGCTCCACTTTTAAAGATAAGTAACATGAGAGAAAATTATCTTACATATAAATCTGTAATTTACCAGATATGACTGATGAATTCTCAGGAAAGGAATTTTACTATCTACTAATTGTTTCTCAATATTATTGAGCTTTCCATAGAATTTACCGGCTCCATCCTTATTTTTCCCGGATGCTATATCGTCCCATAGCTCACTTCCGTCAGAAAAAACTTCTATATTCATTT
>OGOY01001104.1_pt1 | contig 30075 bp, 26 predicted proteins | sample 1552811 | NCBI WGS metagenome assembly OGOY01 (sample SAMEA2580132, study PRJEB22360) | human gut metagenome | biome: human gut; feature: human-associated habitat; material: faeces | place: Denmark | collected 2008/2010 | reverse complement strand
CCCTTTCAGGGGAGGCTATCATGAAAATTGATTTTTGTGAGCTGGCAAGCCGTAGGCTTGACTGAGGGGTTCCTTCGTGGAACCTGGAGCAAAAGATTTGAAAGGAAGGACAGATATGGCTGGCGGAAAAACCAAAGACGGACTGGAGTATCTCTGGACGGATAAAAAGCGAACGCTGTTTGGACTGCCCCTGTCCTTTACCCGATATTACCTGACAGACACCCGCCTGATCACACGGGTGGGATTCCTGACCATCACCGAGGACGAGCTGGACATCTACCGCATCACCGACAAGAAAATGGAGCTGCCGCTGGGGCAGCGGCTCTTCGGCTGCGGAACGATCATTCTGTTCAGCAAGGACGTGGATACCCCGGAAAAGGAGATCTGTTCGGTCAAAAATCCGCGGCAGGTGTCCGACCTCATCACCGCCTGCATCAATGAGCAGCGGGATCAGTTCGGCATCCGCGGCAAAGATATGGTGGGTCCCGGCGGTATGCCGCCGGAGAACCCGCCGGAAGAATAACCGCCATACGGATTCAGAGAGAAAGGAGGTCCTGAACATGCTTTCTTTTATCACAGAGAAACAGTCCTCGTGGGAAAAATTACAGGCGGAGACCCGTCCGATCTTTATCTACGGGATGGGCGACGGTGCAGAAAAGATCATGCGTGTCTTTCGGGAAAAGTCCATTCCGCTTGCCGGCATTTTTGCAAGCGATGACTTTGTGCGGGGGCATTCGTTTGCCGGCTACAAAGTGCGGAAGCTCTCCGAAATCGAAGCACAGGTCAGCGATTTTGTCATCGTGCTGGCGTTTGCCGCCGGCTACCAGTCCCTGGTGGACAAGATCGTGGAGATCGGAAAACGCCATACCCTCATCGTGCCGGATGTTCCGGTGGCAGGCGGCGGTCTGTTCACCTATGAGTACTGTCTGGAGCATGCGGCAGAACTGGAGGAGGTCTATGGAATGCTGGCGGACGACGAGTCCCGCCGTGTCTATGCCAGCATCATCAACTTTAAGATCAGCGGCAACATCCGCTACCTGCTGGATGTCACAACCCCCAAGACGGAGATCTACCGCAAGATCATCAACCTCACCCCCAACGAGGTCTATGTGGATCTGGGCGCATACAACGGCGACACGATTCAGGAGGTGCTTCAGCTCACACGGGGCAAGTACATTCGCATCTACGCCATCGAGCCGGACCGCAAGAACTTCAAGAAGCTCTGCAAGTATCTGGACGGCATGAACTACGTCTACGCCTATAACGCCGTGGCGTGGTGTCTGGATACCACTGTGCCCTTTGCCACCAAGGCAGGACGGCAGTCCGCCGTGTCCGCCTTCGGGCAGCAGATCGACGCGCGCTCGGTGGACAGCATCCTGCAGGGGAAACCGGCGACCATCATCAAGATGGACGTGGAGGGCTGCGAACGGGAGGCGCTCTGGGGCGCATCCCAGACCATCGCCCACTTCTCCCCCAAGCTGATGGTGTCCCTCTACCACCGGAACGAGGACATTTTCGCCCTGCCGCTGCTCATCCGGCGGCTCAACCCGAACTATGACCTGTATGTGCGGCATCAGCTGTACATTCCGGCGTGGGAAACCAACCTGTACGCCGTTCCCTCCGAGAAATAAGAACCTGTCTTCACAAGAAATATATGTGGATTTTCGAGCATAATTTTGTTGCAGACAAGGCAAAAATACGCAGGCGGGCTGTCGCCCGGCAAGTATTTTTCACGCAGGATGCAGCAAAATTTGCCGAAAAGACACGTGGATACGCTTGTGAAGACGGGTTCTAAAATTTTGCGTATTTTTCTTCTTTCCTGTGCCACCATGCGATGATTTTCGGCTCCCATACCGAGAATTTTTTCATGAACGGCTTCTCAATAAACCGGATTCTCAGCCAGTCAATCAAAGAACATCCGCAAAATACAGCGCATACACAACCGATTGAAATCAGCGGCATAAGCTGTGAATCATACACTTTGACATTTTGACACACATCTTGCCACAAGAAGCGGCGCATGGCATCACAATTTGCGTGAATCAGAAGAATCCCAAATGTGGTGGACGCAACGGTGTTGATAAATGAGCTGTACTTTATTTTTATCGTTTTGAAGAACATAAACGCACACACACCAACGAGCACCGCTAAGAACGTATTCGAATCCGTCACAAAAAAGTACCAGATGTTCTGGTGCAGTTTCAAAGACAGCCATGCACAGCAAACGACAGAGAGAGAACACAGCACGATACTTCCTGCGGTGAGTATCCCCCACAATTTTGTTTTGGAAAAAATATGCTTCGGATACATTCGGATATAGGATGCCATGAAATATAAAACGATAAACCAGGAAACATAGTTCATAGAAACCGGCATTTTCTTAATGGTTCCGAAAAACACATAGGTAAATCCGCAAAGCAGCAGCAGCAAAATATGCTGTTTCTCTGTCATGTTTCGAATGAGGATATTCAGAAAGGGGATAAACAGGAAGAACAAAATATAGCAGCCCACAAAATTTGTTTCCACCGAGCTTACCGGAAGAAAAGTTTTGACGAGGGATTTCAAACAAAGCGGTTCATATCCCGTAATCAGGAAAATCAATCCGATTCCAATCTTGTAGAACATAATTTCGCCAAGCAGCTTTGCAAATTTCCTGAGGGTAATGCTGCTCTTGCACATAAAGTATCCTGTTATCATGACAAAACAGTTTATGCCGATTTTTCCCCATGCCCCGAAAAGCAGCAGGAAAATCGAATTGCCAGACAGCGGATTGGCTGCAATCGGGCCGTCCTCCAGCGTAAGCCCTGAGTTTACGACATAATGATGGGCGACGATGAAAAACATGGTGATGATCCGAAACAATTCTATGTTGGAATCCCGATGCGAAGCGGGTTTTGGCTGTCCTGCCTGCGCAATGTTGCCATTCTTCATATGCTGCAACCCTTCCTTTTTAAGCCGGATGATGTCCGCTCAGGACAATGGAGCAGATTCTGTCGACATCCTCCAGCGGCAAATCCGCATACAAAGGCAATGTCAGAACACGCTTGCTGAGATGCAGCGCAACCGGTGTTTCAGACGGATCATACTTTTCGTTGAAGGCGGGAGAAACACTCGTCAGCGGGTAAAAATACTTTCTTGCGCCGATTCCGTTTTCTGCAAGCTTTGCCATGACCTCATTTCTGCTGAAACCGAACACCTTTTCATCAAACATCACGGGGAAATACGCATAGTTCGACTTCACATCCGGCTGTATCTCACAGATTGTTACGCCGTCAATGCCGCCCAGATTGCTGCGGTACCGTTCCACAACTGCCTGACGTTTTGCAATTTCGGCTTCCAGATGGCGCAGGTTACAAATTCCCATCGCTGCCTGGAACTCATTCATTTTGGCGTTTCCGCCGATGTATGCGACTTCTTCCGGTCCGTGGATGCCGAAATTTTTCAGGTCGTTGAGCTTCTGTGTCAGGCTGCCGTCATGATAGCAAACCGCACCGCCCTCAATGGTGTTGAAGACCTTCGTCGCATGGAAGCTGAACATGGATGCATCCCCGAAGGAAGCGCTCGACTTTCCCTTGTATGTCACGCCAAATGCGTGCGCTGCATCATAGATCACCTTCAGGTCATATTTCTTCGCAATTCTTTCGATCTCTTCCACATCACACATGTTGCCGTAAACGTGAACCGGAACGATCGCACAGGTCTTGTCTGTGATCAGATCTTCGATTTTGGTGACATCCATGGTGTAATCTTTCGGATTGATGTCGCAGAACACAGGCTCCAGTCCGTTTCTCACAATTGCATGCGTTGTCGAGGCAAATGTAAACGGTGTCGTAATTACCTCACTGCCCTTGGGGAAATTAAACGAAGCGATTACATTTTCCAGCGCAAGATGTCCGTTCACATACAGCGTCACATGGGGCACGTCCAGCATTGCCTCCAGTTCTGCCTGTAGCTGCTTGTGCTTTTTCCCCATATTGGTCAGCCAGTGGCTGTCCCAAAGCTCTTTGATTTCTTCACAGTATTCCTCATAGTCTGGCATTGAGGAACGGGTGACCAGGATTTTATTCATTTTCTATTCTCCTCCTACAGTTCCCTGCGACGGCATTTTCTCATGTCAGGATTTTTTCCATTCGCAAATCACCATTTTTCGTTTCCCTGATGCGAGAACCGGTATGTCCTCTACATATTCTATCTGAACATCGGCATCCTGACCAACGATTTTCCGGATTTCCAGCAAGGTGTTTTCCAGATCAAACTTCTCCTTCTGAACATTCAGTTTCAGGAGATATTTTGATTTATCCTTCTGAATGAACTGCCATTGTCTGATTCCGTCCAGATTTTTCAAAACACGGGCAAAGCTCATGGGATGAATCGGGTTATCCTTTGTGTCATAGATCAGATCCAGTCTTCTGCCGTAAATTTTTTCGAGATAGTCCCAGCCTCCGGTTTCTTCGTTGCCTTTCGCAAGAATGGCAGTATCGCCGGTATCATATCGAATCAGCGGAAACGCATAATTATACAAGTCCGTGATGACGATCCGTCCCAGTTCTCCATATGCCGCCGGTTTGTCTTCCTCCAGTTTCAGAATCTCAAAAATATAGCTTGCATGATTTAGATAGAACCGATTGTCCTGAACCTTTTGGTGCGCCATGATTCCCGCTTCTTCATCCGCATAGCACTCCACGATGGGAATGCAAAATTGCTCTTGGAACGCCTCTTTTGTCGCAACATTCAATGCCTCCGACGTGGAAAACATGACTTTTACAGTTTTCAGGTCGGCAGCATCGCCTTTTCCGGAGATCAAAAAGGCGAGCAAACTGTCATACCAGCTGGCATATGCCCGAATTGCGGTAATCCGGTTTTCTCTGACCGTCCGGCAGAGTTCCCGCAGCGTGTCGTCATCCATTTTGCTGACATTGATCGGATAAATGTTCTCTCTGAAAATCTGCGACTTCGTCTTGCTCTGCCAGTTTGTCCAGATTCTGCACTGCGCCAGTTTCTCATGGGATTGAAACCCCACCATCTGTCCAAAGTACTTCAATTCTGCCACTCTTCTATGGCGTTTTCTCGAATCCTGATATATGGCAAACGGCGTGCCGGTGGAACCGCTTGTTTTTTGCACATGAACCTTTTCTGTCTCCTGTTCCGGAATTTTGTCAACGGGAACCACGATAGCGTCATAGTTTTCGATCAGCTTCGACTTATTCATAATGGGAAACTGCTCCAGCGGTCTTCCGGCATATCTCTGATAAAACGCTGTATTTGCAGTGGCGTGCGCCAACAGGGCAGCCAGTCTTTCGCTTTGTATTTTCTTCCCGATTTCAGCGGAACGCATGACAGTTTTGATTTCCCGATAATGCTTTCCGACTTTACTGCCGTGCAGAAAATCCTGAATCCAGTAAACGCTTCTCTTGCAAAAACCATTCAAGCTCATAATTCTTTTTCTGCCAAAAATCAGCAGTACTCCTTCTCTATAATCTTCGTATCAAACGGTTTCAGCAGCATGTTCTCCCCGTTCTCATCGGTCACATGAAAGTTTTCGATCACTGCATCCACCCGCTCTTTCAGCAGCTCCATGGTCGGTGCCACAATGAAAATATTTGCTGCCATCTGGCGCTGGGTTCCAAGGCCGGCAACCACTTCTCCGTCCTCATAGTTCGGATTCACCGCAACCACGCCATTGAATCGCCGGATTTTCTCAACGCCGGTGATCTTGCCGATCTTCCCTTCCTTTACCAGCGGTGAGAGCTTGCAGGCAACCATGTGATGAAAATAGGGGTCTGCCCGATCTGCCACGTTCTTCTCGCTCATTTTTCCGGTAAATGCGTAATTGATGAGAAGTTCCTTTGCGTCAATTCCAGTCAGTTCCGATACGATCATGTGCTCCTGTGCGCCGTTGAGCCGGAATCCCGGTTCATAGATATACACCGAGCCGTTCTCGATAAATGACTGGAGGAACAGAACACCGTTCTGAACATGCATTCCGCGGAGCATATTTTTGACATGCTCGTCCACCTCTGCCTTGTATCTTTCCATATGTTTCGACGGGAAAATATAGGCGGACGGAAGCTGTGTGATGCCCTTCTGTTCCTTGCTGGTATAGCGGTCGCACATTGCAACCATAATGGGATTGCCGTCCTGAATGACATAATAGATAATGACTTCCAGACCGTCCATATACTTTTCGATCAGAATCTTCTTCCGGAACGAAAAGCTCAGCGCCTTTTCAATGGCAGCATCCAGCTGTTCCCGATTCTGGCAGATGGAGATGCCCTTGGAGCTGGAACTGTCGACCGGCTTTACAATGACCGGATATTCAATTTTGTCGATTTCGTCCAGGGAGTACTCCGGCACGACAGGAACATGATATTTCCGGCAGGTGTTTTTGAAGTTGTCCTTGGAGATCATAATCTCAAACTGCTCCATGGACGCAAAGCAGGGGTAATCCAGCACCTCGCATACCTTGCAGTAGGTCGGGATCAGTGCCTCTGCCACACCTACCAGAACCGCATCAATGTGTTCCTTTTTGACAAGGGCAACAAGCCCGTCCACGTCCATGCCGTCCACATCACAGGGAACATCCGCAAACTTTTTGGCATACGTCATCTTGTTATAATCCGTGACATAGGTTTTGATTCCCATGAGCTTCGCCTTTTCAATCAGGCTGATCGTCTCCGGATTTGCGCCAATAATCAGTAGTTTTTTCATTTTTAAGCCTTCTTCTTTCTCTTTTTGAAATTTTTCACCATCTCTATGATATAGGTATAGCTCTCTACATGGAAAATCTTGGAGCCGCTCCAGTATACCAGGACACCCAGAGGAATCTGAATCAGCAGTGTCAGCGAAGCGCTCAGATGCAGGAAAGACACTGCATAGATCGCTGCTCCCATTCCGAGGGAAAGCAGGATCTGCGGCATCATATCTTTTACCTGCTCAAGATAACTGTAATTGAGGAGCTTCTTGTTTGGCCACGAATTGATGATCTGGTTCAAAATCGTTGTCACCAGAAAACTATATGCCATTGCCTGCACACTGATCCACATGGTAATCAGGATTGCGATAATGCCGACTGTTTTTTTGATGATCTCCAGCTTCAGAAACAGATCGCTCCGCCCCATGGCTTTGATTGCATTCAGGTTTGCGGTATGTATGGGATAAAATGCATAGGTAATACAAAAGATTCTTAAAAACAAAACACAGGGCAGCCACTTCTCCGTGAGGATCAGCTGAACCAGCGGTTCCGCACACACGGCAAGTCCGATCATCGCCGGCATCATCAGAAACGTACTGGTCTTGATCGCCCGGCGTGTCATGGAACGGACTGCTGCCATGTCATCCTGTGCCTTTGACATGGTCGGCAGAAGCACGCTGTCGATGGAGGTGTTGATGTTGGTAACGATCAGCTGCGGAAACTTCTTGCCCTGATTATAGTAGGCGAGATCCCCCGATGAATATTTTTTGCCAATGATCAATTGTCTCAGGTCATTATATACCGTGTCTATCAGCGAGGAAGCCAAAAGCTTCCACCCATAGGAAAACAGCGACTTCAGCCGTTGGAACGAAAACATCTTTTTGGGACGCCACTTGACGGTGATCCACAAAATTGTCGTATCTACTGCGGCATTAAAGAGCATCTGCGCCACCAGCGCCCACACGCCGAATCCCAGATACGCCATTGCAATTCCGATGACAGCTGCACCGATAGTTCCGCCGAGTGTGGAAAAGAAAAAGCGCTTAAACATCAGGTGCCGTGAAACATATGCCTGCTGGACATTCTTCACGCCGGATATCACCACAACGAAGCTTAACACTCTCACAATTGCGGTCAGTTCCGGCATTCGATAAAAGGATGCAATGAACGGTGCGGCAAAGAACATGATCAGATAAAGGACGGAGCACATCGCCATGTTAAAGTAGAATACGCTTGAAAAGTCAAGGTCATCCGCATCCTTTTTCTGGATCAGCGCATTTCCCATTCCGCTGTCCACAAAGACCTGCATGATCGTTGTAAAAATCGTGACCAGCGCCACCGTGCCATAAACAGTCGGATCCAAAAGTCTTGCAAGAACGATGGATACAATGAAAGTTACACCCTGTGCACCGCACCGCTCCAGAAAACGCCAGAAAAAGTTTGTAATCACATTCGTTGAACTCATTTTCTTTCCTCTATCGAATTAAACACATTTCTCCATTTTTGCACACTGCTTTCCAAGTCCGTTGACTTCCGATACTGCTCCCAGTTATACTGGGGATCCGTGTCATTTTTGAGGAATTCCTCAAATGACATCTGCGCAATATCCTCCACTTTATAGATCACATACTTTCGCTCCTGATGATAGATCTCCCACATGGGCGTATCTGTTCTGAGAAAGACCTTACACCCCAGTCCCAGCGAGGCATTGATATTCCCCATCGCCTGCTGTCTGTCGTTGTTGAAGATGGCGACGGATGATTCGGCAATCGTGCGGTAGTATGCCGTCTTGTCCATATAATCCGTTAAGGGCACAAACTTCGAGCCGAACAACTTCTTCCCGAAGTCGATCACCGTTTTTGCATAGTCCGCATTGCCATAGGACAGCGGGCAGACGATCTCGATCTGCGCATTCTTAAACCGCTCCAGAGTTTGCAGGATTTCAAGATGCTGGTTCGACGGCGTTGCGGAATTGCCCACAAGAATCCGATACGGGTTGGTTCGCTTTTCGCAGGTTCGCAGCTCCGATATAATTTTCGGGATTACTCCGCCGCTGCACATGGGGGCAACGAAATGTTTCCCCTTCGGGGTGCAGTACTTGCATAAGATCTCATAGTCCCCCGGAATCAGATTGATAATGCCCCCGGCGTTGACAAAGAAATATTTTCTCAAAAGATTCCCGAGCCTCATATTGACGGTTTCATTTTCCTTCAGGCAGTACAGGTCGGCACCCCACAGGTGAAAATAGGTCTTTTTCAAAATCTTCCGGTTGTAAAACGCCCGCATTTCCTTAAAAAAGAAAAAGCCGGAAATAACAATAAGATCCGCATCCATCAGGTTCTTTTTGTTTTCCCGCTTGTGCAGATCATTAAATGAATCCAAAAATATCACATTGTCATTTGAAGTGAGATCGACATCAAAACCCTCTTTCGTTGTATAAAAAAGATGCCGGTATTCGGACAAATACTCATTCATAAATTTGATATAGCCATCCGTAAATTTATCCCGATAGATAACATGAACAATCTGAGTCACTTTCTTTTCCTTTCGCAGAAATGCTTTCTGTGCTGATACTGATACATAAAGTCATTATACCACATGTGTGAATCAGTGTCAAGTTCACCTCCCGACAAAGAATGGAAATCAATTTTCATAATAGCCTCCCCTGAAAGGGGAGGGGGACCGCCGTTAGGCGGTGGAGAGGTCCTTTCGTAAAATCCTTTTCAGCATAAGTGAAGACCCCTCAGTCAGTGCTGCGCACTGCCAGCTCTTACCGAGCGGTCCCTTTTGTCACTTCGTGACATTTCCCCATTCCATGGGGAATCACCCCTTTCAGGGGTGCCTATTTTGAGCGGACACGGCACGCCGTGTCCCTACAAAGTGCGCCGAACGCAGGACGTTCCCGCAGCGGCGAATCTTACAGAGTGATCTCGCCCTTGCCACCCTGCATGGTGATCTTCTTATCTGTGCCGGCAACGGAGACGGTGAAGGTCTTGTCGGTTTCACCGCTCTCGATGGTGATGGCATTGCCCTTGCGGGTGGCGGTGAGCGTCAGCACCGGATTTGCCTTGGTATCGTAAACCGATGCCGAGGCAGACTTGCCGTCCTCCAGATTGCAGATGCAGAAGTCTGCGCCGCTGAGATAGTCATACTCAAACTGGTTCCCGAACGCACCGAACGCAACGATGGAGTTGGGCTTTGCCAGCACCGGCATCTCCATGAAGGTGCAGGTCACAGCGTGATACTTGCCGCCCTCGTAGGTCTTGCCGGTGATGATGTCGTACCACTTGCCCTCCGGCAGGTAGAAGTTTGCCACGCCGTCCTCCCGAAATACCGGTGCGCACAACAGGTTATCGCCCAGCATGTACTGCTGATCCAGATAGCGGCAGGCGATGTCGTCAGTATAGTCCATGACCATGGGGCGCATCATAGGGATACCGGTGGTGTGGGTCTTGATTGCCTGTGCGAAGAGGTACGGCATGAGCTTGCCCTTGAGCTTGGTAAAGAAGCGCAGGACATCGCAGGACTCCTCGTCGAAATTCCACGGCACACGGTAGGAGGTGGAGCCGTGGAGGCGGCTGTGGGTGGACATCAGACCGAATGCGCACCAGCGCTTATAGACATCCGGCGAAGCGGTTGCCTCGAAGCCGCCGATGTCGTGGCTGAAGAAGCCGAAGCCGGAGGAGCACAGGGACAGTCCGCCACGGAGAGTTTCCGCCATGGAGGTGTACTCTGCGGAGCAGTCGCCGCCCCAGTGTACCGGAAACTTCTGACCGCCGACGGTGGCGCTTCTGGCGAACAGGCACGCCTGTCCCTTGCCGTAGTAGTCCTCCAGCACCTCGAACACGGTCTTGTTATACAGATACGTATAATAATTGTGCATGGCAATGGGGTCTGCGCCGTTGTGGTATACCACCTTGGTGGGGATGCGCTCGCCGAAGTCGGTCTTGATGGCAGTCACGCCCATCTCGCACAGCTTGCGCACGCCGGATGCGAACCACTTGGCTGCCTCCGGATTGGTGAAGTCCACGATCGCCATACCCGGCTGCCACATATCGGTCTGGAAGACGCTGCCGTCCGGATTCTTCAGGAAGTAGCCCTTCTCCACGCCGATGTCAAACAGGCAGGAGCGCTGGGAGATGTACGGGTTGATCCAGCAGCACAGTCCCAGTCCCTGGTCTGCCAGACGCTTCAGCATTGCCGGCGGGTCAGGGAACTGGGTCAGATCCCACTCGAAGTCCGTCCAGTGGTATTCCTTCATCCAGAAGCAGTCGAAGTGGAACATCTGGAGGGGAATGTCACGCTCTGCCATGCCACTGATAAACGAGGTAACGGTCTCCTCGTCATAGGTGGTGGTGAAAGAGGTGGACAGCCACAGACCGAAGGTCTTTGCCGGCGGAAGTGCCGGCTTGCCGGTGAGGTCGGTGTAGTTCACCAGAACTTCCTGTAAGTTTTCGCCGCCGATGAAGAAGTAGTCCAGCTCCTCGCCCGGTACGGTAAAGGAAACCTTATTGATGGTGTCCGAAGCCACCTCAAAGGAAACCTTATCTGCGGTGTTCACCAGAATGCCGTACTTATTGGAGGTCAGATAGAACGGGATGCACTTATAGCTCTGGTCGGAGCAGGTGCCGCCGTCGGAGTTCCATGTTTCCACGGTCTGACCGTTCTTGACAAAGGGCGTGAACTTCTCGCCGAAGCCGTAGACGCATTCGCCCACATCCAGCGTCAGCTGTTCCCGCACATAGGCACTGCGGCTGTCCTGCGGGAAATTGAAAAATTTGTCATCGGTCTGCACAGAGAGGCGGGCATCCCGATGGAACTTGTTCTCCTGAATGTAGGAGGTGGAGCGCCAGCCGCCGCCGGTGATGCGCTTGCCGTTCCGCAGATAGGACACATCCCAGCCGTCTGTGCCCTTCCTGATCTTCACAGTGGTGCTGCCGGCAGTCATGGAGACGAAGCCGTCCTCCTCGTGGATGTCATCCGGCACGTAGCCCTCCGGCAGGTTCAGGTCAAACTGGGGCTTGTTTTTCAGTCCGCCACGATGGTGGGCGATCTGCACACGGATCACGTCCGGCGCAACTGCAGTGTAGATGATCTCGAATGTCACACCGCCGAGTGTCATGGCACGATTCCAGATGGCATTTGCCGTGGCAAATACATGGATCGAGTTCCGGGTAGTTGTCACCTCATACGCCTGCGTTGCATAGGAAACCTCATACCCCCGCTGGTTCAGCCAAAGGCCATCAGAAAATTTCATGGAAGTACCTCCGTATCAAAAATATGGTTTTGTTTCCATGCGACTTTTCCGGTGCGCCGAAGGTTTCCCGTGCCCGTACCATCTACATGTAAGGCTATTGTATCACATTTGTAACCGAAATGTCAATCTGTTTTCGGGAAAATGTCCAGCCCGGCGTACATATTTACAAATTCACCATAAAACCTGCACAATTCCGCAGACGTTTTTTTGTGGCATTTTTCCAGGGAAAACGGGTTTCGCAAAAATCGGCAAAATACGCCCCGCTGCACATTTTGACAGCCGCCGTGTATATTCTCCGGCTGCGGAGGCATACTGGGAGTGTACCGGTACGGCAGACGACAGAAACACCGCATCCCCTGCCGCACCGGTCAAAATTTTTTGGAAACGGAGAAAAACAGCATGGAAATGAAACACAAGAACTCCAACATCAAGTGCTCTGTCACCCAGTGCAAGCACAACATGGTCACCGAAAACTACTGCGGTCTGGACTGCATCTGTGTGGGCACCCACGAGAGCAACCCCACCGTTCCGGAGTGCACCAACTGCGACTCCTTCGTAAAGCGCAGCACACAGGGCTAAGCGCCCGCTCCGGCAGCACCGGCAGAGAAAGGGACCTTGTGTCCCTTTTTTTGCGGTATGCGGAAAAATTTTCCTGATTTTTTCGTCATGTTGCACAAAGGCAAACCATAATTCCATGGCAAAACGGCAAAAAGTCGGGTTATCCCTTGTTTCTTTCTGCAAATTCGGGTATAATAGAAGAGAAATAGCAGCGGCGGCTTCTCCGGCAGGAGCTGCTGTGCCCTGTTCCGAAGGAGGTTGAAGTTTCATGTATGATAAGACAATGACGTTTTCCGTCAGTGATGAAAAAGAGATCGAGATGAAGAAAACGCTGATGATTGTATATGACGCACTGACAAAAAAAGGCTATAATCCGGTGAACCAGATCGTAGGTTACATCCTCTCGGAGGATCCCACCTACATAACCACCTATAACAATGCCCGCAGTCTGATCCGGCACATTGATCGGGACGAGCTGCTTCAGGCACTGGTAAAGTCCTATTTAAAGAACTGAGCTGCCCCGGGGCGGCTGTGTGGCGGACACGGTGAGCGTGTTCCTACGGGGCGTACTGAAAACATGACAAAAAGATTTCACGAAAAGACCTCTCCACCGCCTATCGGCGGTCCCCCTCCCCTTTCAGGGGAGGCTTGTGTTCTTCATCTTTTTTGTTGTGTGAAATTGGCGGACACGGCACAGCATGTTCGGCAGGTATTTTGGTTTCATTTTTCGTTTCGATTCAGCGTACAAGCTGCACTCACGCTCCGGTCAATTTGCCGGAGCGTTTTTTGTATAATCCGGCGACAGCGGGGCATGCTATCTCTGGCTGCTGATGCAGCCGGAGGAGGCGAATGCACATGAAACGATGGCTCACAGGGACGGCGGGCGTGGTGCTCGCCGCCGGCATGCTGCCCCAGACGGCAGTCTGTGCAGTAAGCAATGCCGTCATCGGCTACGGACAGGGCACGGCAGTGGATGCCGAAAACCGTCCGCTGGATGCGCTGGCGTTCGACCGGCAGTATGCCGCATATGGGGCATACGCCACCACCCCGGATCGGACACGGATCATTCTCACGTTCGATCAGGGCTATGAAAACGGCTATACTGGTCAGATTCTGGACACGCTGCGGGAAAAGCACGTGTCCGCCATCTTTTTCCTCACCGGCGACTACGCCAAGCGGGAGGCGGATCTAGTACAGCGCATGATCGCAGAGGGGCACACGCTGGGGAACCACGGCATGACCCACGCCAGCCTGCCGCAGCTGACAGCGGCGGAGGCAGAGGCGGAGATCATGGATCTGCACCGGTACGTGCTGGACACCTATGGCTATGAGATGCAGTATTTTCGGTGTCCCTGCGGCGAGTACTCCGAGGCGGCGCTGGAAACTGCCAGCACATGCGGCTACCGGACGCTGTTCTGGAGCGATGCCTATGTGGACTGGAAGACCGATGCGCAGCCGGATCCGGCGGAGGCATTGGAACGGCTGGTATCCCATGCACACGGCGGGGAGATCCTGCTGCTCCACTCGGTTTCCTCCACCAACGCTGCCATTCTGGGCGACCTCATCGACCAGCTTCGGGCGGCGGGCTATACGCTGTAGGAATTTTCGGGAAACGGTCTGGTCTGCTTCGGTCAGACCGTTTTTCGCTGGGGGATTTTGTGAAATTGGCGGACACGGCACGCCGTGTCCCTACGAAATCCGTGCACGCACACCCCGCCCCGCAAAAAAGGCGGCAATGTTTCACGTGAAACACTGCCGCTCTGAACATTATTTCTTCTCCCCGATGGGAATCCGCACCCGGTATTCGATGTAGTCCTCCCGCTGGATCTTCTGGGAGTCTGCGGCGATGCCTGCCGCCTGCATGGTCTCCACAGCACGGGTGATGGTATTGACGAAGATACGCACGTTCTGGAATACCTTGCTGCGCTTCCGATAGCTCTCCCGCTTCCGGCGCTGCCCCAGCAGTTCCTCCACGGCGTGCTCCGTCTTTTCCACGTTGAGGTTATTGCGCACCACCTTTTCCAGCACCGCCAGACGCTCCTCCGGCGCAGCCAGACGCAGCAGGGCACGGGCATGGCGCTCGGTGAGGTTGTACTTCATGATGATCTCCCGTTCCTCCGCCGTGAGCCGGAGCAGCCGCAGCTTATTGGCGATGGTGCTCTGCGCCTTGCCCAGCTTTGCCGCCGCATCCTCCTGCGTCATGCCGTAATACGTAATGAGCTTTTCGATGGCGCTCGCCTCGTCGAAAAAGGACAGATCCTGCCGCTGGATATTCTCCACCAGCGCCATGACCGCCGAGTTGCGGGAACTGATCTCCAGAATGATACAGGGCACTGCCTGCATGCCGGCAAGCTTTGCCGCACGCAGCCGGCGCTCCCCCGCCACCAGTTCATAGCACCCCTCCCCACGCCGGACGGTGAGAGGCTGGAGAATGCCGTTCTGGGCGATGCTCTCCGCCAGCGACTGGATGTCCGCCGGATCGAATCCGGTGCGTGGCTGGTGGGGGTTGGGGACGATCTCGCTCACATCCACCTCCACAATGCGGTTGATGGGCTTTTCCCGGGTAAACGTTAAAAATCCTGCCATAGTAACTTCCTTTCTCTGAAAAAGAATCTCTGGCAATCCCGCACAAAGCCGTCAGGCGGAATTGCTTTCCGTATCTTCTATTGTAGCAGATTTCAGAAATGGCTTCCAGAGAAAAAAAGTGCGGTTTTTCGGAAAAAGCGCCGTTTTTTCGGCAGGTTTCGCCGGACTTCCGAAAAAGCGGACGGCATTCTGCGGCACTTTTTCGGACATCCTGTCAGCTTCTGCGATATTTTCAGCCCAGCGGCTTCTGCTGGATCTGTTTGCTCCGGCGGGGGTACTTCTCCGGTGTCGGGCGGCACTTCTCCACCTGCACCAGACGGCGTGCGCCCGCCTGTTCCAGCGTGTAGTCTGTCACCTGAACGGTTCCGCCGCCCAGTGTGACAATTGCCTGTTCCGCCGGTTCGACCGGTTCGGACGGGCCTTTCATGGCGGCGAACACGCCGCCCACCCGCACAAACGGCAGGCAGTATTCCGCCAGCACCGGCAGCGCTGCCACTGCACGTGCTGTGGCGAAGTCAAACTGTTCCCGCAGCTCCGGCTGTCTGGCAGCCTCCTCGGCTCTGGCGTGGATGCAGCGCACGTTCCCCAGCCCCAGCAGCTGTGCCGTCTGTTCCAGAAAGCGGACACGCTTTTGCAGGCTGTCCAGCAGGGTGAACTGCACGTCCGGACGCAGCACCGCCAGCACCATCGCCGGAAAGCCTGCGCCCGTTCCCACGTCGATGCAGGATGCACCTGTGGGCAGCTTCGCATGGCACAGCAGGGCTGCGCTGTCCAGAAAGTGCTTCGCCCAGACCTCCGCCGGCTCGGTGATCGCCGTGAGGTTCATCTTCTCATTGGTCTCCGCCAGCGTTTTCAGGTACGCCTGAAGCTGGCAGTACTGCTGTTCGTACAGGGGCATACCTGCCGCCGCAAACAGCGCTTTAGCGCTCTCATATTCCATTATGCCTGCTCCTTTCCGCTGCTGTTCTCCCAGACCATGAGGACGGACACATCCGCCGGCGACACACCGGAGATCCGGCTCGCCTGTCCCAGATTCTGGGGACGGTGGGCGTTCAGCTTTTCCGCCGCCTCCAGCCGCAGTCCCCGAATGGTGGTATAGTCCAAGTCCTCCGGCAGCGCCAGATTTTCCAGCTTTCGCATGCGGGCGATCTGCGCCATCTGTTTTTCGATATAGCCGTCATACTTGATCTGGATTTCCACCTGCTCTCCGATGACCGCCGGCAGCGCCGGACGGGTGGGATCGTATGCTCTGAGTCCCTCGTAGCGCAGCTGGGGCCGGCGCACCAGATCTGCCACCTTACAGCCCGTGGAGAGGGGCGCAGTGCCCTGCGTCTCCAGATACCGGTTCAGCGCCGGCGAGGGGGCGAGGGTGGTCTTTTCCACCCGCTTTTTCTCCTGCGCCACCTGCCGGTACTTCTCCGTCATGGCGTCATAGCGCTCTTTGGAGATCAGCCCCAGCTCGTAGCCCATGGGCGTCAGCCGGAAGTCGGCGTTGTCCTGCCGGAGAATCAACCGGTACTCGCTGCGGGAGGTCATCATACGGTAGGGGTCCTCGCAGCCCTTGGTCACCAGATCATCCACCAGCGTGCCGATGTAGGAGTCCGCACGGTCCATGACGAACGGCGTCTTGCCCTGCACCTTGCGTGCGGCGTTGATGCCTGCCACCAGTCCCTGCGCCGCAGCCTCCTCATAGCCGGAGCTGCCGTTGAACTGTCCGGCGCCGTACAGACCGGAGATTTTCTTACACTCCAGCGTGGCACGCAGCTCTGTGGGGTCGACGCAGTCGTACTCGATGGCGTAGGCAGGGCGCATGATCTCCACGTGCTCCAGTCCCCGAATGGTGCGCAGAAACGCCAGCTGGACATCCTCCGGCAGAGAGGAAGACATGCCCTGCAAATAGTACTCCTCCGTCTGCAGGCCCATGGGCTCGACGAAGAGCTGGTGGCGGGGCTTGTCGGCGAAGCGCACGATCTTGGTTTCGATGGAGGGACAGTACCGTGGCCCGATGCCCTCGATCTGTCCGGAGAACAGGGGCGAGCGGTGGAGGTTCTCCCGAATGATGCGGTGTGTCTCGCTGTTGGTGTAGGTGATATAGCAGGACACCTGATTGCGCATCTTTGCGGCATCTGAGGCAAAGGAGAACGGCACGATCTCTGCATCGCCGTCCTGCCGCTCCATGGCATCGAAGTCAATGCTGCGCCGGTGGACACGGCAGGGTGTTCCCGTCTTGAACCGGCGCATCCGCAGCCCCAGCGCCTGCAAGTCCCCTCCCAGCGCACGGCTGGGCAGGGCGGCATCCGGGCCGCTCTCATAGGACACCTGTCCCACGTGAATCCTGCCGTTGAGGTACGTTCCCGTGGCGATGACCACGGCGGAAACGGTATACTCCGCCCCCAGCGCCGTGACCACGCCGCAGACACGGCCGTCCTCCACGAGAACCTGCGCCACCTCTGCCTGCCTGATCTCCAGATTCTCCGTCTGTTCGCAGACGTGCTTCATGTAGTTGTGATACTGCACCCGGTCCGCCTGCACTCGCAGGCTGTGGACTGCCGGCCCTTTGCCCTGATTGAGCATCCGGCTTTGCAGGAAGCAGGCATCGGCAGCCCGTCCCATTTCACCGCCCAGCGCATCGATCTCCCGCACCAGATGCCCCTTGGCAGTTCCGCCGATGGACGGGTTGCAGGGCATGTTGGCGATCTGATCCAGCGAGATCGTAAAGAGCACCGTCCGGCAGCCCAGACGTGCCGAGGCAAGCGCTGCCTCCACGCCGGCGTGTCCTGCGCCCACGACGGCGACATCGTAATTTCCCATATGATACATCTTGAATCCTCTCCAAAAAAAGACGGGCCACTCATTTCAGCAGCCCGTCCCTGTTGTTTTTTGCACCGTCTGCGAAAACGCCGACAGGCTTATTTTATTTTCTCAGAACTCGATCTTGCCGTAGAGTCCGGCGTTCAGTTCATCCTCCGGCTTGGGCTTCTTATAGTCCCGCTCGAAGCTGGTCTTCATGGAGTCCATATCGCTGCGCTTGAAGTCCTCCGGCTTCCGCTCGGTGCGGTACGGGCGCTTTCCGCCACGGCCGTGCTGTCCGCCGCTTCTGCCACGTCCGCCGCTGCGCTTTCCGCCCACAGCAGCTACGACCACCTTCCGGTACGGGTCCTCTCCCACGCTGTGGGAGGTGACGCCCTCGATCTCGGAGATGCGGCTGTGAATGATGCGGCGTTCGTAGGGGTTCATGGGCTCCAGTGTGGTGGAGCGTCCGCTGCGCAGCACGCTGCGTGCGATCTTGTCCGCCAGCTGTTCCAGCGTCTTGCGGCGCTTTTCCCGATAGCCGTTGCTGTCCAGCAGCAGGCGGCAGTACTCCTCGCCGTCCCGGTTCACCAGAATGGAGGCCAGATACTGGATGGAGTCCAGCGTTTCCCCACGGCGGCCGATGATCGTACCGCTCTTGGTCTGGCTGCGCAGTTCCATGCGGATGCCGTTTTCGGTGCGCATGGTGGTGATGGCGATATCAATGCCCATAGCGTGGTAGATATCGGCGATATACTGCCGTGCACGCAGGAGGTTCTCAGACATCTCCTCGTCGGTGAGGATGGTTTCGATGGCAGCGGACTCCACGCCACGGGTGGCGGAGTCGTCCTGCGGGATCACGATCTCATCCACGGAGGTGATCGCCTCAGCCGCAGTGGCTTCTGCCGGTGCGGCTTCCTCTGTCTTTGCCTCCGGCTGTACCGGAGCGGTTTCCGGCGCTGCTGCGGGGGCTGCGGGTTTTTCCGCCGGAACCGGTTCTGCCGGTGCGGCAGGTGCCGGCGCAGCAGCCGGTGTTTCCATCGGCTCGTAGGCGGCCTCTACCACGTATTCCTCTTTCTTTCCAAGCCCCAAAAAGCCCTTCTTCGGTTTCTCCAGGATACGGAACACAATATAATCCACGGATACCCCAAACTTTTCAGATGCCATTTGCTTTGCTTCTTCTAATGTTTTTGCAGTAAAGCTCTCTTTCATCACTGTGTTCATCCCTTTCTTTTTCGCCTGTTTTGCAAGTCCCGCACCCTGCCGGACTCACCAAGACGGGCTCTGAGAGCTCGTGTTCATAGGCGTCTATCTACGTCTTTTCGGCAAATTTTGTTGCATACTGCGTGAAAAATTCTTGCCATACGAAAGTATGCCTGCAAATTTTTGCCTTGTCTGCAAAAAAATTTGCTCGAAAATCCGCATATATTTCCTACGAACACAAGCTCTGAAAGTATGCTGCGCTTTCCGGCGTGCAGCCGGCGCAGCGCTTATGTTTCACTTCCCGAATCCGAATTGCCGGTGTCGTCATAGCTCTCGCCATACTTCTCCGCCATTCGCCTGCGGGCATCGTCCAGTACCTTCTTGTCGTACTTTGTGCGTTCCGCACGGGACATGTCCTTAGTCTCCTCTTCGTAGCGCTCGTGCATCTGCTGACCGACAGTTCCCTGCTGCTCCAGCATCCGCTGCATGAAGGTGCGCTTGCCTGCGGCGTACTTCTTCTGCATCTTCTTGTTCTCCTTCTCGCAGAGCTTTTCAATGCGCTCCGGCGTGAAGTAGAGGTTCAGTCCCACAGACTGCACCAGCGAGAAGAACGAAGAGCAGACCCAGTAGAAACCGACGCCGGCAGGAACGTTGAATGCGAACCATACCGAGAAGATCGGCATGATATAGAGCATGACGTTCATGCATCCCATCTTGGGAGCTGCGGGGTTGCGCTTCTTCTGGACGATCTGCATATAGACCGTGAGCACCAGCTGGAGCACGCCGGAGAGAACGGGGATCAGGAACAGGACAACTGCCGCATAGTTCCATGTCTCCGGCTTCCACGTCGGAATCGTTCCCAGGTTTACGCCGAACAGGCTGAACTTGTCATAGAACTCCGCCATCTTGTCGGAGAAGCTCGTTCCCGCCAGAACCGAGCCGAACGCATCGGGGTCGCTGTGATGTGCGGTGAGAACGATCAGCTCCTGACGGAGGCTGGTGCCCTGCTTGGCAAGCTCCGGATCAATGTTCTTTACCACGTTGTAGGCGTTGGAGATGAGGTCGCCGCCCATCTTCAGGATGTAGGACAGCGGCTTATAGACAACGTCCAAGATGCCGAACAGGATAAAGAACTGGAGGAACATGGGGAGGCAGGAAGCGCCGGGATTGACGTTCTCCTCCTGATACAGCTGCATCTGTGCCTCCTGCATCTTCTGGGGTTCGTCCTTGTACTTCTTCCGCAGCTTCTCCATCTTCGGATTCAGGCGCTGCATTTTTGCAGAGTTCATCTGCTGTTTATACGAGATGGGGAAGAGGATCAGCTTGGTAAAAATGGTGAACAGCAGGATTGCAAATGCGTAGTTGTCCACCCAGTCATAGATAAGGCGCATAATCCAGCCAAACGGCTTCCCGCACAGATCATATAAAAAATCCATTCGTTTTCATTAACCCTTTCTGTTGCGTAGTGTACGCCGGGGTTCTCGTCCTGCAAACAGGATGCGCGGCGGATCCAGATGCTCCGGCACCGGATCGATCCCGCCAGCGTTCCACGGGTTACAGCGCAGCAGCCGCCGCACGGCAAGGAACCCGCCCCGCAGTACGCCGTACCGCAGCAGGGCGGTTTTGGCGTAGGCGGAACAGGTGGGGTAAAACCGGCACACAGCCGGTGTCAGCCGGGAAATTTTCTGATATCCTCCAATCAGCCATGCCAGAAGATACCTCACGATTTTCCCCCCTCCGGCGGTGCAAACATGCGCCGAATCCGCTGCAGGCCGTTTCCGGCCAGATAGTCACGAAGCTGCGTCGAGCGGATGCCGTCGATGGCGGGAAGTGCCACGATCACAAGGTCAATGCCTGTGGGCAGCAGATGTTCCGTCTCCCGATATGCCTGGCGGATGATACGGCGGGCACGGTTGCGCTTGACGGCGCAGCCGACCTTCTTGCCGACTGTAATGCCAAGGCGGTTGTACTTGCGCCGGTTCTTCCGCACATAGAGGATCATATAAGGGGACACGATCTTTCTTCCACGCCGGTAGAGCTGTAAAAAATCCCGATTCTGGTTGAGAATTACCGTTTTTTGCATGGCATGCACTCCAACTTTGCTGTGAGCCTTGGACAGCCGGAGGCAAAGCCCCGCTGCACAAAGCTCCCGAGATGATTTCAGCATCCGCCGGCATACCGGCAAATGCTCCGGACGGTGCAGCAGTTTCGCTGCCCCATCCATTCCGATGAGAGCCTGTCCGCAGATGGCGCCGCCGTACACGGCGAGGTAGGTGAAGGGTTCGTGTACGGCGGCATCCGGACGGCTTTTGGCAAAGCACACGAAAGGCAGCCCCGCACAAAGCACGCCCTGAGGGGCTTTACACGTAATCTGACGGTGCATCTTACGCACAAGCTTTGGGCGGTGCTGCCAAAAGAAAAGCGTATCCGAATCCCACGGCCCGATGCCGACCGTACAGACTCACGGTTACCTGCATGCCTGCCGGTAAACAGCTTGTCGAATCGGCATTTCGGGCGATGCGGAATTCAGATACGCATGTCGAAAAAACAAAAGACCACAAACGAGTGGCGTTGTGGTCCGACTTCGATCAGTGGCTCAGTCTTGCTCTGCCGCGTGCTCTTCTGCGAGCTAAAACCTTTCTACCGTTCGCAGTGGCCATTCTCTTACGGAAGCCATGCACCTTTTTCCGATGAATCTTCTTCGGCTGATATGTTCTTTTCACAGTCGTTACCTCCTCTCTTTTTTCCGGCGGAAAATCCTCCGCACAGGCTGCTGGATTCCTACGAGGCAGCCCGCACGAATCCATTTACAATATATTATACTGCATCCCCCCGCATTTGTCAAGGATTTTTTGCAAAAAAATTTTCCGCAGGCGTTTTCCACAGAAATTGCGGAAAACCGCCGGAATTGCGTGGCGTTTGCGCCGCCGAGCTTTCCACAGTTTCCACATCCGCCCCATCCGGGGATTCTCTGCGGAAATTTCAGAGAAAAATCATAGTTTTCCACAAGAGAGGGGTTGATTTTCAACAGCGTTTATGGTATACTATTATATTATGGACTGTTGAAAATCTGGGCGGCACCGCAGAAGGTCTGTGCGGTGTTGCCCTTGTATTTCCAGCGCACCCCAGCAAACACGGAGTCTGCCGGCATTCTGGCACTGTCATTTTCTCCGGCCGGCTTTTCAATACAAGGAGGATTCTACCACTATGAACTCATTTCAAGAAGTCTTTTCCAGCGTCAAGCAGTACTGCCGGGAACAGGGCATTCCGGACGTTGCCGTCAACCTCTGGATCAACGCCCTCACCCCTGTCCAGCTGGACGGCAGCACGGCGGTCTTTACCGTGCAGTCATCCTTCCAGCGTGCCGTTGTGCTGGGCAACTACGAGGCCCTGCTCAAAGAGGCATTTTTCAACATTCTGGGCTTTGACGTGACACTGGACATTCAGGTAAAAGACGAGCCTGCTTCGCCGGCACCGGACGAGGAGCGGCCTGCGCCGGATTTTGACGACATCGCACGCCGCCACGAAGAGCTGGAACACACCTTCGAGGGCGCAAACTATGAATACACCTTCGATACCTTCATCGTGGGCGGCTCCAACGAGTTCGCCTACGCTGCCTGCACTGCCGTGGCAAAAGAGCCGGGCGTGAACTACAACCCCCTGTTCATCTACGGCCCCTCCGGTCTGGGCAAGACCCACCTGATGCACGCCATCGCCAACGAGGTCTGCAAGAATCATCCGGAGTACAAGATCATCTACGTCACCAGCGAGGAATTCGGCAACGACTTCATCTCCAGCATCAACGACAAGAACACCGCACAGTTCCACGACAAGTACCGCAACGCCGACGTTCTGCTCATCGACGACATCCAGTTCTTCACCGGCAAGGAGCGGATGCAGGAGGAGTTCTTCCACACCTTCAACAAGCTGCACGCCGAGGGCAAGCAGATCGTCATCACCTCGGACAAGCCGCCCAGAGAGCTGAAAACACTGGAAGACCGGATCCGCAACCGCTTTGAGTGGGGACTCATCACCGACATCTCCACGCCGGACTTCGAGACCAGAATCGCCATCATCCGCCGCAAGGCAGAGCTTCTCGACCTGTACATTCCGGACGACGTGGCAGAGTTCATCGCCAACCGGCTCAAGACCAACATCCGTCAGCTGGAGGGCGCTGTCAAGAAGCTGAAAGCGCTGAAGCATCTGGCCGGCTCCGCACCGTCCATCTCCATGGCGCAGAGCGTCATCAAGGACATCCTCAGCGATGACCAGCCGGTGCCCATCACCGTGGAGAAGATCATTGCAGAGGTTGCCGATGTGTACGGCGTTTCGCCGGAGGATATCCGCAGCAGCAAGCGCTCCAGCCAGATCTCCACGGCACGCAAGGTTGCCATCTATGTCATGCGGGAGATCACCCAGATGCCCCTTCAGGCCATCGGTACGGAGTTCAACGGCAGAGATCACTCCACCATCGTGTATTCCATCAGCAACATTGAGACGGCAATGAAACACGATGAGCATCTGAAACAGCTGGTGGAGGATATTATCAAAAATATCCGGAGTAAGAGCAGACCGTAACAGAACACAAAACCCATCGTGCAGGGACAAAAACGCACCGCATCCGTGTGCCCGAAAAGGCTGATCCAACTGAGCACAGTTGGCGAGGTGTTCTTAGAGGGCACGTGCCCTCTAAGTCGCTGTCCGCAGACAGCGAAATTCCCTGCGCCATGCTTTTGGCGCACGGAGAAGGTGGGTGAGAAAAGCGACAGCTTTTCGAGGGCGGAGCGAACAAGACCGCTCCGCCCTGTGTCCCGCTTGCAGCACTGCGGTCTTGGAAACGTTCCGGCGGAACGTTTCCAGCGGGATTTCACTTTGCCGAACTCGGCAAGCGCCACTGTTTCACGTGAAACAATCATGCTTCCGGTTCCGGTTCCTCCGGCAGCTGGGGCGCAGGGGTTTCCGACGCCGTTTTCGGCAGGATGTAGAACATCTTCTTTCCGTCGCACACCAGATAGAACCGGTCGAATGCCTGCACATAGGCGCTTGCCAGCATGATGCGGGATTCGGGGATGCGCTCGCTCTCCTCCTCACTCTGCCGGATGCGGATGCGCAGCACATTTCCGTCGCAGCAGGCGGTGTATTCCGTGCCCTCCAGTTCCCGCACTGCCTCCAGCACCATCCGGCGCTGCTTTCTGGGGTTGTACCACAGCATAAAAATGGCTGCCAGACACAGCACCAGCAGGAAGTAGGCGAGGCGGTTGGAGGGGTCATTGACGGCGGAGATGACAAAGCTCACAAAGAGCACGGCAAAGAGCGCCATCATCACATAGCTGCGCCGGAGGACGTACTTTTTCTGAAAGGCGGTGAACCCGTCCCGATAAAATTCCCGTGGAATGGTGTAGGGCGCAGACCACGGAAAGGCGGGGAGCGTCTGAGTATCTGCCATTGTCCGCCCTCCTTATACGTCCAGATTCTGCACGTAGCGTGCATTTTTTTCGATGAACTCCTTGCGGGGCGCTACCTTGTCGCCCATGAGGATGGTGAAGATCTCGTCTGCCCTTTCGGCATCTTCCATGTCCACACGGATCATGGAGCGTGTCTCCGGATTCATGGTGGTCTCCCACAGCTGTTCGGAGCTCATCTCACCCAGACCTTTGTACCGCTGTACGCCCACCTTGGCGGTGCTGCCGTCGGCGTCGGCGAACTCGGCGATATACCTGTCACGCTCTGCCTCATCGAAAGCGTACTTGTACTTCTTGCCCTTAGACACCTTGAACAGAGGCGGCTGCGCCAGAAAGACGTTGCCGTTGGTGATGAGGGGACGCATGAAGCGGAAAAAGAACGTCAGCAGCAGGGTGCGGATGTGGGAACCGTCCACATCGGCATCCGCCATAATGATGACCTTGCCGTACCGCAGCTTGGAAATGTCGAAGTCCTCGCCGATTGAGGTGCCCAGTGCGGTGACCACCGGCATCAGCTTTTCGTTGCCGTATACCCGGTCGATGCGTGCCTTTTCCACGTTCAGCATCTTGCCCCACAGGGGGAGGATCGCCTGATACCGCCGGTCACGTCCCTCCTTGGCAGAACCGCCTGCCGAGTCGCCCTCGACGATATACAGTTCCGTGCCCTCGGTGGTCTTTTCGGAGCAGTCCGCCAGCTTGCCGGGGAGCGAAGCGCTCTCCATGGCGGATTTGCGCCGTGCGGTCTCCTTTGCCTTGCGGGCAGCCTCACGTGCCACCTGTGCGGAAATGCTCTTGTCGAAAATGGCACGTGCCACGGTGGGATTCTCCTCGAAGTAGGCCATGAGCTTGTCAAAGACCATCTTCTCCACGAACGGCTTCACGGACGGGTTGCCCAGTCTGCCCTTGGTCTGTCCCTCGAACTCGCACTCGGTGAGCTTGACGGAGACGATCGCCGTCAGACCCTCCCGCACATCGTCGCCCAGCAGGCGGGTGCCGTCCTTGAGCAGCCCGAACTTCTTGCCGTACTCGTTGATGACCTTGGTGAGGGCGTTCTTGAAGCCGATCTCGTGGGTACCGCCGTCCGCCGTGTGGATGTTGTTGGCAAAGGAGAGGATGAGGTCGTTATAGCTGTCGTTGTATTGCAGGGCAATTTCGGCGAAGGAGTCGCCGTCCATGCCGGACACATAGATAACATCCTCCGACAGGGATTCCAGCCCACGCTTTTTCTGGAGATACTCCACGAACTGGCGGATACCGCCCTCGTAGTGCAGGATCTCGGTGTGCGGCTCTGCCTCGTTTCGCTTGTCGGAAAAGACGATGCGGATGCCGGCATTCAGGAACGCCTGCTCCCGCAGACGCTTGAGAAGTACCTCGAAGTCGTATTCTGTGGTCTCGGTGAAGATCTCCGGATCTGCCTTGAATTCCACGGCAGTACCGGTTTCGGTCGTGTCGCCGATGACCGCAATGGGCTTGTCGTAATTGCCGCGGTGGAACTCCTGAAAATACACGTGGGAGCCGTCCTTCACGGTGAGCTTCAGCCACTCCGAGAGGGCGTTGACCACCGATGCGCCCACGCCGTGCAGACCGCCGGACACCTTGTATCCGCTGCCGCCGAACTTACCGCCGGCGTGCAGGATGGTGTACACTACGGTTGCTGCGGAGATGCCCTCCTTGGGGTGGATGCCCACGGGAATGCCACGGCCGTTATCGGTGACCCGCACCACGTTTTCCGGCAGGATGTCCACGGTGATCTCCGTGCAGTAGCCGGCAAGTGCCTCATCAATGGCGTTATCGACGATCTCATAGACCAGATGGTGCAGCCCCTTGGGACCTGTGGAGCCGATGTACATGCCCGGACGCTTCCGGACTGCCTCCAGCCCCTCCAGCACCTGAATCTGACTCTCGTCATAGCTCTGTGCGCTTTGTTTCATTTCTTCTGTCATATGTTCTATCCCTCCTGTCAGCGGTCATGTATTCCGCTGACGCTTCCCGAAACGGGTGTATGCGTAATTAAGAGCTCGTGTTCATAGGCGTCTATCTACGTCTTTTCGGCAAATTTTGTTGCATACTGCGTGAAAAATTCTTGCCATACGAAAGTATGCCTGCAAATTTTTGCCTTGTCTGCAAAAAAATTTGCTCGAAAATCCGCATATATTTCCGATGAACACAAGCTCTCAAACGGCTCAATGATTGTGAGAGCCGCTTTTTTGAAAATCGAGTTCTGTTTTTCGGCACCCTCCGACTTTTTCACACCTCTGCACAGACTTTCCACAGAGTTTTCAACAGTCTGTGGAAAACTAAAATTCACGCAGATGCGCAGTTATTTTTCCGCCATGTCCGCCAGCCTGCCGCCTTTCAACAAAAACCGCCTTCCGCCCTCCGGGGAAAGTACGGATTCCGGATGGCAGGTGGTGACGAAAACCTGCATCTCCTGCACGATGGTGGACACGACCGCCTGCCGTCTGGCATCCAGTTCGCCCATGACATCGTCCAGCAGCACAATGGGGGATTCCCGCCGCCGCTGGCTGTAGATCTGCGCCTGCGCCAGCTTCAGGGCGAGGGCAAGACTCTTTTTCTGTCCCTGCGACCCGAATTCCCTTGCCGGTCTGCCGTCAATGCACAGCAGCAGGTCATCCCGGTGCACGCCGGCACCGGTGTGCCCCAGAAACAGATCAGACTGCCGGCACTGCCGCATCTTCTCCAGATACTGCGCCGCCAGCTCCGGCGAGGACTTTTCCGGCAGGTGTTCCTGGGCATCCCGTCCGTAAATGCTGGAGGCATAGTGGAGGGAAATGCGCTCTCTGCCGCCGGCGATCTCCCCGTACAGGGGAACGCAGACCTCCGACAGCCGGCGCACATAGGCGGCACGGCGGACGGCAATTTCCGCTCCCAGCCGGCACAGCTGGCTGTCCCAGACATCCAGCATGGCGCACGCCTGCTCCGGCGGAAGCTTCTGCTTCAGAACGGCGTTGCGCTGCTGCAAGACCAGCTGATACCGGCGCACCAGCGCCAGCACCGGTGCGGAGAGCTGGGCGCTGCACAGATCCAGAAACGACCGCCGCCGTTCCGGCCCGCCGCCCACCAGCGACAGGTCCTCCGGCGTAAACACCACGCAGTGGAACACGGAGAACAGGCTGCCGCTGCCCCGCTGGGGCACATCGTTGCACCAGAATTTTTTCTCCGGCGCACCGCTGCCCTTTGCCATGGCAAGGCGGACGGACTGCTGCCGTCTAGCATCCTGAAACTTTGCCTCCACCCGCAGCGTATCGCCGGAAAAGGGGAGATAATCCCGCTCGTGAGTGCCACGAAAGCTGCGGCAGCCGGTGAGCGCCCAGATGGCCTCCAGCAGGTTGGTCTTGCCCTGTGCGTTCTCGCCCAGGATCAGATTATAAGAGGCATCCGGCTCCAGTGCGATCTCACAGAGATTTTTGAAGCCGTCCGCCTCCAGACGGGTGATCCTCATGCCTGACCCGTCACGTGTACCAGAAAGCGATCCACTTCCACGGTATCGCCGGGGCGGATCTTCTTACCACGCATGGTGCAGACCTCGCCGTTTACCCGGACAGCGCCCTGCTGTACCAGTTCCTTGGCGAATCCGCCGGTATCACAGAGTCCGGCGAACTTCAGCAGGGAGTCCAGCTTGATATATTCAGTCTGAATGGTGACTTCCATTGTCTCTTGTTTCATGGGATATCCCTCCTATCACTGGCGCAGCTGAATGGGCATCAGCAGGAAAATAAAGCTCTCGCCCTGGGGCGGCACCAGCTTTGCCACACGGTTTCCGCCGGTGAGCTGGATGCGGATCTGGTCGCAGTCGGCAGCACGCACAGCCTCCAGCAGGAAGCGGTTATCGAAGCCGATGGTGACATCCGGCCCGCTGATCTGCGCCGGGATCCGGTCGTGGATCTCGCCGATGCCCGTCTTGCACCACACCTCCAGAAAACCGCCGGAGAACTTGCAGCGCACCGGCGCATTATATTTGCCGCTGATGAGCAGAGAGCAGCGCTCCAGGCAGCGGGTGAGTTCGCTGGTATCCATGGTGATCTCGGTTTCGAACGCCGTGGGGATGCTGCTGCGGTAGTTGTGGAATTCGCCCTCCAGCAGGCGGGAAAAGACGGTGTAGCCGTTGAATTCAAAGACCACATAGCGGCGGTCGGCGGAGATGGTGCAAAGCTCGTCCGCCTCATCCCGCAGCATATTGGCAACCTCCAGCAGGGTGCGCTTGGGCACGACAAAGCGGTATGCCTCGGCGCTGGAGATGGGCTCCTGCCGGACTGCCAGCCGATAGCCGTCGATGGCTGCCACACAGAGCGAATCGCTGGTGACCTCGAAAAGTTCGCCGGTGAGCACCGGCTTTGCCTCGCTGACGGATGCGGCGTAGCTGGTCTGGCGGATCATGGAGCTGAGCACCGGCTGTTCGATCTGCATGCCGGCGTTGAGATCCAAACTGGGGAGGGTGGGGTATTCCTCCGCCGACATGGCGGAGATCTGGAACTGCGTCTCCTCGGAGAAAAGGCGCACCAGATAGTTGTCATCCACCTCCATGGTCACGGTATCACCGGAAAACCGGCGGACTGCCTCGCTGAGCAGACGGGGGAGAATGACAAATTCGCCCACATCATCGGATTCCACATCAATGCTGCGCTGGATGCCGAATTCCAGATCATAGCCGGTCAGCTCCAGATTGTCGTGATCCAGCCGGAGTTTCAACCGTTCCAGTGCGGGAATTGTGGATTTCTGCGACACACCTTTTGCCACGTGGGTGATGGCGGTGTAAAATGATTGGCGGTTACAAGTGAATTTTAACATGGTCGATCCATCCTTTTGTCAGACAAATTTGCGCTCTGAGAACGCTTTCCACAGCAAGTGTCCTGTGGAAACGGGTTTTTTATTAGAAATGCAGCGAAGCTGCAGAAAATAGAAATCAATAGAATGAAAAAGTTAGTAGCAGTTATAGAGGGGCAGGAAAAGTGGAAAGCCGTATTTTTGCCGGAATCTGCGGAGATTTTTCTTCCACGAACCCTTTGTGGAGAAATCGTGGAGAAGTGGAGAGATTTTTTGCGGGTGGAATGGTGGAAAGATTGTGGAGTGGAAACGAAAAACTTGTGGAGAAATCCGTGGAAAATCCGGCAGATGCCGGCAGCGGTTTCCACAGCCTGTGGAAACGCCTTTGCACAGCCCTCCACAGGAGATTCCACAGCGGCAGAAGACGCATCCGGGAAATCTCTTGCGGCGGCGAATTTTTTTCTCCACATTGGTTTTCCACAGCTTGTGGAAAACGGTGTGGAAAACCGGAAATTTTCTGTGGAGAAGCGGTGGAAAGCCAGGATTTTCAAAGAAATCCCACGTTTCCACAGGAAACGCCAGACAGAAAAAAGCGGGAGAGAAAAAGAAAGCGTTGTGAAATCGTTTCCTTATCAGGCTGCTCCAGCTGAGCGCAGCTGGCGAGATTTTAGAGCCTGTTTTGCATCTGTTCGCACGCATCTTGCTTGCATCTTTTCCGAGATATTTCAGGAAAATACTCGGAA
>OGOY01001098.1_pt1 | contig 30208 bp, 30 predicted proteins | sample 1552811 | NCBI WGS metagenome assembly OGOY01 (sample SAMEA2580132, study PRJEB22360) | human gut metagenome | biome: human gut; feature: human-associated habitat; material: faeces | place: Denmark | collected 2008/2010 | reverse complement strand
TGCAGGTGGGTATGTCGATCCAGTCCCACGATGCCAGCCAGAGAACGCAGGGCTTTCTTTGCCTCTTTGGTGGCTTAATGATCGCCTTTGCAAAGGAAATTCTGACCGCCATCGGCGCGATCTGATAAAAAGAGCCGGGAGATACTGCCTTGCGGCGGATCTCCCGGCTCCTTTGTGGGAGGTGATTTTCATTTGGATAACAACTGGATCGTAGAAAACCTGACCAACGCCTTTGGCGTTTGGAATAGTAAAATGACGGAAATGTGGTCACTGCTGACGGAATCACCCCAGACCTTCAAGGGCGGCACCATCTGGCAGACCATTGTGACCATCAACGGCGGGATGCAGGCCATCGGCTACGGGCTGCTGGTGCTGTTTTTTGCCATCGGTATCTTTCGCAGTGCCTCCGGCTTTCGGGACTTTCAAAGGCCGGAGCATTTGCTGCGGCACTTTATCTACTTTGTGCTGGCAAAGCTGGGTATCACCTACGGTATGGACTTGCTGGTGAATATATTTGATGTGTGCAGCGGCATTGTGGCAACGGCGGCGGGCAGCATCGGCGGCTTGACCGGCGCATCCGTGGCACTGCCGCAGGAGATCGCGGACGCCATCGGAGATGTGGGCTTTTTGGCAAGTATCCCCCTTTGGCTGGTGACGCTGCTGGGGAGCCTATTTATTACGGTGCTGGCCTTCATTATGATCCTCACCGTCTATGGGCGCTTTTTCAAAATCTATATGTATGCCGCACTGTCCCCGGTGGCGCTGGCGTCCTTTGCCGGAGAGGGGACTTCCCACTTTGGCAAGGCGTTCCTTCGGAGTTATGTGGGCGTGTGCATGGAAGGGGCGGTGATCGTTCTGGCCTGCATCATCTTTTCGGCCTTTTCCTCCAGCGGTACGCCGGTGGTGGATAGCAGTGCCTCCGTAGTGACGCAGGTGTGGAGCTATTTGGGCGAGGTCATATTCAACCTGCTGGTATTGGTGGGCTTGGTGAAGTCCGCCGACCACATCGCAAAAGAGATGCTGGGGCTTTAACCAAAATCATGGCGACTACCGCCACTGCTTCCGATTTCTTCAAATGCGCGAATGATCTCCTCAATTTTTTGAAAGCACTCACTATCATTAAGACGATCATCTTCGATAATTGTCTTGATTTTACAGAGCGCTTGATAGCATTGTCCTTCCACTATCTGTGTAAATGGCTCATTCTGCTGTGGGAAAGTGATCTGCACCTCACCTTGGGCAAGGATGTGACTTAATAATTCCATAGCCAACTCCACTTTTGAACACCTCAACTTTCTGCATGGGGATTATATCCCCTTAATACATGGGATTATAACCCCCATAATATGAGTAGTCAAGCTGAGGAGGTTCCCATGATTAAATTCGACAAGCTATGGGTGGTTATGGAGCAGAAGGGTGTCACTACCTACGCCCTTCGTGAAAAGGGCGGCATTGACAGTAAGACCATTCGGCGGCTCAGAAATAACGAGAACATGGAGACAAAAACCTTAGACAAGCTGTGTAAGGCGTTAGATTGCAAGTTGGAAGATATTGCGGAGTATATTGCGGATTGAGTAAAGATGATTTGGAGGCCACTCCAAATCATCTTTTTTTATATTTGCAGAAAGAAGGGGTTTAATTGGAAATCAAAATCAACAAGGAAATCAGAGCCTACCGCGAAACGCTCTTTTTCGGCCTGTCCGTGCGGCAATTTGTCTGCTCTGTTTTGGCGGTGGGCGCTGCGGTGGGGCTGTACTTTGGCCTAAACCATGTGCTGGACCGGGAAACGGTAAGCTGGGTGTGCATCGTCGGCGCGGCTCCCGTGGCCGCTGCCGGATTCTTTCAGTACAACGGCCTCACGCTGGAGCAATTCTTGTGGGCGTGGCTGAAATCCGAGGTCATCATGGCAGGCAAGCGTGTCTGGAAAGCGGAAAACTATTATGAAGAAGCGATGAAACGAGAGGTGAAGAAACATTGATCTTTTTCAAGCATCGGCGCAGCGCGGAACGGGACGCCTTTTCCGTTCCACGCTGCGTCCAGAAATCCATTCCCATCAAACGTATTTATCAAGACGGCGTGTTTCAGGTAAGCGGCAAGTTTTCAAAAACTTGGCGCTTTTTTGATGTCAATTACGCCGTGGCCTCCCCGGAAAAGCAGCGGGAACTCTTTATGACCTACTGCTCCTTCCTGAACTCGCTACCCATCGGAGCCACAGCGAAGATCACGCTCTTTAACCGTCAGCTCAATCAAAAGGACTTCGGTCGGACGCTGCTTATGCCCATGCAGGGCGACCGCCGTGACCTCTACCGGAACGAGTATAACGCGCTTGTTTTGGGCAAGGCGGCGGAGAGCAACAATCTCATTCAGGAGAAGTACATCACCGTTTCGGCGGAGAAGAAAAGCGTGGAGGAGGCCCGCGCGTTCTTCTCTCGTGTTGGGACTGACCTCACCACAGGGCTTTCCCGTATGTCCTCCAGTGTCCGTGAGATCACGGTCAATGACCGCCTGCGGCTTCTGCATGACTTCTATCGCCCCGGCGAGGAGCAGCTATTCCGGTTCGATTTGGAGGACACCATACGCAAAGGGCATGACTTCCGGGACTGCATCGCCCCGGACTGTATTTCCTTTCAAAAAAATCACTATGAGTTGGGCGATCATGTGGGCCGTACCCTGTTCCTGCGGGAATATGCCAGCTTTATTTCCGATGAGATGATCACGGAGCTGATGGACTATCCCCGGAATATGATGCTCTCCATCGACATTATCCCTGTGGCGATGGACGAAGCCGTGAGCGATATTCGCAAGCGCATTATGTCCGTGGAATCGGATATTACCCGCTGGCAGCAGCGGCAGAATCAGAACAACAATTTTACCGCCAATATCCCCTATGACTTGGAGCAGATGCGGAGCGAAACGAAGGAGTTTATGGACGACCTCATGAGCCGCGACCAGCGCATGATGCTTGCACTCGTCACGCTGACGCACCTGGCAGATAACCTCGAACAGCTTGACCAGGACACCGAAGCCCTGCAAGCCATCGGGCGGGCGCGGGGCTGTCAATTTAACATTCTGCGCTACCAGCAGGAGGACGCGCTGAACACGGTGCTGCCCCTCGGCCTCAAGCGCATTGACGCTACCCGCACACTGACCACCGAATGTACCGCCGTTCTCATGCCCTTCAAATCGCAGGAGATCCAGGACGCGGGCGGTATTTACTACGGCGTCAACGCCGTATCGCATAACCTCATCGTCTGCAACCGCGGAAATCTGCTCAACGGCAACGGTTTTATTACCGGCGTGTCCGGCTCTGGTAAGTCAATGGCGGCAAAGCAGGAGGTCTCCGCGCTGGCGCTCTCCACCGACCATGATATTATCATCGTGGACCCGGAGCGTGAATATGGCGAGTTGGTGCGGGCATTGGGCGGCGAGGTCATCACCATTTCTGCCTCTGACCCAAACGGCTGTCACATCAATGCGCTGGATTTGTCCGAGGGGTATGGCGACGGCAGGGAGCCGTTGGTGATGAAGTCTGAGTTTATCATGTCGCTCTACGAGCAGCTTATGGGCGCGGACAAGATCGAGCCGCAGGAGAAGTCCATCATTGACCGCAGCGTGGGCAATATCTACCGAGAGTACATCAAGAATTTCCAAGGTTAGCCGCCTACGCTGAAGGACCTCTATGACGACCTGATGAAGCAGGTCAACCCGGAGGCGCACCGGATCGCGCTGGCACTGGAACTGTTCACGGTGGGTAGTCTGAATGTGTTCTCCCACCAGACCAATATCAACACAAAAAGCCGTATCCTCTGCTTTGACATTCAGGACTTGGGCGAAAATCTGAAATCGGTGGGCCTGCTGGTGATGCTGGACGCCATTTACAACCGCGTTATCCAGAACCGCAGAGAGGGAAAATACACCCATGTCTACATCGACGAGATCTATCTGTTTTTCGCCAATGGGAGCGGCAGCGGACGCAGTATTACCAATTACAGCAGCGAATTTCTCTACAAGTGCTGGAAGCGCTTCCGTAAATACGGCGCGACGCTCACCGGCATTACACAGAATGTGGAGGAATGTCTGCTATCCAACACGGCGCGGATGATGTTCGCAAACTCTGAGTTTCTGCTGATGCTCAATCAGGCCACCACCGACCGGGAGCAGCTTGCCCGCCTGCTGGGTGCGTCGGATACGCAGATGAGCTATGTGGACAATGCCCCTGCCGGTCATGGGCTCATCAAGGTAGGCGGGGCCATCGTGCCCTTCGCCAATGAGCTGCCCAAAAATACGGAGCTGTATCGCCTGATGACCACCAAGCCGGGTGAGGATTGATGTTATGAAGGATTTGAAGATCAAACCCGGCATGGACACGCCAAAGGCAAAGTTGAAGAACCCCGCGCCTAAAGACGCCGATTCCCTTCTGAAAAAGCACATGGACAAACGGCAGCGAGAAAAGGAGCCGGAGAGCCATGATCCCGTGCGCTATGCTACCGACCGCGTGGAGAAGAATATGCGCCATGGCGCATCTGGGGCGGCGGATGCCTCGCGGCGCATGATAAAGCACTACCGAGGAAAGCTGCGGCAGGGCAAAGATAATGCGGCGAGGGAGTACAGAGTGGCAGATATGGGGATTGGTGCGGAAAGTGGCTCTACCAATGCCCCGACGGAATATGACTTTTCCCCAGCACAAAACACTGCACGAAACGAAGTCGGAAAACAGACGTTTTCTCCGCAAAATCCCAATGCCGCCAAAAACGCAAGCGCCGCCCCGCAGGAGCGTGGGCGGAAAAAAGCTGCGCAGGACGCAAAAGCCGCCTATCGGCGGAACCTTGCCGAGAAAAGAACAGCAGAGCGGCACATTGTACCTCCACCGTCCGACCGTGGAGGCACAATGACCACTCCGCAGAAAGGCAATTCGGGGGCATCGGCCAAGGGCAGTCCTGCCCCCAAGAGCGGACAGGTCATGACCAAGGTCACGCGCACCATGCGTGTTCGACCAACTGACCACGCAGCGCCGAACAATGCAATCATCACGCGCCGCGCAAGGGCGGCGGCGCAGAGAAAGGCGCAGCGGAAGATGCTTCAGGAATCCGCGCAGAGCGGCGGAAAGGCTTCCAAAAAGCTGGGCAGCGTGGCAGTCCAGGCAGTGAAAGAAATCGGGAAAGGAGTGGTGTCTGCGGTCAGCTCGATCCTGTCGGCAGGCGGCGGTGCGGTGGTGCTGGTGCTGATACTGACGGTGATCCTTGTGGCGGCAATCGTGGCGTCCCCCTTCGGTATCCTTTTTTCCAATGAGAGCCGGGAGGCGGGCGTTGTGCCGATCTCCGCTGCGGTGGCGCAGATCAACTATGACTTCAATGCCAAGCTGGAAGCTCTGCAAACGGTAGATGATTATGATTCCATCTCCATTGACGGACAAGCTGCTGATTGGGTAGAGGTGCTGGCGGTATTCGCGGTCAAGGTAGCAGGCAGCGACGATGTGGACGCCGCAGATGTGGCCACGATGGACGCCGACCGCATCGCTCGCTTGAGAGACGTCTTTTGGGATATGACCACCATAGCCTGCCGCGTTGAGGTTATTCATCACCCCAGCGGAGGTGAGGAAGATAACGGCTGGACGGAGAGAAACCTCTATATCACTATTGCAGCGAAAACGTCGGAAGAAATGAAGGCAGTCTATCATTTCAACCGTAATCAAGTTGCGGCGCTGGAGGAGCTGCTGGACCAGCGGGCGCTTCTGCTGGAGTTGTTGGAGGATGTGTACTCCGTCAGCGGGGACACGGCGGCGCTGATCCGCAATCTGCCGGAAGATCTGTCCCCGGAGCGCGAGGCGGTGGTACGCACCGCCTGTTCTCTTGTCGGCAAGGTGAATTATTTTTGGGGAGGAAAATCCCTCGTAATTGGCTGGGACGCCCGCTGGGGCGAGCTGCGGCAGGTCACTGCGGCAGGCAGCTCCACCACGGGGACCTACCGCCCCTACGGATTGGATTGCAGCGGCTTTGTGGATTGGGGTTTCTTCAATCAGTCTGGCGGCAGCTATGTCATCGGCCACGGCGGTGGAGCCACCATGCAGCACAGCTATTGCACCGATATTTCGTGGGCGGACGCACAGCCCGGTGACTTGGTGTTCTACCCGGATAATTCCCATGTGGGCATCGTTGGCGGCAGGGACGCAAACGGAGAATTGCTAATCATTCACTGCGCCAGCGGATATAATAATGTGGTCATTACCGGCAAGGAGGGCTTTACCTCTGTCGGTAGACCACAATACTATGGCGAGTAGTTGAACAGAAAAGGCCCTACCCAGCTATGGGTAGGGCCTTGAGGCCTGTTTTTGAGATTATGGCTTATGGGTGTTTTGCTGAGCTTATGATCGGAAAGACAACAGTATTAATTAAAGAGGGAATTAGAGTATCCTGCTATTAGAATGATATCATAAGATTAGGGCTACATTATCATATTTGATTAGATACGGCAAGGATTTGATGGATTGGAGCGGTAGTGTCGAAAAAGATAAAGCCAGAAACAGCGACAAGCCGTTTCTGGCTTCACAAACACATTTAGAATGTACTGATTATATTATATACTTTGTGGCGGGACTGAAGCGCTGATCCTAACAAACATGCAAGGACTGCGATGTTTATGATGCTTGGCAGTAGCTTACTTGTGTTCATTTATATGACAATAAGATTTTTTCCCACAATAAATCATATAACATGCCATTGTTTCAGGATAGATTGAGTACATATATAATCGATAGAAGTCTACGTAGTATTTAATGTAGAGACTAATAAGGACATTCAGAAAACAGATAAGTATAATCGCTATAACAAATGCCTTGCGATTAAGCGCGAAATGCTTACTGTTTAGGAAAATGTAAATTAACTCAACATCGTAGATCAAACGAAATATTAGGTTGATTATCAGTATCGAATTGACAATTAGCTGCGAGTGGAGCGACCAAAAATCGGGAGATTGCCACTGCTGAATATAAAAGATCCAGTTCTCATAAGAAATTTTATGAACAGAAGGATCTATTATAATAATATTGGAAAACAACACTATTTCCAGCATAAATAATATTTGGAATATTATACCGCTACTGAAAATCACTTTTTTCCATATGAGTTGCTGGTTCTTCATAATGGTATCAATGATTAAAAGGGTTGTTTTTTGGTGAGAGAGTCACGTTAATGTTAGTTGCGTGGATATCATATAAATAGATATATGGATAGTTGCTCCATCCACGTACGACAGTAGAAACCCCTGCTACAGAATCTGTTACCGAAATCATTGCATAACCGCCAGCATTTTTAATTGATACTGAAGCGTTTGAATCTACAAGAACTTTAGCTGTAGAGACGGCGCTTGTGATAGTGCCAACGAACGGAATACGGCCGATAATTTGTTCTAAAACAAATTCAACGCCAACTTCTTGTTTCCCAAGAATATAGTAGTAGGAGTCGTCGAAGTCAAGGTAAGTGTTTCCAACAGACATAGGTTTATCGCCTTTTTTGGAGTTGTACTCTAGTGTACCGCCATCAGGGGCATACACGTTCGTATATTCATCATCAGAACCAAACGGGATAATTGAAGGTGTTGTAGCCGTATAGATAGCTTCATGAATATCGTACATATCCAAGGCACCTTGCTTTTCTAACTGGCTGTAAATGGCTGTCTTATCCAGTTGGGGCGATTCTTCAGAGGCAAAAGCGGGCGTACAAAGGCTGAAAATCATAACGCAAGATAAAAAACTGGATACAAAACGATTTCCCTTAATTTTCATGCTAATTCCTTTCAATATAGTATTATTACATGGTTAATAATTTTAATAGTCATTAAGTGGTGATGAGGCATAAATCACCTGTATGTAGAGCTTTGTTAAAATATTTCCTCCTTCTTTTAGTTAATTCGATTTATGCCTTTTGCTAATATAAGACAACAAAATGCTAAGAATGCAACATAGTTTTGGAAGTGAAGTATAGGATTAAAATATATGAGTTCTTCTATGACTAAGAATCAGTGTGTCACCTAACTGAATCTCTTCCAGAGGCTCCTTTATACTGTACATTTTAAAAATTGAGGCAGAAAATCCACACAATTGATTACTATCGTTTGTAGTGATGGAATATAACGGAGCACTAAGAGAGAGTTTCTTTATAGACTTTCCTGTTTCCAAATCAAATGATTCGATATAAGGATTTTGTTGATTTTCTTCGCTTGTTTTGGCAGCAACAGAAGCAAATAATGTATCGTCTGTTAAAGAAAAACCGTGAATTTTTTCATTCTGAGGCAAGGATACTTTGGTGGTGCTTAAATCATCGAGGTCATCTCCTATATAAAATGTGACAGAAGATTTTTCACCAACCGCATAGACATAATGGTCATTTGATACCGAGAAATCATCTGATATATAGTCACAATCAGAGGCTGCTTTTGTTGCATAATGGCGGGATTGAAAACAGTGGTTTTAATTGAATAGGAGGGACTAAAGAGCCCCTCCTATTCAATTAAGTTGTGTCGTAATCTTACACGTTACCTATTTAACAACAACCCAAAAGGCTTGAAAACTGTTCCGAGTAACAGTATGGCTGTCATTTTCAAGCCATGAAATCAGCGCGTCTTCGTCGGTTCCATTGACTCTTGCAAAGTACGCAATTAGCCATCCTTCTACTAGCCAGTATGCACAAGGATCACTAACCTCAAGCGTACCATTGTCAATTTGTTCAAGCAGATTATCGACATCAATGTCCATGATCTCGACATATTTTGCTTCGTTACCGTTTTTGTCTACAAAGTCGAATGATAACTCATCTGATAGTTCATCGAAGTCAGTAGCCTTAACCTTATGTAATGTAGAAAGATCGATAGACGCTGACTGCTGTTTATGTCCTCCGCAACCTGATAGGCAAATAAATAGAAAGAATATTACGACAACCCAATATTTTTTTCGATATTTCATCTGTAGTGTATCTTTCATACAAACTTGGTTATGAAGCTTCCGGTGACAGTCTGATAGCATACATATCTGCTCGCAGCTACGCGCCCAGCTTTGACCTTGAAGAAGTTCATATATTTTTTGATGACAAGATCATTAAATTATTGAGTCGCTTGAGCAGTAGTAGAGATAAACTTCTTCTAAACTAATGCCGGATGCTGGTTCAAACTCTGCAGGAAGTTGATCACCTACTAACCGCAGTAATTGTCCGGCCTGTTGCTGCAACAACAGGCCAAGGCCGTATTGCTGCTGATACGCTTCTGCTTCTTCCTCTGTACAAAGCCGTTGAGCTACTTTGCTTTCAATAGAAGAAATAAGTTCCGCAGCTGTTCCTGCCTTTAATAAGTTCCCTTTGTTCATCAGCAACACTTGATTGGCGATACATTCTATATCACTGACAATATGGGTGGCCAACAGGACAATGTGATTTTGGGCGACTCGGGCAATCAGGCTTCGGATTCGCACTCGTTCATAAGGATCTACTCCAGCGGTTGGTTCATCCAAGATCAGCAGTGGTGGATTGCCGAGCATAGCCTGAGCCAGCAGTGCACGCTGACGCATACCACAGGAAAAATGGCCTAATTTCTGGTTTGCAGAGGTAGACAAATCTACCTCTGTCAGCAGATGCTCCGTTCTTTGCTTTAGAACCTTGCTGGGCAGGCCTTTTAATTTCCCCATATAGTAGAGAAATTCTGTGGCTGTCATCTGAGGGTAATAACCTTGAACTTGGGGCATATAGCCGACCTTTGCCCGGTACTCCCGCCCCAATTTCAGAATATCAACACCGTCCCACAAGATCTCCCCGGAGTCTCGTCGCACGGTATCGGTCAAAAGCCCGAAGAGTGTGCTTTTTCCAGCACCATTTGCCCCCAAAATCCCATAGATTCCAGGGGCGAACTCGTAGGTAAACTGTGACAGCGCACAGACTTTCCCATAGTTTTTTGTTAATCCCTTGATCGTCAATTTCATCCGCGATACCTCCGCCACTGATGCCGCGAAGCGGCCAGCGCAGCTGCGCCCATAGCAATCCAGAGTCCAAGACAAAGAGCGTCTGTCCAGCGAATAGCCAAGCCATTCCCCATGAGTTTCACTGCCCAGGACACGTATTCAAGGAAAGAAACATCCATCTGAGTCAGCAGAGTGGGAAACAAAAGCACAAGAACGCTTATCCCAGCAGCTGGAAGCAAGGAAGAAAATATGGAGGATATCCACATCACCACGCTGCCAGCTGACAAAAGTCCCGCCAAACGGAAGCCATAGAAACTTAGCAGATATGCCAGTAATGAACCACTCCCCAAGCGGGAGTCCCAATGGTGCAGACTGGCTGCATTGGATAAGCAGACGTCCCAAGAACCACCGAGGCGTTGAAACAGAAACAGCTCATGCCAGCTCCAAGCAAGCCAGATAACAGCGGATACGCAGAGAACGAGTATGACTTTCCATCGCCAGAGAGTATTACGTCCCGTTGGAGTGCTGAGTAACACCAACTCCATACCATAACGTCGTTCCAGCCAGAAGACACCGGGAATCGTCAGGCATAGGGCTAACAGGGCGGCACAGGCGGATGCAAGTCGAAAATTTGCACCTGTCTCACCGTAAATCTGATCAAAGGGTAGCTCATTCACCAATTTCAGCCCTTTTTCCCCTGCGGTTTGCAAATCCAGTAGTTCCTCGTACCGTATGCTCAACTCGTCTAACGCCCAGCACCGCGCCGCATAATATTCCAGGAAAAGAGCCTTGTTCTCATCTTCCGATGCTTCGGCATAGATTTGTGCGGCACCTTGTCTGTCAATTTTAATCTGTACCAGCACTTCCTTGTCTATCGGTCCTGCATAGGTACAGACGTACTGGGTTAGTTGGGATTCCTGCATACTCTGGGATATAGGAGGTGCCATCTGTGTCTGCAGAAATACCGCAGCTACTGCTAAGAAGAGCAGTCCACCGCTGTACAGCAGAAGCTTTTTCGCCTCATATACCAACGCTGGCTTGGGGCGGCAAGATAAATGCACCCTGTTGGCCAAGGCGTAGAAAGCCTTGGCCACAGTGCCATTTTTTCGATTCCCCAAGGCGAAATGAACAGAAAGCAAGATCACGGTAGAACAGGCTAAGATCAGCGTTGCCAAAATGATGGAAAGAGCAGTTCGCTCTCGTACTGGGAAACCAAATAAATTATAGTTCAGATAGCGTTCTGCTGCTTCTGCCGGAAAGAGTAGGCGGAAAAGATTAAAGCCAGACAGAGGATACAGAGCATCGTTTACCCCATACCGCTGAATCCAGTTGTACTCTAGGAATAAAATTCCGCCGCATAGGGTTAGCCCGACTGGAAGAGATGGCATCCGAGACAGAACCAGCCACAGTAGTAGTCCGATGGCCCAGAGTCCTGCTGCACTGAATAATAAATACCAAAGTAAGAAGACTCCTACCGTAGTTGGAGCTGCCCAGTGCTGGAGAAGCGGTATGGATTGCACAGGAGCGTTTAACGCTATCGGCTGTTGGTAGAGCAGCATCCCCAGCAAAAACATTCCGCCCTGCATCAACACTGTAGTCACAACCGCGGATACAGCGACTGCACCAATCCTCCATCCGGCCAGAGTTTCCCTGCCGCTGGCGCAGCTTTGTTCCAAGGCTTCCAGCCCCAGCCTCTTAGGTTCCACAATTAGTGCGATAGTTACCATCATTAAAAACAGACTGAAAACCATGGCAACATGGTTCTCCATTACCGACTCAATCACATCGCCTGGTAACAGTTTTAGATGTATTTCTGTCGTTGATAGATAGTCTGCTTCCGTCCGATCTGCGTTGCGGTATACAAAGGTGTTGGAATCAGAGAACATTGGGCTGCGTCGGATGGCGGCAGCCTGCGTCGACACCGACTGCACAAACTCAGCATAGCCCATCTGATAAACTATCCGATCTATCCAGCGGGCCACCGACTCTTGAACAGCAATGTCCAACTCTGGCGCAGTTTCGCTCCGCACGGCGTGGAGCATTTCATCCAGATTTTCGTACTGCTCCCGATAGCGGTTCAGTATTTCCTCGTCTATTTGCCCTTGCCATTCTTCCAACTGGACTAGCATCCTTGCAGTATTCCATCCCTGCAAGGTCTGGTTTTCCCGCTCTAACAGAGCAAGGCCGTCTTCGGGGGAAACAACAGAAAGAATCTGCGTCCATTGATTTGTATGCTCCCTGTAAGCGAGCACCGAACTACCCACCCGAGAGGATTGAGCCGTTGCGTAAATGACCAGACTAAACAAAAGAGACAGAGCCGCAGTTCCCAGCCAGATTCGGTTGAGAAAAATCCTTTTCCATTCTGACATCGCAATTACTCCACAGGGAGCATCTTAGCCGAATTGGAGGCTATAGCGGATTTTTCTATATACCAAGCTGGATGACAGGAGTGTGTACTGTCATCATAGAAGAAGACGTAATCCGGGGTAGAAAGGAGGAACATGGCATTTCCTACTTCCTGTGTCATGGGAATGAACTGCTGCAAATTTCCATGAAAATCATATACCATGATCCCCCTGCCCTCCGCCGGGACGGTGCCCTGATAATCCATATAGCGAATCGCGTTTGTCAGATAGAGATACTGGTCATCATAAGCTGTAGCACCGTACTCCAAAACAGGGTCTAAATCCCGGTACTTTACTATAGATTTTTCCTCTATATCCATGGAATAGATTCCTTCGCCGGTCACTGTCCAATAGAGCGCATTGTCCTGCATGGTAAAGCTGTTATTTATATCCCAGCCTTCCACAAGGGGGACTGCACTTTGCTTCGAGAGATCATAACCCAATAGAGTATTTGTTCCTGCGGCGGTATTTTTCTCCGCCACAAACATCCAGTCTTCCCGGAATTCTATGGCAGTATATAACACATCGCCGTTTTCGTTTCCTTCAAACACAAAAGTGCCCTCACTCCTGTCATCAATTCTCGTAAGGTAAATCATGCTTTGCCGCGAATCATTCTTTAGAAGGTTCAATTCTACAGCCAAGTAGGAACCATATACCCGGAAGGAGTAGCCAAACGTGGAAATTCCTGGCCAATAATCGTTTTCTAATATTTCCAGATCTTTTACTCGTTCTCGCCTGCCGCCACTGAGATCCATACGATACAGTCCGGGCGTTTTACTTTTGTCCAAATCGATGTAATATAGGTTATCTCCCGAGGCATAGATAGCCCTTGATGGCGTATTAAGCCAAGAGGTGCAAGTGCTGCTCCTATGGTTGCAGTCCGCTTGAAAGCACAGAGGGGACGATTGGGATGGATTGGAGCAATCTATGTAGGTTAGATAGCCGTTCTCAAAGAAAATATACAAATTTTCTGTGTAGGCAACTGCTCCGTGCGCAGAAATATATTGATTATAGTCAACAGCCGCTACATTCTGACCGGTAGGCTGCCCACAGGAAGAAAGCAACGTCAAAAGCAGAAACAGCAATGCGGCTATTCCATATTTGTCACCTCTGTGCGACATTTTACCACCACCCACTTACGCTAAGCGTATCTAATGCTAATCCAAGAGTGGACAATTTCTTAGTATTCTTTCTCATCAGTTTTACCTCCTGCAATTTTTGCACCTATTTTTAGGTGTTCGACACTATCTGTGACAAAATATAACTATAGTTCTTCGAAGATAGTTGATTTTCGTATTCGAATTGCAACTACAGCAATTTCTGAACATAGTCAAAAACTGCGACGATTACTGATACATTGACCTCACCTCCCCCATGATTTTATGTTAATCCTATTAATAGAAACAATAACTGAGGAAGTTTGCAACACCTTTTTCGATAATTTTACTAAAATTTTGAGGGGGCACCTTCGTGCAGGTGCTCCCTCTTTTGAATGGACTATTCTTTTGCTAACAGTGCATATGCAGCTTTTCGAGCTCGTGTCAATGCCATTCTGACACTGTCCGGCTTGATTCCTAAATTTGCTGCTATCTCATACGGCGATTTTTCCAATATATAATGGCTTTCCAACAGATAACGACTTCGCCCATCTAACTTCGGCCAAACTTTGGATAAATGCTCCAGTTCATCTGTGTACGCTAATCGCATTTCAATTTCATCCGCTCCATCATGGGGATTTGGCATATCAAGATACTCATCAATGGAGTATTCTGCGTGCCTGTTCTTATCTCTCATATAATTTCGTGCTTGATTCTTGCAGGCAGATATAATGTAGTTGATCAGATGATTCCGGTCTTTAGTGCGCAAATCTTGTACCTTGTCAATGAGTTTCACTAAGGTAGTTTGCATCAAGTCTTCCGCAGCCCACTCGTCTTGGACAATTTTAGTGATTTGCTGTTGCATCAGGCGGCTGTAATCTAAATACAACCGAGTCATAAATTCTCGGTCATCTTCATTTTCTATAGCTAGTATACAAAAGGGAACCATACTTTGAGTTATTGAACCTCCCCTAAGATCGTGCTTAGTTTTTTCATGTCATTTATGATAACAGCAAGTGCCCGCTTCTGTTCTGAGCTGAAATTTCCAATATCTCGAATTACACTGGCAGCTGTCTTATGCGGTAAAAGTTCCGCATTCAATGAATCTGGAGAAACAGACACATCGCAGCGTCCCAAGAGATAATCTGTCGTCACATGAAAGAAGTCTGCCAAGCACACCAATTTATCAAGCGGAGGTAACTGCTGCCCACGTTCATAACTTGAGATTGTGCTTTTGGAGAGATGCAAAATATCCGCCAGTTCTTCCTGCTTTAGACCCCGATCATGGCGAAGTTCAGCTAATAGTTCCCCCCAAGTTTGCCATTGCTAACTCCCCCGTTTTGTGATAATTTGATATTATATATTTCCAGGAGTTCGATATGGCAAAATCACACTATTTATGCTCTAAACTTTAATTTTTTTGAAATTGTTCTGTTTTACCGTACTTAAATACGGTGATAGATGTCCGTGTAGTATGCACGTTATTTTGTGCTGTTGCAAATAGCCAACTTGCAGTGTCTCCTCCCTTATAATGCAGAATCATACCAGGAGTCAATTTTATGCTTGCCATTATCAATACATACATAGACGATCCAGATGACAAAAGCTATATGATCTGGCTTTACGAAGAGTTCCATAGACTAATGTTTTCAACAGCTAGGAAGTACACATCAAACCAAACAGATTGCGAAGATATTGTTCAAAATGCGCTGGTTGGACTAATGCAAAAAATCTCTAAATTACGCCAGTTTGACCGTTGCATTTTGACGGCGTATATTGTCTCTACTGTTAGAAATGCCGCCATAAATTATTTAAGGCAGCAAGCATTAGAGGGCGAACATTCTGATTCGCTCGACGAAGATATACCATCTTTGGAAGATCTATCGTTGATAGTCTCTCAGCGGAATCTTTTATCCGAAGTCTGGTCTCAGCTTTCGCAGGAGGATCGGTTCTTGTTGGAAGGCCGCTACATAATCGGAGCTTCAGATAAAGAGCTTGCGAGCACATTAAATTGTAAGTCAGACAGTATCCGAATGAAATTAACACGAGCGCGGCGCAGAGCGTTTGCTCTGGTTATGAAGTTTGAGGAAGGTGCGTTGTAAATATGAACCGACGTGATGAGTTGCGAGAAAGATATGAAGATGCGCTTTTTGCCTTTTTAATGGAAGATGTCATCGAAACTGAAGGTAAAAAGATGTTGGAGGAAAATGAACGGCTGAAGCAGGACCCCTTAGCCGCGGTTCCGGAGGCTGTAGACTATCGCTGCATCCAAACGATCAAACGAGGATTTGCAAAGGAGCGCCGCCACACCGTAGGCAGAATTACCTATCGGGTGCTAAACAGGGTTGCAATGATCGCAGTCATGTGCGCATTGCTATTTGTTACAGCGTTCGCAGCCAGTTCGGAAATTCGCTCAAAGACTATTAATTTGTTAATTGAAGTATCTGATACCTTTAGTACCCTGACATTAAGGGAAAGTCAGATGACTCCAAATCAAACAGACTTTTCTGATTTGTCTACAGAAACAATGAACTTACTTTGTGGTTACCATTTTCCAAATGTCCCAGAAGGCTTTACGGTTGAATACCAAGGCGGTGGTCAAAGCAGCGGATATATTCAATACATCAATGCAGATGGAGCCACGATTTTGTTTGATATATTTGAAATATCTGACGGTGATGAATATATTATTGATACCGAAGATGCTGAACTGACAAATATGAGAATTCATGGATATGAGGGGCTCCTTGTTGAGAAGCAGAATGAGTTCGATAGTGGTATCGTTGTGAACAGTATAGATGTTGTTTGGGGAGACACTGATCAGAGCAAATTTATACTAATTAGAGGATATAATGTTGACCGAGAGACTATTTTAACACTGGCGGATGGGGTGAAATTCATAGGCACAAGTTCCTAAGAGAGTAGTTGCGTTTTTTGTTATTCGGTGTCTCCTTATATAGAGGTATAACCTCAATACTAATATACGGAGGCATTCTACAAATGAAAAAACGTACATTCACTTATGTCTTGGCTTTGATTACTATCGTCTGCTTGTTGGCTTCGTCTGCTTCTGCTGCTGCGCCAGACACGCTAAACGGCGACACTATTCAACGTAGGCTAACCTATATTCACAGTCTTGCTACGACTGTAAAAATTTCTGATTCCGGTCAGGCTATTTGTCAAGGCCGAGCGACTCTTAATGCTATTACTAATAGTGCTTCACTTACCATGAAACTTCAGCGTAGTAGTAACGGAAGTTCTTGGACCACGCTCAAAACATGGACTGCGACCGATACTGGTACAATTTTTATGGAAGAGAGTTGGCCTGTTGCGCCTGGTTACTATTATCAAACTGTGGTCACTGCCGAAGCGTATACGTCATCTGGCTCTGTAGCGGAAACCGTGACTGCTTCGTCCGCAGTTGTAAAATACTAACATTTTACAACTAAAGCTGTACATATTAAGTTAAGCGGTTGCCGTTCTAGTATTTGATGGGGTTATGATATTACCTCGTCTGGAGATTTATAATACGCAGAGTGATTTTTGATAGGTAAAAATAGCGGAGGGAAATTCTTGCAATTTCCCTCCGCTATTTTTATTTCAATGCCTGTTCCATATCTCAGTAAAAAAATTCTAAGTTTTCCATTAAACTTTGCCAAAACCGCACCTTCCATTCGGGATAGAAGCGAAAGGGGAAGAAAGCCGACCTCTCGGTGCATGAGAGGAGGTGGACAACTCTTGGAGCTGACACCATCCCAAAAGAAAACCGTTAGACATCAGTTCGACAGCTTTTGCAGGAAGGTTCTGCGCGAAGAAGCCCGCGATTATGAGCGTCATATCGCGTGGCGTTCCGACCATGAGGTATCCCTTTCGGAGCTGTCAGAGGAGCAGGAGCGCCAAATGTATGTGCTGGACGAGTATCCGTCCGAGCAGACGCATTTTCATGTGCGGGGCTATGATGTGGCAATCGAAAACGAAGATCTTGCCAATGCCCTGACGGTGCTGCCGGATGATAAGCGTGACATTGTTCTGCTTGCGTATTTCCTTGATATGACCGATCAGGAAATTGCGGACAAGCTGGACATGGTACGCCGCACCGTGCAATACAAACGCGCTCAGTCGCTCAAGGAATTGAAAAAAGAAATGGAGGTTACTGAAGATGGCGCGCAATCTGAGTAATGCCGCTGCATCTCTGCTGCCTTACTCGACCATCGAAGCGGCAGCGTCCGGCAATGTGGACGCGATCAATGCTGTGCTGAAGCACTATGAGCGTTATATTGCGGCTCTAGCAACCAGAACCCTGTATGACGAAAACGGTGTTCCGCACCTTTGCCTCGATGAAGAAAAGGTATGCAGGATGCGAACCAAGCTGATTACCAAGATTCTTGACTTCAAGGTAAACAAAACAGCCTAAAACCCATAGTAGCTCGTGCAGGAGCGTGTCCCCCTTTCCACGCTTCTGCAACGGGCCATTCGTGCATCCGCGAGGAAAGGTTCTTATCACCCGATAGGAGCCTTTCCCGGCTGATCCACAGCCAAATATCACACGCGCCCGAAAGCGCGGATCTGCTGTACCTTGAAAATTTCATAGGCAACCGGATAACGAACCTGAACGGAGCAAAGCCCAGCAAATGGCGCGCCATGATCCGCACGGAAAGGAGGATTTAGGCGAGCGATTCAGCCAGTTTGCATCTGTGTGTGGCATCACAGATGGCCATGACCTCCGTTCAGCTAACGATACTCCCGCGTTGAACGCCCTCAAAGCATTGCGCGGCGCACCCATCAGCATGGGCCGGGGTGAGATTCCCGTGGGCTGCTGCCAGCGGCCATCCGGTTTTGTCGCTTTCATTAAATCAAAAGTAATTATAGGAGGTAGTCATGCGAAAAAATGCAATTCGTTTTATGCTAAATGATTACCCTGATGTAATGTCTATTGATGAGATGTGCAGGGCTTTGTCAATTGGCAAAAAGACTGGATACAAGCTATTACAGACTGGCCAGATTCGTTTCTTGAAAATAGGCCGCGCATATCGCATTCCGAAAATCAATTTGTTGGAATATCTGCAAGTAATCCGACCGGAATGAAACGGGCCTTTCTTATCTAAGGCTGTGTTTTTTGCATTGCTGGGTGACAGGTGATACTATAAGGAGGCCGACAGCAGAAATCCTATGGCCTCCGATTTGTGTGAAAGGAGGATTAACATGGTAGCGGGCCATCTGCATGAGAAAAATGGCTATTATTACATCATTCTAAACCTGACAGATTCAGCAGGAAGAAGAAAGCCCAAATGGATCTCGACAGGCTTAACGATCAAGGGCAATAAAAAACGCGCAGAACAGATGCTCATGGAAGAACGGAGAAAATATGCCAATGCCAAAGCTGGTGACGATGTGCTATTTGCAGACTTCATGGAACAATGGCTTGAGATTGTAAAATCAACCGTCAGCATACCGACTTATTCTTCGTATGTAAATGCTGTGAAGTCAATTATTGCACCATACTTCCGAAAGAAGAAAATACTCTTACGGGATTTGCAGGCACATGACATTCAAATGTTTTATCAGGAGCAATTACAGCGGGTAAAGGCGTCGTCTGTGATTCATTATCACGCAAATATCCATAAGGCACTCAAATACGCCGTCAAGAACGATATGATTCCGAGCAATCCCGCTGACAAGGTTGAGCGGCCAAAGCAGGACAAATTTTACGGCAACTTTTACGATAGGGATGAGTTGAACAAACTCTTTGAAGCCGTTGCAGGCACAAAATTGGAATTGCCGGTTCTTCTCGGTGCATTTTATGGCTTGCGTCGAAGTGAAATCGTTGGCTTAAAATGGAGCGCCATTGATTTTGAGCAAAACACCATTACAATCAGCCATACCGTAACTTCTTGCAATTTGGATGGTAAATGTGTAATCGTTGCAAAGGATACGACAAAAACAAAGTCCAGCCGTAGAACGCTCCCGCTTGTACCGTACTTTCATGAAAAGCTGCTTGCGGTAAAGGCTCAACAGGGAAGAAATCAAAAGTTATGTGGACGCTCCTATAACAGAGAATTCCTTGAATATATTTGCGTAGATGATATTGGGGATCGGTTCAAGCCGAACTATATCACATCGCAGTTTCCAAGGCTGTTGGAACGGAACGGTTTCCGCAAAATCCGCTTTCATGATCTCAGGCATAGCTGTGCGAGCCTCCTGCTGGCCAGCGGTGTCCCCATGAAACATATTCAAGAATGGTTAGGACATAGCGATTTTTCAACCACAGCAAATATCTACGCGCACCTTGATTACTCATCAAAGCTCACATCTGCAAGCGCAATGGAAAGCAATTTCCATCTCGGGGTATAAAAAAGAAGCTACCAACCGAGGTTGATAGCTTCTATGGCGGAGGGCGTGGGATTCGAACCCACGGGTCGGCTCAACACCGGCCAAACGATTTCGAGTCGTTCTCGTTATGACCTCTTCGATAGCCCTCCAAATATGTCGATCCCTATTCTATCCTAAATCCTTGAAAAAAACAAGGTCAGGAATAGGATAGAAAAACAGGATAGAACAAGCAAAAATATGAACTTCAATAAAACCCGGTGAGTGCTTGAAACACAAGGGATTGGAGATTTTTTGGTGGCTCTAACGGGAGTAGATTTCGAGTCAGCCCCGTTATGACCACTTCGATACCGCTGCATATTCAGTTCGCTGTTATCAGCCAAACTATTATGCCATAACTTTTTGCGCCTTGCAAGGTCTTTTTTCGCATTCGGGGCATATTCTGTGCGTATGAAGACTGTCTATTTATCGGTACGCCTGAAAAATTACGAAAATGCGCTCGCGCTGGTCGGTGCGCCGCTCGCCGAAACGCCGGAGAACGCGGACGTTTTGCTGCTGCCCGGCGGGGGCGACATGCACCCGCGCTTTTACGGTCAAGCACTGAACGGCTCGGAAGATCTCGACGAAGCACGCGACGCGCGTGAGCTCACGCTGATTGACAACTTCCTGTGCGCGGGAAAGCCTGTCATCGGCATCTGCCGCGGGCTGCAAGTCCTCAACGTCTATTTTGGCGGCACGCTGCGTCAGCACATCGAGGGCCACAGTCAAATTGACGGCGTTGACCGGCTGCATGCCATCAACACCGCGCCGGGCCTTCTGCGCGAGCTGTACGGCACGCGCTGCACGGTCAACAGTGCACACCATCAGGCCATCTGGCGGCTGGGGACGGGGCTTCAGGTCTTCGCCTGCGCGGAGGACGGCACGGTCGAGGCCGTCGGCCACAGGACGCTCCCCGTCTTTGCCGTGCAGTGGCATCCTGAGCGGCTGTGCGGCGCGTTCGCGCGGCCGGAAAGTGCTGACGGTGCAAGGCTTTTGCGCGCTCTACTCAGATAACATAAAAAAGTGCAGAAAAATTCTGAAAAAACGTTGACAAAACGGGACACTGATGCTATTATAACAGAGCTGACGATTTTTGCGGAGGGCGCATGCAGGTGTAGCACAATGGCTAGGGCACCAGCCTTCCAAGCTGGGGATGCGGGTTCGATTCCCGTCACCTGCTCCATTCAATTTGCGCCAGTAGCTCAGTTGGATAGAGCAACTGCCTTCTAAGCAGTAGGCCGGGGGTTCGAATCCCTCCTGGCGTACCATTTACAAGGCGCCCCTCAGCAAAGCAGCAAATATCGCACGGATACAGAATATGTGGTGGGTGTAGCTCAGTTGGTTAGAGCACCGGATTGTGGTTCCGGGTGTCGAGGGTTCGAGTCCCTTTACCCACCCCACAAAAAGAGAGGGATGGGATTTGGCCCCAGCCCTCTCTTCCCAATAGGGGTGTAGCCAAGCGGTAAGGCAAGGGACTTTGACTCCCTCATTCGCTGGTTCGAGTCCAGCCATCCCTGCCAGATTTTTACCGCTTCGGTGGTTTGGAATAGAATATGCTTCGTTAGCTCAGTTGGCAGAGCACCTGCCTTTTAAGCAGGGTGTCCGGGGTTCGAATCCCCGACGAGGCACCAAAAAAGAGATGGCTTTAAGCTGTCTCTTTTCATTTGCTCTTTCCCGGGGCCGTACGAATTGACGCGCTCTGAAAATCATGGTAAAATTCTCTTATCAATACTCAGGAGGAATGCCGTATGAAACGCTGCAAGTTTTTGACTCTTATGCTCGCCTTGCTTTTGCTGCTGCAGAGCTCCGCGCTGGCGGCGGACAAGGGCAAAACCGTCACTGTCACGCTCCCGACGTTTGCCGTTACGCTCAACGATACCAAGATCGACAGCGCGCACAGCGAATATCCGCTGATCGTCTACCGCGATATTACGTATTTCCCCATGACCTACCACGCCTCGCGCTTCCTGCACCTCAAGAGCAACTGGTATCAGACCGAGCCCAAGGGCACGCTGTTTGTCGGCTACAGCGACGCGAGCGAGGACACGTGGACCGACACGCCTGCGACCAGTAAAAATACCGTGACCGCCAAGGCGACCGTCGCTGACTATCAGATCGCCGTCAACACGGTGGACAAGGGCAAATGCCTCGACAATTCCGCCGAGCCGTACCCGCTGCTTAACTTCCGCGGCGTGACCTATTTCCCACTCACGTGGCGCTTTGCCGTGGAGGAGTTTGGCTGGGAGTATCACTTTGACGCCAAAAGCGGCCTGAGCATCCGTTCGGCCGAGCAGTTCCGGCCCGAGCTCGAGGACGCGCTGCTTGCAAGCTCCGCGCCGTCTGCCGCGCTGGTGCAGAAGACGTATTTTTACGGCGCGGACAAGTCTGAGTACGCGGGCGTTCCCTATTCCAATCTGGCCGGTGCGACCTTCGTCTACCGCAGAAGCGGCGGGGCGGCGGTGACGATCAAGGCACAAGAGCTCTTTTCTGACGGCGAATACTACTTTGACTGTCAGGACAGCGAGAACGCGCCCATGCTCAGCGGCGGTGTGCTGACGCTCTCCGCCCGCCGGACGGACAGTGCCGGTCAGGCGACCGTCACGCTCAAGATCGACCTGCGCAGCGGAACGCTGCTGCCGTAATTTACCCCTAAGGAGACTCGCATTGAACATCACGACCATTTTATTCGACCTGGACGGGACGCTGCTGCCGATGGATCAGGAGGCGTTCACGACCGGATACTTCAAGCTCCTCGCCAAAAAGCTCGCGCCCTACGGCTACGAGCCCAAATCCCTCGTCGACGCCATTTGGGCGGGCACGGCGGCCATGGTCAAAAACGACGGCAGCTGCACGAACGAGCAGGCCTTCTGGAAGAAGTTCGCGGCGATCTACGGCGAGGAAAAGTGCCAAAGCGACCAGGGCCTTTTCGAGGATTTCTACGCCAATGAGTTCAACGCCGCGCGCGACATCTGCGGCTTTAATCCCGCGTCGGTGGAGACGGTCCATAAGCTCAAAGAGTGCGGCTACCGCGTTGCGCTGGCGACGAATCCGATCTTTCCCCACATGGCGACGGAGAACCGCATCCGCTGGGCGGGCCTTGTGCCGGAGGATTTTGAAATTTACACGACCTACGAGGCCTCGACCTTCTGCAAGCCGAATCCTGCTTACTACCTCGAGGTCGCGCGCACGCTCGGCGTCAAGCCGGAGGAGTGCCTGATGGTCGGCAACGACGCGACCGAGGACATGGCTGCACGCGAGGTCGGGATGGATGTCTTTCTTTTGACCGACTGTCTCATCAACGCGAAAAACCGCGACCTGAACGCCTATCCCCGCGGCGATTTTGCCGCGCTGAACGCTTACATTGATGCACTGCAATAAAAAACTGCCGCCCGTTTGGGCGGCAGTTTTTACTTTTCGAACACTACTTTCTGCTTTTCCCGTTCTGCGCGGTGACGAGGCGGAAGATCGTGGATACCAGCAGGATCGCCACGGCGATGCTGCCCGCGACGCCCGCGGTCTCAAGTCCCTTGTGCACCGCGGCCTGCACATCGCCGCCCAGGCCGAGGCTCATCGTGTAGTAAATGCCCGCGCCCGGCACCAGCGGCAGGAGCGAGATGACGAGGTACGACGTGACGGGGTATTTGCGCGAGCGCGCCATAAGCTCAGAATACAGCGCTGAAACGACGGCGGCGAAGAAATTCATGCTGTAAATGCTCATGCCCAGATCACGGCAGAGCAGGTACGTCATCCATGTGAACACGCCGCCGAGCGCGCAGAGAATGCTGCCCCAGTCGTGCACATTGAAGAGGATGAAAAAGCCCGTACAGGCGACGAAGATCATCACGGCCTGTGCCCAGGCGGGATAGCTCGCTGAGCCGGACGCGACCGTCAGCCCGTATACGCCGGACGTGACGCGCCATGCCGCCGCCGTGCCGAGCGCGATGGCGAACGCCGAGAGAAGCACCTGCACGATGCGGTTGATGCCGGAGTTCGTATCGCCGTAAATGATGTCGCGCATGGAGGTCGTGATGAGAAGGCCGGGAACCAAGATCATTAAGGTGCCGATGATGACAAAGTCGATATAGTCGACCAGATGGAAGCCCGCGGCGAGATACGCCGGCACCGCCATGGCGAACGCCTCGACGATGGTGCTGAAAAACGGGTTCGTCTCTCGCCTGTCCATCTGGCGCGAGACAAAGCCGATGATGAGGCCAAGAAGGCCCGCGAACAGGCTGTCGCGCAGCGTGCCGCCAAACACCGGGCAAAAGCCCGCCGCGGCGCAGAAATTGCCCAGGTAATAAACGGGCACCGAGTAGTGCCGCCGCCCCTTGAGCGTTTCGTCGAGCCACTGCGCGGCGACGCTCGGGTCAGGCGTTTCGGCGCAGATGCGGCGCGAGAGCGCGTTGAGCTTTTCCACCGACTCGAGGTCATTGCCGTGAAAGCCGACTCGCTTCATCACCATCAAAGGCTTGCCGTTGGCCGCCTCGAGGCTGACCATCACGCAGTTGGGGATGGAAAAGGCCTCGCATTCAATGCCATAGGCGCCGATGATGCGGCGTATCGTCTCTTCGACGCGGAACGTCTCCGCCCCGCTGAGCGCCAGATGATAGCCGACGCGCGCGGCCAGATCGGTCAAAAGGTAATAATCCATAAAAAATCCTCATATTTTTGGGAAATTTGCCGTCAGCGGGCCTTATATTACAGCGAAACGACCGTCCTGTCAATGCTGACAGGGCGGTCACGCAAAAAACATTTGCCATTTTGCCGCGGCGGCACTATACTGATGCTCGGTCAAGCGGAAAACAGAAAGAAATGAGAGAGATCATGGGAACTACAGTCAAAAAGCATGAGATCGACATGCTGCACGGCTCCATCTGGAATAAGCTGCCGCTCTTTGCCCTGCCGGTCGCGGCCACGGCGATCTTGGAGCAGCTCTTCCACGCCTCGGACGTCGCCATCGTCGGCAACTTCACGGGCGATGCGCGCACAGTCGCCGTCGCGGCGGTGGGCGCAAACGGCCCGATCATCGGCCTCATCGTCAACCTTTTCATCGGCATCGCGCTTGGCGCGAACGTCGTCATCGCGAACGCCATCGGCTGCCGCGACGACAATGCCGTCAAGCGCGCGGTGCACACGGCCATCGTGTTTGCCGTGTGCGGCGGCGCGGCGGTCGCGCTGCTTGGTCAGCTCATCGCCTCGCCGCTTTTGAGTATTCTCAATGTGCCGGAGGACGTGTTCCCCTATGCGCTTTTGTATCTGCGCATTTATCTTCTCGGCATGCCGGTGATATTGCTCTACAACTTTGAGGCCGCGATCTTCCGCAGCATCGGCGACACGAAAGTGCCGCTCGCGGCGCTCGCGGTCTCCGGTGTGCTGAACGTGCTGCTGAACCTCTTTTTCGTCATTGTGCTGCATATGACGGTCAACGGCGTCGCCATCGCCACGGTGGCGGCCAACGCCGTGAGCGCGGCACTGCTCTACGTCCGCCTGACGCGCACGGATAAATGCGTGCGCGTGGAGCGCAAAGCGCTGCGCATCGACGGCGCGAGCTTGAAGCGCATTTTGAGCATCGGCCTTCCCGCGGGCGTGCAGAGCGCGGTGTTCTCATTCGCCAACATCGTCATCCAGTCGGCCATCAACACCCTCGGCACGGTGGCGATCGCGGCGTCGAGCGCGGCGTTCAATGTGGAAATTCTCGCCTACGACGTGCTCAACTCGTTTTCGCAGGCCTGCACGACCTTTGTCGGCCAGAACTACGGCGCAGGGCAGATCAAGCGCTGCAAGAAGACGATGCAGCTCAGCTTTTTGGAGGGAGCCATCGCGACATTTGTCTCGGTCGTTGTCCTGCTGCTGAGCGCAAGGTCACTGCTCGCCATTTTCAACAGCGATCCCGAGGTCATTGCCATCGGCTATATTCGCCTTGCGACGATCCTGCCGGCGTATGTTTTCTGCCTGATCTACGAAATACTCTCCGGGTATCTGCGCGGCTTCGGCATTTCGCTCGCGCCCGCGCTTTTGACGATGCTCGGCGTGTGCGGTATCCGCATCGCGTGGGTCAAGTTCGTCTTCCCGACGAGCATGACGTTCCAGACCGTCATGTGGGTCTATCCCATCAGCCTTGGCGCGACGGCGATGCTGATCCTCTGCGCCGTGCTGATCTACCGCCCGTCCAGACGCTTTGCGGGCCTTGAAACGGAAGAAGAGGACAAGTGAGGGGGAACCCTCACTTGTCAAAATGCTCCCAGAAGGCGCGCACAGCGGCCTCATACGCGCCGCGGCCCATGTAATAGCTCATCGCGTGATCCGCACCGGGCACGACGAGCAGCTTGCAGGGCGCGGCGCAGGCGTCGCGGTTTTCAAACGCCATTTTGAGCGGGACGAAGTGGTCGTCCTCGCCGTGGATCAGTAAAATCGGAACATCGGTATTTTTGAGCGCCTCGACGGTGGAGTAGCTGCCGGACGAGGCGTTCAGTCTCTTCTGGCACAGAAGATCGGCGATGACGGTTGCTGTGCGGACAGGAAGATGCAGGTTCTTCCCCATCACGTGCTGCCAGATCGCACGCGGCGAGGTGTAGGCCGAGTCGGCGATCACGCCGTGCACCGCAGCGGGGAGAATATCGCCTGCGGCCATGAGCACCGTCGCCCCGCCGAGCGACACGCCCATAAGGTAAACGGGCAGGCCGGGGAAGCGTTCGGCTGCCCAGTTTGCCCAGTCGACGCAGTCGTAGCGCTCGGTCAGGCCGAAGCCGATGTAGTCGCCCTCGCTCTCGTTCTGCGCGCGCTGCTCCACATAGAGCACGCTGCACTGCTCGCGGCTTAAAAAGTCCGCGAGCAGGCCGAAATCGCGGTACCACGCTGAGCGCCAGCCGTGAAACGCGATCACAAGGCGCTTGGCCTTTTCGCATTCGCGAAGATGGCCCACGAGCGTCAAGCCCTCGCGGTTTTCGAGCAGTATTGTCTCCGTTTCCGAAGACGCAAGCTTTTTCGCGGCGGCGCGCTGCGCCTCACGGTAGGGCTCGTCGCGCTTTTCGCCCGTGAGCTGGGCGCTGCCCTTATTTTTGAGCGCCTTGGGCGCTTCGCGCTTCATCGCGACGTCCATCAGCGTTCTCGTCACGCCGTAGGCCGCCGCGCCGTAGAGTGCCGCCGCAGCCGTGACGAATATAGCCGCCTTTGTCGCTTTTTTCATAACTGTGACCTCCTTGTAGCCAAACTGTAAACTCTTATCTTGGGTACTGGACAGGGATATTTTCCCGTGTTATACTCCAAACTAATCTAAGTTCCGGGCGGTTTCGACCGCCCATCTCTTCTTTCAGCGTAGCAAAAACTCCGGCTTTTTGCTACGTTCAGTTTTTCCCGTTTGTATGCATTTCCTGCCGGAAATTTCAATGATCGGAGGAACGCATTTTCATGAACGAAGTCAAGTCCCCGAAAAAGCCGCTGCTGTACTACTACTTTGTGGCGATGCTGCTTGTGATGCTCTTCAACTTCATCGCCATGCCGTGGATCTCTGAGCACCAGATCAAGGACGTCGACTACAACACTTTCGTCACCATGACAGAACAGGGCGAGGTCGGCCGGGTCGAGATCCAGGAGCAGTCCAACCGCATTCTCTTCACCAGCAGCGATGAAAAGACCGTCTACAAGACGGCGATGGTGCCTGACGACGGTTTGGTGCAGCGCCTTTTGGACGCGGGCGTCTCCACCACGGGTGAGGAGATCGAGCAGACGTCCACACTCGTCAGCATTCTCGCCTGGGTGCTGCCCATCATCATCTTTGTCGCGCTGGGACAGTATATGTCGCGCAAGATGATGGAGAAGATGGGCGGCGGAGGCAACTCCATGATGTTCAACATGGGCAAGTCCAACGCCAAGGTGTACGTCAAGTCCGCCGAGGGCATCAAGTTTGACGATGTCGCGGGCGAGGATGAGGCCAAGGAGAACCTCACCGAGGTCGTCAACTACCTGCACGACCCCAGCAAGTATCGGGAGATCGGCGCGTCGATGCCCAAGGGCATCCTGCTCGTCGGCCCTCCGGGAACCGGTAAAACGATGCTCGCCAAGGCGGTCGCCGGCGAGGCGAATGTGCCGTTCTTCTCGATGTCGGGCTCCGAATTTGTCGAAATGTTCGTCGGCATGGGCGCGAGCAAGGTGCGTGACCTCTTCAAGCAAGCCAAGGAGAAGGCCCCCTGCATCGTCTTCATCGACGAGATCGACGCCATCGGCCAGAAGCGCAGCGGCGGCCAGTACGGCGGCAACGACGAGCGCGAGCAGACCTTGAACCAACTGCTCACCGAAATGGACGGCTTTGAGGGCAACAACGGCGTCATCATTCTCGCTGCCACGAACCGCCCCGAATCCCTCGACCCCGCGCTCACGCGCCCCGGCCGCTTCGACCGCCGCGTGCCGGTGGAGCTGCCCGACCTCAAGGGACGCGAGGCCATCTTGCAGGTCCACGCGAAGAAGATCAAGGTCGCCGAGGACGTTGACTTCAACAAGATCGCGCGCATGGCCTCCGGCGCTTCCGGCGCGGAGCTTGCCAACATTGTGAACGAAGCGGCGCTGCGTGCCGTGCGCGACGGCCGCCGCTTTGCCACGCAGGCAGACCTTGAGGAAAGCATCGAGGTCGTCATCGCGGGCTACCAGAAGAAGAACGCCATCATGACCGACGAGGAGAAGAAGATCGTCTCCTACCACGAGATCGGCCACGCGCTCGTGGCGGCGATGCAGACGCACTCCGCCCCCGTGCAGAAGATCACCATTGTGCCGCGCACCTCGGGCGCGCTGGGCTACACGATGCAGGTCGAAGAGGGCAACCATTATCTCATGAGCAAAACCGAGATGGAGAACAAGATCGCCACGCTGACCGGCGGCCGCGCCGCGGAGGAGGTCGTGTTCCACTCCGTCACGACCGGCGCGTCGAACGATATCGAGCAGGCGACGAAGCTCGCCCGCGCGATGATCACGCGCTACGGCATGAGCAACGACTTCGACATGGTCGCGCTTGAGACGGTCAACAATCAGTATCTCGGCGGCGACGCATCGCTCGCTTGCTCTGCCGAGACGCAGACGAAGATCGACCAGCGCGTCGTGGAGCTGGTGAAAAAACAGCACGAAAAGGCTGTGAACATCCTCACCGAGAACCGCGCGAAGCTCGATGAGCTGGCGCAGTACCTCTACGAGAAGGAGACCATCACGGGCGAAGAGTTCATGCACATCCTGAATGCGCAGTAAACTCCATAAATAGAAAGAAGGCACAGCCGAGCGGCTGTGCCTTCTTTTTGCTATTTACAGGTTGCTTTCTTTTCTGCTCGTGCGGCTGGGCAGGTAGTCGCCGAGGTTCGTGATGCAAAGGAGCGTCACGACCAGAAATGCGCCGGGGATGAGCAAGATCCACCACGCGTCGGTCATCAGCGCCTTTTCCGCGAGCGAGAGCATGCTGCCCCAGGTCACGACCTCGATGGGCAGGCCGAGGCCCATGAAGCTGAGCGTCGATTCGGCGATGATGGCGCTGCGCACATTCATCACCACCATGAAGAGGATGGACGAGAAGAAATTCGGTGCGAGATGACGCCGCAGAATGTGGAAAAAGCTGCCGCCCATGCACTTCGCCGCGATGACGTACTCGCTCGCGCGTAGCTGCCTGACCTCGGTGCGCACGACCTTGGCGATGCTCGTCCAGCTTGTGAGTCCGATGACGAGTGCGATGCTCCACGCGCTCGGCGTGCCGATGACTGCCTGCAGGAAGATGACAAGCAGCAGGTTCGGCACGCTGAGAAGAATTTCGGTCAGGCGCATCAGCAGCGCGTCGAGCCATCTGGGCGCAAGTCCGCTGACCGCGTCGAATAAAATCGCGAGCAGCGTCGAAATGACGGTCGAGCCGACGCCGATGAACAGCGACAGCCGCCCACCGTACCAGATCATCGAGAAGATGTCGCGCCCCATCGTGTCCGTGCCGAACAGGAACTCGCGGCACGGCGCGGCCGAGCAGTGAGCCAGGTCGAGATACGTCGGGTCCTTCGTCATGATAAGCTCGCAGAAAAGACACCCGAGCGCGATGAGCGATAAAATCATGGCGGAGGCGACAGGCTTGCCGCGCAGGGAATGCCTGTTTTTCGTGGGTGCGGCCTCCGGCAGCGGTCGCGCGCCGACGATTTGAAAGCGGTCGTTCATGGCTGCGCCTCCGTTTCCCGCACGGTCTGCTCGGCGCGGATGCGCGGGTCGATCTGCTCGTTGATCGTCTGTGCGATGATGCTGCACAGAATGACGAGCGCGCCGGAGAGCAGGCTCAGCAGCATCAGCAGGTTGTAGTCCTTGTAGCGCGCTTTCATACTGCGAAACGCTCTATCATTACCTCACCTGCTGCCACTCGCTGAAAAAGACCAGCGACGCGCTCTATACCC
>OGOY01001097.1_pt1 | contig 30217 bp, 27 predicted proteins | sample 1552811 | NCBI WGS metagenome assembly OGOY01 (sample SAMEA2580132, study PRJEB22360) | human gut metagenome | biome: human gut; feature: human-associated habitat; material: faeces | place: Denmark | collected 2008/2010 | reverse complement strand
GCGTAGCAGCCATCAAACTGCTACGCCTAAAAAGTCTAACATTTGGGGGTCACATTATTGTAGTCGTTTTGGTTGCATGATTTTGAAAAAAATTTAAAATCATGCAACGTTTTTGGGAGTTTGTAAGGATTTTGGTTGCATAACCTTCCTGCCGCCACATCAGAGCTATTTGATTGCTTATAGATGATTTATAACATTTGTGGATTGTGGGTACAAATGCGTGGGTATCCGGCATGTGTATTTTACATGCCGATACCCTTACGCAATTTGTCAAGCGAGAGCGCCCACAAGACGCAAATATTATAAATCATTCACATTCTCAACACAATTACTGTCTATAATAAACCTAACTTAAGACGAAAGGAAGTTTTAGCATGGACGAAAACAACATGGGAAATAACAATAGCATAGAAAATAACAACGATGCCAATGGATTTGTCATGGTTGACAATCCGGCACCGCAGGCTTCTCAGGAACCACAGGAGCCGCAGACTGAGAACCAGAATCAGAACCAGCCGGTGCAGCCGGAAGCAGCATCTCAGTATACACAGCCAGAACCGGAGGTAACTCCACAGTATACACAGTCGCAGCCGGAACCGGCACAGCAGCAGAACACCTATTATGAGCAGCCGGTGCAGCCATCACCGATGCCATCTGAAGATAATACGTACCGTTTCCAAAATGTAGAAGCGCAGAACGTGAAAAAGAAAAAAGAAAAGAAAGCAAAAAAAGGAATGTCAATTCCTAAAATTTTAGTCAGTGCAGTTTTATTTGGCGTGATTGCAGCGGGATGTTTCTTTGGAGTAAATAAGGGATTATCTGATTTGTTCGGAACAAAGAGTGAGATTCAGGGCGTGGATAACAGTTCCAATAATGGTGTTGCCCTGACAACGGTATCCGGTTCAGCAGCTACGGTTGCCGATGTGTCCGGTATCGTGGAAAAGGTTATGCCATCGATTGTTGCGATTACAGAGAAGAGTACTCAGACTTCTTACTTTGGACAGACTTATTCTTCCGAGGGAGCAGGTTCCGGATTTATTGTAAAACAGGATAATGACCAGCTCCTGATTGTGACAAATAACCACGTTGTAGCTGACGCGGATAAAATTTCAGTTACTTTTAACGATAATGAAGTAGCGGATGCAATGGTAAAAGGAACAAGTGAGTCGAATGACCTTGCGGTTATTACCGTTAAATTAAGTTCCCTTAAAGAATCCACGAAGAAAAGTATTCGCGTTGCTTCCTTAGGAAATTCAGATCAGGCAAAAGTCGGACAGATGGTAATTGCCATCGGAAATGCTCTTGGCTATGGACAGTCTGTAACCGTTGGTTATCTGAGCGCGAAAAACCGTGAAGTGTCTGCATCGGATGGAAGCGGAAAGAGTACGACACAGGTTTTGATGCAGACAGATGCAGCGATTAATCCAGGTAACAGTGGTGGTGCTTTGATTGATACAAACGGAAATGTAATCGGTATCAACTCGTCCAAATATTTCTCCTACGGTTCAACAAATGTTGAAGGTATGGGATATGCGATCCCGATGAGTGATGCAGTTTCTGTTATCAATGACTTGATGGACCGCGAAGTTTTGAAAGACAGCGAAAAAGGTTATCTGGGTATTACCGGAAGAGACATTTCAGAAAGTGTAAGCAAAGCATATGGTATTCCGGTTGGCGTGTATGTTGCTGCGGTATCTGATACCGGTGCTGCTTATAAAGCAGGTATTAAACAGGGCGATGTTATTACAAAGATTGGTGACCAGACGGTTAAGTCTATTCAGGAAGTACAGGAAAAGGTAAACAGTACAAAAGCCGGTACGACCATTAAAGTTACCGTTCAGCGAAGTAACGACGGAACTTATAAAGCGAAACAAGTAGATGTTGTACTCAAAGGTAAAGATACATTAGATGGATTGGATGATGGTTCGACACAACAGCAAAATGATTCCAGTCAGGATTATAACAACAATTATGATAATGACAATTCTCAGGTAGTACCTTGGGGCGGAAGTATTTACTAATTGAGTGAAATCGGGTATAATAAGTCCCACCGCATATTTGTGCGGTGGGATTTGTGCTAAAAATGGAGGAAACTATGAGTGAAGAAATAAAAGAGATGAATCCGGATGATAAGAATCATAAAAAGGATTCCGATGGTTACGAAAAAATTTGTTATTTGTGCCATCGTCCGGAAAGTAAAGTAGATAAAATGATTACCATTCCGAATCAAATTACAATTTGTTCGGATTGTATGCAGAAAACGTTCGACCAGATAGGAATGCAGGGAATGCCAAGTTTTCCGGGAATGGATATGATGAATCTTGGCAGTATGGGTTTAGAGCCACCGAATGAATTTCAGGAGCGCCATCAGGTGAAAACGAAAAAGAAGAAAAAACAGGAAAAACCGGCACTGGATATTAACAAACTTCCGGCACCTCACGTCATTAAAGGAAACCTGGATGAATATGTGATGGGGCAGGAGCAGGCAAAGAAAGTGCTGTCTGTTGGCGTTTATAATCATTATAAGCGTGTGCTTGCCGGGCAGACCGATGACGGTGTGGAAATTGAAAAGTCGAATATGCTGATGTTAGGACCAACCGGAAGTGGAAAAACATTTATGGTTAAGACGATGGCGCGCCTCTTGCAGGTACCGCTTGCGATTACAGATGCCACAGCATTAACAGAAGCCGGTTATATTGGCGATGATGTAGAGAGCGTTATTTCCAAACTTCTTGCCAATGCAGATAACGATGTAGAATTGGCAGAGCGAGGCATTGTTTATATCGATGAAATTGATAAAATTGCGAAAAAGCAGAACACCAATAACCGCGATGTAAGTGGAGAATCAGTGCAGCAGGCACTTTTGAAATTGTTGGAGGGTGCCGATGTGGAAGTGCCGGTTGGCGCAACCAATAAAAATGCAATGGTTCCGATGACAACGGTGAACACGAGCAACATTTTATTTATCTGTGGTGGAGCTTTTCCGGGGCTTGAAGACATCATAAAAAAACGTCTTACCAGTCAGGGAACGATTGGATTTGGTTCGGAACTTCGGGATAAGTATGACCATGAGAAAGATTTGTTCCGTTTAGTAGAAACCGAAGATATCCGCGAGTATGGTTTGATTCCGGAGTTTATCGGACGTCTGCCGATTGTATTTTCCTTACAGGCGATGGATGAGGAATTGTTAGTTCAGGTGTTGAAGAAACCGAAAAATGCTATTTTGAAACAGTATCGCAAACTTTTGCAGATGGATGAAGTGGATTTGGAATTTGAGGATGATGCCATGATGGCGGTAGCGAAAAAAGCAGCGGCAAAGAAGACCGGTGCCAGAGCACTCCGTTCCATTATCGAGGAATTTATGATGGATATTATGTATGAAATTCCGAAAGACGAAATGATTGGCAAAGTTATCATTACCAAAGATTATATTGAAGGAAAAGGTTCTCCTACCATTTTGATGCGAAGTAATGGCTGATGGATAAAAGTAAGACCTTCTGCGTAAGATGAAACAAAGCGCAGGAGGTTTTTTTATGCAATGCAGGGAAGCAGTTTTTGCAGAGGATGTTCTCGTTTACGTTTTGGATAATTACCGTGGTGAGGAGTATATAAGGGAAGTGTACAACCCGGATTGTTATATTCGACTGGATGACAGGCAGGCAATTATTTACCAGCAGGTTCAAAATGTAAATGGTGAGGCGATACAAAAATATGGTTTTTCAGCAATTCCAAACGTCTTTGGTCTGATGAGTGAAGAAGCGCTGGAAGCCAGTGGTGTGCTTCGGATTCGCAGACAGCCGTCCCTTGATTTATATGGACAGGGTGTACTGATTGGGATTGTAGACACCGGAATTGATTTTACACATAAGGCATTTGTGGCGGCGGATGGAACTTCAAGGATTGTGTCAATCTGGGATCAGAGTGTAGAAGAAGGGGTTGGAAATGAAAATTTTCCATACGGACGGATGTATTCAAGGGAGCAGCTGAATCAGGCACTTTCGTCCAAAAATCCGTTTGAAATTGTGCCAAGTCAGGATGAGATTGGTCACGGAACATTTATGGCAGGGGTGGCGGCAGGAAACGAGAACCGGGCCGAAGAATTTTCCGGGGTGGCACCATTATCTGAATTGGTTGTTGTTAAGTGCCGTCAGGCGAATGAAAGTTATCGAAATTATTATAGAATCCCGTCGGATGTGCCGGCTTATCTGGAAAGTGATGTGATGACCGGGCTTGCTTATTTACTTTCCGTGGCGGCGCAGGAGAGAAAGCCAATCATTCTCTGCCTTGGTATGGGCAGCAGTATGGGAAACCATAACGGAAGTACAGCTCTTGGCGTTTATTTGAACCGGTATTTGTCGGTAGGCAGTGTGGCAATTGTAACGTGTGTGGGGAATGAGGGAAATACAAGACATCATCACACAATACGCCGCAAAGAAGATACGATAGATATCAGTGTATCCGCAAATATGAATGGATTTATGGGGCAGTTGTGGTGGCAGACGCCGGGAAGCTTGTCGGTGGATGTCATTTCACCGAGCGGGGAGACAATTCGCGAAATCCGTGCGGTTTCAGGAATCCGCTATGAGCATCGGTTTGTGCCGGAAAATACAACGGTCGAAATTTATTTTGGTGTAGCGCAGGAACTGACGAGAGAGCAGGTTGTCGTTTTTCGCTTTCAGAATCCAACGACCGGAATTTGGAAAGTGCGAACACAGTTTGATTATGAAGTTCCTAATTTTTCCATGTGGCTTCCGATTCAGCAGTTTTTGGAAAAGGAAGTTGTATTTTTAGATCCGGACCCCGATATGACAGCTACAAATCCATCGACAACGCCATTTGTGACGGGAGTGTCGGCATACGACGTAAGAGATGGTGCTCTGTATCTGCAGTCAGGGCGTGGTTTTACTCCTTTTGGCTACATTAAGCCGGAAGTTGTTGCACCCGGCGTGGAACTGACGGGAACGTATCCGGGAAACCGATACGGCACAATGACGGGAACAAGTGTAGCAGCGGCTTTTGTGGCAGGAATCAGCGCACTTTTTATGCAGGAATATGCAGATGACGGTGCAAACAGTAATACGGTGCGTGAGGCGCTCATCCGGGGGGCCGTGCCAAGAGGAGAACCCTATCCGAATACCGAGTGGGGTTATGGCATTGTTGATGCGTACCGGAGTATAACAGACTATTGACGGCAGAGAGCGAAAGGAGTATATTTAGGGAGAAAAAGAAGAGGAGGGTACCAATGAAAGCTTGGGAAGAAAATATCCGAAAGGTTGTTCCTTATGTTCCGGGTGAACAGCCTCAGATAAAAGATATTATAAAGTTAAATACAAACGAAAATCCATATCCGCCGTCACCGGGGGTAAAAAAGGCTCACGAAGAAATGGAAGTTTCACGGTTTGCCCTATATCCGGATCCGGCAGCAAAAGAATTAGTGACAGCACTTGAATCGTATCATGGACTGGATGCCGGACAGGTGTTTGTCGGTGTTGGTTCAGATGATGTTCTGGCACTTGCATTTCTTACGTTTTTTAATTCCGATAAGCCGATTCTCTTCCCGGATATTACATATTCGTTTTATCCTGTTTGGGCTAATGTTTACCGGATTCCGTACGAGTGTCCAAAATTGACAGACGATTTCCGAATTTGTCCGGATGATTATAAAAAAGAAAATGGCGGCGTTGTTATTGCAAACCCGAATGCCCCGACCTCTCTTGCGTTAAGCCGGGATGAAATTGAGGAAATTATTGCGGCAAATCAGGATGCCATTGTGATTGTGGATGAAGCTTATATTGACTATGGTGGAGAGAGCGCACTTTCGCTTCTGCCAAAATATGAAAATCTGCTTGTTGTGCGTACATATTCGAAATCACGTTCCATGGCAGGTATGCGTATCGGTTATGCGATGGGAAATAAACGTTTGATTCAGGCAATGACCGCTGTAAAAGAGTCAATTAACTCATATACGATGACGAGAGAATCCATTGTGTTAGGGGCGGCTTCTCTTGCTGATGAGGAGTATTTTCAGGAAAAGAAACAAATGGTGGTTGCAACTCGTGAGCGGACAAAAGAAGAATTGAGACGCCGTGGATTTGAGGTGCTTGATTCCAGCGCAAATTTTTTGTTTGCAAAACCGAATTCAGTGGATGCCGGCTGGTTATTTGAAGAACTGAAAAAAGAAAAAATCTTTGTTCGTCATTTTAATGGGGAGCGGATTAAGGATTATCTTAGAATCTCGATTGGAACAGATCAACAGATGGATTGTCTGTTGCAGGCAATCGACCGTATTATGGCATAAAAAGGACGAAAGATTGGCACGACAGAGCGACCAAGGAAAAAAGTCTTAAAATTTTTGAGAATTTAGTTGACAAGCAGGTGGTTCTATAATATAATAGGTCTTGCGTCACGGCTTAGAGACGCTGGAAAGACACAAAAATATGTGTTCAATCCGGGGTGTGGCTCAGCTTGGCTAGAGCGCTTGATTTGGGATCAAGAGGCCGCAGGTTCGAATCCTGTCACCCCGATATTTGCGGGTGTAGTTCAATGGTAGAACACTAGCCTTCCAAGCTAGATACGTGGGTTCGATTCCCATCACCCGCTTTTTGTGTACCCAAAAACAAATAGCTTTTATCGCAGAGCCAAATCTGATATTTGGCTCGCGATTCCTTTGGCATTAAAATGCCTGCGGAATGGAGATTAGTGAGATTATGACAAAAAGAACGAAAAGCATTTTAGAGCGGTTAGATGAGCGATATACGACAGAGTTCCGGTGCAGTTTAAATTATACGACACCGTGGGAGCTGCTTGCGGCAACGATGCTGTCGGCGCAGTGTACCGACGAGCGGGTCAATATTGTGACAAAGGATTTATTCGTAAAGTACCCGGACGTATCGGCAGTTGCACATGCAGATGTAAAGGAAATGGAGCAGGATATCCACTCGATTGGATTTTACCACAGCAAGGCAAAGAACCTGATTGAAACGGCAAGAAGAATCTGTGTGGATTTTGGCGGAGAAGTGCCGTCTTCATTAGAGGAGCTTACAAGTCTTCCGGGGGTCGGCAGAAAGACGGCGAATGTCATCCGCGGCAATATTTTTCATGAACCGAGTATCGTAGTGGATACCCATGTCAAGCGTATTTCCCAAAGACTGGGTTTTACAAAGGAAACTGAACCGGAAAAGATTGAATATGATTTAATGAAGGTCCTGCCGAAAGACCACTGGATTGTATACAATATACAGATTATTACATTTGGACGGGAAATCTGTACGGCGCGTGCGCCAAAGTGCAGTGAGTGTTTTTTGCAGGATATCTGTAAATCAAAGGATAAGAGATAGAAAGTAAACGGGAAACGAGGATTGGTTATGATAAGGGACTATGTGGCACTGGATTTGGAAACTTCGGGGCTGAATCCGTCAGAAAATCAGATTATTGAAATCGGCATGGCAAAGGTCTGTGACGGCGAGATTACAGAAACCTACAGCCGTCTGTTAAATCCGAAGGAGAAGCTGTCGCAGCGGATTGTGGAACTGACCGGAATTACCGATGAAATGGTGGCAGAGCAGCCGCATGTTTTGGAAGTAATTGATGAAATTGTAAGTTTTATCGGGGATATGCCGCTTCTGGGACATAATATTATATTTGACTATTCATTTTTGAAAAAAGCGTGTGTGAATCATGGGATTCCTTTTGAAAAGAACGGAATTGATACCTTAAAGCTTGCAAGAAGACTGCTTCCTGAGGTGGAACATAAAAATCTGGATGTGCTTTGCGCATATTTTCAGATTAATCCGGGTAATTCGCACCGCGCCTTAGACGATGCGGTCAGCGCCCATCAGCTTTATTATAAGCTGTATGCGGTAAAGCCGGACGATGAAGGGTTTAGAGAAACCCTGCCGCTTAATTACACGGTCAGGAAAGATACACCGGTTACAGCGGCGCAGAAACGATATCTGGCAGCACTGGTTTCCTATCACGGGCTGACACTGGAGCAGGACATTGACAGCCTGACAAAGAGCAAGGCGTCTAAAATCATTGATGGCATTATTTCGGAACATGGGAAACTGCCGTATAAAAAATAAAAAGTCTGTTTAATCGTAAGCGCAGTAAAAAGTTAGGCAGGTGAAGCCTCTCCGCGCTGGATGGCTTTTAACCGGGCAATAATCGGGTCTTTGGAAAGTGAGGAAAGCTGCTCTGCCTGTGCGATTAAAAAGTCGATTTTTTCAGGCTTTCCATATTCCATGTAATATCCGGCAAGCAGGGTATAGTTTTTACCGATGTCGGTATGGGTTGCGATGCCGAATTCCAAAAATGCGGCAGCCTCTTTTTTCAACCCCTGTTCTGTCAGTAGTTCAGCAATTTTTGCAAGGGAGCGGCTCAGTGTGACATAGTTGTTGTCATAATCGGTCAGCTCGGTTAAGTTGCCGACACCGTATTCCAATTTTAAATCGGTGTTCGTAAAACCTGACAGATTTAAAATCTTTTTTTCTTTTAAAGCTTCAATTGTATGCCACTCCTTTAAGATACGTTCATCCTGCGTATCCGGACAGGTCAGTGTATCCGGAATCCGGATGTAATCCAGTCCGGAAATATCTTTTTTCCGCACAGAATTGGCTTCCGACTCCCGTTTCCAGAAGGTTTCATTGTTAATTTTCTCTTTTTTTGAATTTTTTTTCATATTATGTTGAAGCAGAAATAATATTAGTATAAAATAAGGCAGTATCAGTTTCATAATTTATCCTTTACATTGGGATAATCACAGAAATGGAGCAAGTGTGAAAAATCCTTAAATTCAAGATTTTTCACACGGCAGTTTTGTGCCGCAGGCGTCACAAAGCTGCGCTTATCGCAGAACTGAATAAATTCAGTCCGCGATTCCTCCGGCATTAAAATGCCTGCGGAATGGAGAAGAAAATGATTAATTTTAACAATAAAAAAAACAAGCAAATTTTTTCTGCAATTATCATTATTATTTTAGTATTGGCAATGGTTGTGCCGATGGTGGCATCAGCCCTGCTTTACTAATCATAACCTAAATAAGGCAAAGTGGCAAGTTTTACTTAAAGACCTGCCGGAATGGAGAGTATATGAATCCGGGAAAAGTATCAAATTCGATTTTGAAGCGTTCTGTTTTAAAGCAGATAAAAAAACGTGAAGAATATGCGGCGAAACCGGCGATTGGTGTAGACTGTGCGTATATCAGCCTGCAAAAGAAAGACAAGCCTGCGGTGGTGAGTGCGGCAGCGGCTGCAACGGGGGACATTGCAGCGAAAAATCCGGTACAGCGAGCCGCCAATAATATTTATGCAGGCGGCGGAATTCCCGTGGCGGCGGAGTGTACGGTGCTTTTACCGCTGTCCGCAGAGGAGGCGAAGCTGCGGGAAATCATGGAAACGCTCCAAAAGCAGTGCGAACCGCTGGGTATCCAGATTTCCGGCGGACATACGCAGGGCAGTGCAGCGGTTTTAGAACCGGTTGTAACGGTGACGGTAATCGGGCTGTGTGACGGGAAAAATTTATCGGCGAAAAATATTCATCCGGGACAGGACGTGATTCTGACAAAGTGGATTGGTATCAGCGGCATCCGGCAGATTATTGCAAAGAACCGCCCGGAAATTTTACGGTTTTACAGAGAAGACGTGATTGAAAAGGCACAGGGAAATGCACAGGATATGTCCGTTGGGGAAGAAGCGTTTCTTGCTGCACGGGCAGGCGTGACCGGTATGCACGATGTTTCTGAGGGCGGCATTTTTGCAGCACTGTGGGATATGGCAGAAGCCGGAAAAGTCGGACTGGATATTGATTTTAAAAAGATTCCGGTCAGACAGGAGATTATTGAGATTTGTGAAATTTTTGACGTAAATCCATATGAATTGGAATCTTGTGGTGCTTTGTTAATGACAGCGGATAACGGACATGATATAATAAAAATATTGTCTGATGCAGGAATTAAGGCATCTGTCATTGGAAGGACAACGGCAGACCACAATAAAATTCTGCGCAATGACGATGAGGTACGGTATTTGGACACACCGAACCGGGACGAGGTATATCGTTTTATATAAGTCTTGGATTACAGCGAAAGGCGGATGAATGTATGAGAGAAAAGATATTAAATATGCTGGAAAAAAACAGCAGAATCGATTTAAAAGACATGGCGGTTATGCTTGGCATGACAGAGGTGGAAGTCGCCAATGAAATCGCGGATATGGAAAAAGAACATGTCATCTGCGGTTATAATACCCTGATTAACTGGGACAAGACAAGTGAAGAAAAAGTAACAGCCCTGATTGAAGTGAAAGTCACACCGCAGCGCGGATTGGGATTTGACAGCATTGCAGAGCGCATTTATAAATATGATGAGATTACATCGGTTTATTTAATGTCCGGTGGATTTGACTTTACGGTCATTATTGAAGGCAAAACGATGAAATCAGTGGCACAGTTTGTAGCCAATAAGCTTTCACCGCTGGATTCGGTACTCAGCACATCCACACATTTTGTACTGAAAAAATATAAGGATTACGGCAGGGTATTGGATGCAGAAGAAAAAGATGAAAGGATGCTGGTGACACCATGAGAAATCCATTGTCAAAGAAAATAATCGGTATTGAACCGTCAGGAATCCGTAAATTTTTTGATATTGTCAGTGAAATGCCGGATGCGATTTCTTTAGGTGTCGGAGAACCGGATTTTGATACACCGTGGAATGTCCGCGAAGAAGGCATTTATACGCTGGAAAAGGGAAGAACATTTTATACATCCAATGCAGGTTTAAAAGAACTGCGTGAAGAAATCAGCCGGTATGTAAACCGCAAATATGATCTGCACTATGACCCGGTGCATGAAATTTTTGTCACGGTCGGCGGTAGTGAAGCGATTGATGTGGCACTGCGCTGTATGACAGACCCCGGCGATGAGGTGCTGATTCCGCAGCCGAGTTATGTGTCGTATCTGCCGTGTGCAGTTATGGCGGATGCCGTGCCGGTGCCGATTGAATTAAAGGCGGAAAATGATTTTAAGCTGACAAAAGAACAGCTTTTAAACAGCATTACGGATAAGACCAAGATACTGGTACTGCCATATCCGAATAATCCGACCGGTGCAATTATGACGAAGGAAGAACTGGAAGAGCTTATTCCGGTGATTATTGAAAAGGATTTATATGTGATTTCCGATGAAATTTATGCGGAACTGACATATGGAGGAAAGCGTCACTGTTCGATTGGTTCACTGTCTGGCATGAAGGAGCGGACCATTGTGATTAACGGCTTTTCAAAGGCATTTGCAATGACCGGCTGGCGCTTAGGCTATGCCTGCGGACCGGCACCGGTTATTGAGCAGATGGTAAAACTCCACCAGTTTGCGATTATGTGTGCGCCGACGAACAGTCAGTTTGCGGCAGTGGAAGCACTGAAAAATTGTGACATGGAAGTTGAAATGATGGTAGAGGCATATGATCAGAGAAGACGTTTTCTGCTCAATGCCTTTAAAGAGATGGGACTGGAATGTTTTGAGCCGTATGGCGCATTTTATGTATTCCCGTCAATTAAGAAATTTGGAATGACATCAGAGGAATTTGCAACAAGGTTACTGAGTGAACAGAAGCTGGCAGTAGTACCGGGAACAGCTTTCGGAGCATCAGGTGAAGGCTTTGTGCGCATTTCTTATGCGTACTCCATCGAAAATTTAAAGGTGGGATTAGAAAGAATACAGAAGTTTATAGAGTCCTTGGGAGGAAATGATGGCAGAATTTAGCGTAGAATATATCAATCCTTTTTTAATGGCGGCAACCAGCGTGATTAAAGATATTTGCCAGGTTGATATGAAAATTGGCAGACCGTATGTAAAGACAACGGAGTTTGCAAGTGATTCCGTGATTATTATGATTGGTGTGACAGGAGAAGTGCGCGGACAGGTTTTAATGTCATTTCCGGAAGCACATGCGCTCCATGTAGCCTCCAAGATGATGATGGGGATGCCGGTTACGGCACTCGACGATATGTCTGCCAGTGCGATTAATGAGCTGGGCAATATGATGATGGGAAATGCGGCAACGATTCTTTCGACAAAAGGCATTGCCATGGATATCACACCGCCGACTTTATGCCGCGGAAATGTTTATTTAAAGCAGTCTTACAGTCAGAATATCTGTGTTCCGCTGACAAGTGATGAGATTCATATGGAACTGGATATTGCAATTAATGTGAATTAATTATAATACACGGCGGAGGCATTGACGGATAGGACGGTGCAGTTGTGTAACTGGTTGATTGCAGGATCAGAAAGGGGAAAAGATGTTAAATATTGTATTACATGAACCGGAGATGCCGGCGAATACCGGAAATATCGGAAGAACGTGCGTAGCGGCAGGCGCAAGACTGCATTTAATTGAGCCGCTGGGCTTTAAGTTAAATGAAAAGATGTTAAAGCGTGCCGGACTGGATTACTGGGACAAGCTGGATGTAACGGTCTATGATGATTATGCGGATTTTCTGGAAAAGAATCCCGGCGCAAAGATTTACATGGCAACGACAAAGGCGCAGAAGACCTACTGTGATGTGTCTTATGAGGACGACTGCTATATTATGTTTGGCAAGGAAAGTGCCGGCATCCCGGAAGAAATTCTGGTCGACAATGAGGAAACGTGTATCCGTATCCCGATGATTGGCGATATCCGTTCCCTGAATCTGTCCAATTCCGTTGCAATTGTACTGTATGAAGCACTCCGCCAGCACAATTTTGAAACGATGAATCTGGAAGGGCATCTGCACAGACTGCACTGGAAAAGTGAATGAATATAAGAATAGCATGAAAAAATGGTAGTCGTAGACATCTCTATTTTAAGAGGTACGGAATTTGTTCATCAGTTCCCTGGCGGCGTTGAAGTAACATTAGACATTCCGGCAGGCTATGAGGAAGCCAATACAAAGGTATTCCGTATGGAAGCAGACGGAACGGCAACAGATATGCAGGCAGCCTGCAAGGACGGCAAAGCAGTCTTTGTAACCAACCATTTCAGTACCTATGTTATTGCAGAACAGGCAAAGACGGCAGAGGAAGCACCGAAGGTTGTGAATGAAAATGTTTCAACCACACAGACCGAAGCTGCAAAAGCAGAAAATACAAAGAATGAAACCGTAAAAACAGGCGATACCGCCAATGCAGGATTATATGTAATGCTGATGGCAGTCATGTTTATCGGTGCAGGCGTTCTGGTCATCGGAAAACGTAAAGAATTATTTACAAAATAAGCCAGAAGAAAAAGCTGTCGCAATTTTTATGCGGCAGCTTTTTAGCTATGCTATAATAAAATTGTATTTATTTTAGAACATGACTTAATGCAAAATTATGGTATAATAAAAATATCATATGCATATGTTATACATTTTTTAATTTGAGGAGGACAAATGAAACAAATGAAACAAATGAAACAAATGAAACAAATGAAACAAATGAAACAGTATATAATAGGTATGCTATTTGTTCTGTTTTTGTGTCCAGTGAGTGTTTATGCAAATGACAGTGAGGGGGTTATTTCTAGTACAAGTGAGACGCAAAGCTCAGCTATTGTCAATACGGAAAACGTTCTAAATGAAATTCCAGAAGATGTAATCCCAATTAAATTTAAAACTAGAGAACAAGCGGATCAATTCTTTTCATTAATGGATAAAGAATTTGAGAGAGGTAAAACTTTTGATTATGACAAGTATAGTTATCTATTGAATGAACAAGAAAATTATTTTGACTTATCTAATGTAGAGATTACAGAAGAAATGTTTATTGAAACATTATCCCAAACTGAATTAGTCAGTAATAATACTAGAGAGAGTATGACTTTAGGTGATGATAATTTGATAAGCTTGTATTCGTTTTCAGATTATCCAGATCAGCAGACTGAAAGTTGTATGTTTAATCATGTTGAGCCGTATGCATTCGGAAAAATTAATGTTGATGTGAGTGCAACAATCCGATATATGTCAAAGAAGTTTGTATCGTGTGATGATTTTAATGCTTCTTTCACAGGATTGCATGTAGGATTATCATGGGAAACTACGTCATATGCAGCTAATATAAGCGATAATGGATATGAATTAACGATAGATTTTACAGGAATAGTTCATCGTTATATTTTAATTAATTCAAGTCTTACAGAAATTGATTCATATAAAAGATCAGCTAGTATTGAATTTAGTACATATGATAGAATTGAAGGTTGGAGAAAAATTGGTGGTACAGAATATTATATAGATTCTGACGGAGATATGCTGACAGGTTGGCATACATTAGACTGGTCAGGCGGTCGAAATGAGTTTTATTTTAATTCAGAAGGAGAAATGTTAAAGGGTTGGCATACATTAGACTGGTCAGGTGGTCGAAATGAGTTTTATTTTGATTCAGATGGTTGTATGGTAACAGGCTGGCATACATTAGACTGGTCAGGTGGTCGAAATGAATTTTATTTTGATTCAGACGGCTGTATGGTAACAGGCTGGCATACGTTATATAGAAATGGAGTGATGTGCAGTTGTTATTTTGATTCAGATGGGGCTTTAAGAATTGTGGAACCTTATGATGATAGTTTTGATTAATTATAATTTGTAAGAGCTTGTTTTGTCATAAAATAGGAGGTGAACAATAAATGATGTTTCCACATGATTTCAATATGTTTTTAGACGGAGCATGGTCTGTATTTAATGTGGTTTTGTTTATTGCGATTGTTATTAATATAGTTTTATTTGTGAAAAAAATTAACAGAATGAATAAATATATAGACCAACAAGAAAAACAGGAACAGCAAAAGGATTAAATCTAAAAAAATCATCTTCTTTCCGAAGTTCAGTGTAACGTTAAGGAAAGAAGATGATTTTTTATTTCTCTAAAGCCAGTGTAAAAATAAACTCTGTGCCGACGCCGATGGTGCTGACGACATCAATCGTTTCATTGTGTGCCTGTAAAATTTCCTTAGTGATAGAAAGGCCAAGGCCGGAGCCTTTTTTGTCGCGGCCGCGGGATGCATCGGATTTATAAAAGCGGTCCCAGATTTTATCAAGACTTTCCTTTGAAATACCGGAGCCGTTGTCCTTGACGGAAATATAGGCTTTCTCACCTTTTTCCCGCACGGAAATGTAAATCACGGAATTTTCGTGGCTGAATTTAATTGCGTTGTCGACAAGGTTGTAAATAACCTGTCCGATTTTGCTTTTATCGGCTTTGACGGAACAGGTTTCCGCGGAAAAGGTCAGCTGGAACTGAATCCGCTTCTTTTTACACGTTCCCTCAAAGGTTTCAATCGTGTGCTTGATAATCGAATTGACATCAAATACGGACAATTCAAGCCGCACGGTTTTCGGGTCTAATTCATTCAGCGTTAAAATGTTGCTTGTCAGCTTCGTCAGCCGGTCCGTTTCAAACAGTACAATATCAATATATTTTTTTGCCATTTCCGGCGGAATCGTACCGTCTGCAATGGCTTCCAGATATCCCTTAATCGATGTCAGCGGTGAGCGGAAATCGTGGGAAATGTTGGATAGGAACTTCTGCTGGAACTGGTCGGATTCGTCCAGCTTTGATGCCATATAATTTAAGGAAGCGGACAGCCGTCCGATTTCATCAATATCATTTTTGACATCAATTTTATAGGCGAGATTTCCTTTTCCGTATTCCTTTGTCGCTTTGATAATGCCGTTGAGCGGTTTGTGAATCTGGACAAAGTACAGTGCGATAAAGCTGAGGCTTAAAAGCATTACCATAACCAGTGTGATGTAGTTGGTATTAAAGGTTGTGTATACATTATCGGTAATCACATTTTCATCTAAATGCACAACCACATAGCCTTTCATCGTAAAGGAGCTGGTTATCGGTGCGAAGACACTTAAACAGGTACAGTCAAGCATACCGTAAAAATCGCCGGTCTGCGTGTGTTTTGTCCCCAGACTGGTATAATCAAAGCCATCAATGGTGTATAAAATATCTTTTGTGTTATGCTCCTGTGCATAAGCTGTATCCAGAATGATATTGCCTGCGGTGTCGATAAACATAATGCGTGTATCGTTGAGCAGGGCAACGGTTCTTAATTCGGTTTCAACGATACGCAGGTGCTCCTCACTGAAATAGTCATCGGCGTATTCACTTGAAATCGACAGTGCCTGCTTGTACAGGGCATCTGTATAGTAGTTGTAAACCTTTGCATAGTCGATGCGGTAGCTGATAAAAGTCACGCCTAAAAAGCCGAGCAGGGCAACTGCCGCATAGACAAAAAGGTATTTGGTTAAAAGATTAAATTTCATAATTGAAAACAATCCTTTCCGGTGTTATGACGGTTTTATTTCATCTTTGTGGATTACCGGCGTGTTACAAACTTGTAACCGATGCCCCATACCGTTTCAATCGACCAGTTTGCGTGGTCTTTGATTTTTTCACGGATTCGCTTGATATGGACATCGACCGTCCGGGTATCTCCGATATATTCATAACCCCAGATGTGGTCTAAAAGCTGTTCCCTTGTAAAGACCTGATTCGGCGAAGAAGCCAAAAAGTAGAGCAGTTCCAGTTCCTTCGGCGGCATTTCCACCGTCTTTCCGCAGTATTGTACGGAATAATTGCTGAGATTGATAATCAGATCAGGGTATTCCACGCACTGCACAGTTGCACCGACCGGCGCGGATTCCGCCGGCATCTGGTAGCGGCGTAAAACTGCCTTGACGCGGGCAACCAGCTCCTTTGTTTCAAACGGCTTGATAATATAATCATCAGCCCCCAGTTCCAGTCCGAGTACCTTATCAAAGGTTTCGCCCTTGGCGGATAGCATGATAATCGGTACATTGTTGGACTTGCGGATTTCACGGCAGACTTGATAGCCGTCAATACCCGGAAGCATTAAGTCCAGTAAAATGAGGTTCGGGCGGAAAGTGTCAAGCTGGAGCAGGGCACTTTCGCCGTCATAAACAATCTTTGTTTCAAAACATTCTTTTGTCAGATAAAGAGAAATGAGTTCTGCAATATTTTCGTCATCGTCAACAATCAGTATTTTTTGTTTTGTCGCCATGTAAAAATCCCCCTTTTATTTAAAATCTACAATGGTTACACCGGTGTCGCCCTCGCCGATTTCGCCGAGACGGAACGACTTGATATAAGGAACACCGCGCAGGTAGGCGGTAACGCCGTTTCGCAGCGCACCGGTGCCTTTTCCGTGTACAATGCGTACCTGCGGAATTCTTGAAATGTACGCATCGTCTAAATATTTGTCCAGTTTGGCAACCGCTTCGTCAACGGTCAGTCCCAAAAGATTGATTTCATGGGAAATCGAAGCCGCCTTGGACATCTTGATTTTGCCGGAACCGCCAGCCCCCTTCGGTGCTTTTTTAGCTTCTTCCGGGTCTTTGTAGCCGACAAGAATCTCTAAGTTATTGATTTTTGTCTTGGTGCTTAAACTGCCCATCTGTACGGTGATTTCGCCCTTCGGACTTGGCGGTGCGGTCACGGTGCCGATTAAGTTCATGCTTAGAACGCGCACATGTGTGCCGACTTTAAATTCGGAAATGTCGTGTGCCTTATGTGCTTTCGGCTTTGCTGCCTGGACGGAAAGTTTTTCCTGACGTTTATTCATCTTGTCACGGATGGCACTGCGCTGTTTTTCCAGTTCTTTTACGGTCATGCCGTGCTTGTTCATCGTCTTAATCGTCTGGTCGGCATATTCTTTGGCATCTTTTAAAATCGCCGCCGCTTCTTCGTTGGCTTTGCGCAAAATTTTGTCGCGGCGTTCATCTAACCGGTCGGATTTTGTCTTTAATTCGTCCTTTAACTGCTGGATTTCCTGCTTATAGGCATTGATTTCGGCACGTTCTTTTTCAATCGTAATGCGGCTATGCTCCAAATCGGAGAGCAGGTCTTCAAACTGTACGTCATCGGCATCCATGCGGGCAGAAGCATCTTTAATAATATAATCGGGCAGACCGAGCTTTTTGGAAATCGCAAAAGCGTTACTTTTTCCCGGAATACCGATTAATAAGCGGTAGGTTGGACGCAGGGATTCCACGTCAAATTCACAGCAGGCATTTTCCACGCCGTCCGTGGTGAGTGCATACACCTTAATCTCGCTGTAATGTGTGGTCGCCATGGTTGTAATGCCGCGTTTGTGCAAATCATTTAAAATGGAAATGGCAAGTGCCGCACCTTCTGTCGGGTCTGTTCCCGCACCGATTTCATCAAATAAAATCAGGCTGTGTGCATCGGCTTCCTTTAAAATGCTGACGGTGTTTGTCATATGGGAAGAAAATGTACTTAAACTCTGCTCAATGCTCTGTTCGTCGCCGATATCGGCAAATACATTGTCAAATACGGCAAGCTCGGAGTGGTCGAGAGCCGGAATGTGCAGACCGGACTGCGCCATTAAGGTCAGCAGTCCCACGGTTTTTAAAGAAACCGTTTTACCGCCGGTATTCGGACCGGTGATAATAAGCAGATTAAAATTCTTTCCTAAATAAATGTCGATTGGCACAACCTTATGCGGGTCAATCAGCGGGTGACGTCCCTTTTTAATATTGATATAATTGTTGGTATTCATAACCGGGCAGCTGCATTTATATTGCTTGGACATCTGTGCCTTTGCAAAAATGAAATCCAGCGTAGTCAGTACCTGGAAATCCGTTAACAGTTCATCGGTAAATTCAGATGCCTTTGCGCTTAATTCTGCAAGAATGGCTTCAATTTCAGCCTGTTCCTTTAATTCAAGCTCGCGGATATCATTGTTTAATTTGACAACCGCCGCCGGTTCGATAAAAAGAGTTGAACCGGTTGCAGACTGGTCATGCACCATGCCGGGTACCTGCGATTTGTATTCGGCTTTGACCGGAAGACAGTATCTGCCGGAGCGTGAGGTGATGACAAAATCCTGTAAGCAGTTACGCACGGAAGATGAATTTAACATCTTATTTAATTCGGTGTGAATCCGTTCAGCGGCAAGCACCTTCTGACGGCGGATACTGCGCAGATTTGCACTGGCATCATCGCTGATTTCATCTTCTGAGAGAATACAGCGCTTAATTTCTGTATTTAACGGTGTCAGCGGTTCAAGTGCATGAAAATATCCCGTTAAGGAATCGGTGGTATCTTCGTAATAATTTTTTACCCTTGCCGCCGCGGTCAGCAGGGAACTCATATGCAGTAATTCTACCGTATTTAAGGAGCTGCCGATTTCAAGACGTTTTACGGAAGCGCCGATGTCGTGCACGCCGCTAAAAGAAACAGCCCCCTTTGCATAGACACGGGAAAGGGCATCACTGGTTTCTGAAAGAGCAGCGTTAATATCGTGGATGTCCGTCATCGGCACCAGCTTTTTTAAGCGTTCCTTTGCTTTATCGGAAGCCGCAAAAGATACTAAGCGGTCAATAATTTTATCATATTCAAGAGTCGTTAAAGACTTGTAATTCATTCATTTCTCCAATCCGGAAATGCAGGGTCTTGCAGACATGGAATCTGTGGCATTTCCGGCACAGATTCCATTTTATTGTACCGCATTTGAAACAAAAATTCTACTATGGATATAAGAATTTACAAGTAGGTCATAAATTGTTCATAACTGTCCGTTATAATAAAATTAATTTTGCAGTTCAATAAAAGTTAGGTTATGGTGACAGAAAAAATGGGAAACACAGAACACAAGGAAGAAGACTCCTTTGCTTTATATACGGAAAAAATCGTACCCAAGCCGTCCGTGAAGTACCGCAGACTAATCCGCGCGGCAAAGTTTTTTGTGGCGGCAGTGCTGTTTGGTCTGATTGCAAGCGGTGTGATGCTTCTCGTATATCCGGCATTGGAAAAAAGAATGGTTCAGAGGAATACGGACAAAGAAATTCTGACCATTGAAAAAGATGAATATCCGAGTGAAGAACAGGATAATACGGAAACAAAAGAAACGACAGCCGATGACAATTATGAGGCAGTGTTACAGACAACCGATGCGGCAGCTTTAAAAAATGTTGCTACGGCGGCGATTAAATCACTGGTATTAATTGACGTCTATAAGACCGATATGGGAAATATCCTGACGGAAACACAGAGTGCGACAGAAACGGTCGGACTTGTAATCGGACAAGTTAATTCAGAATATATTATTTTGACCAACGCGGCGGTTGTGCGTGATTCGTCGTCACTGGTCGTAAAGGTTTCAAAAGCGACAGAAGTCGATGCCGAGCTGGTTGGAAGCGATACGGATACCGGCATTGCGATTGTCAGTGTCAAGGAATCGCAGATTCCGTCCAAAGAAAGAAGTTCGATTGTAACAGCGCAGTTAGACAACTCTTACAGCATACAGCAGGGGGATATTGTCGTTGCGGCAGGCAGGCTTTACGGACAGAATAAGACGATTGATTACGGCATGGTTTCAGGCATTTCAACAAAAAGCGGTGTCGATAACAGCTATGAGATTATCAGCACGGGACTTGCGGGCATAGAAGGCGATTACGGTTATCTTTTTAATATGAAGGGAAATGTTGTCGGCATTTCCATGAAGAATACAAAGACGACATTTTCAGTGCTTGGCATTTCGGATTTAAAATCAATGATACAGGAATTATCTAACGGAAACAGCCCGGTATATTTCGGCATTAAAGGGCAGAATGTAACCGGTACAATGGCAACGCGCTATGGACTGCCGGTGGGAATTTACGTAACGGATATTGAACTGGACTCTCCGGCATATGCGGCGGGAATCCAGCCGGGGGATATTATTACCGAGATTGACGGAAATATGGTTTTGACAATTCAGGCATTTAGTGAGAAACTATATCAGTGTGAAAGCGGTCAGCAGATTTCTATTACAGCCAAACGGTTTGGCGGGGATGAATATAAGGATATGACATTTAACGCCGTAATTGCGGTGAAATAAAGCATATAATCTGGCTGGCGGCAGGAGAAATGAGAAAAGGAAAGGGCAGATTATGCATTTTATTGAAAAATTTAAGGACGGAGACAGAATCTCCGATGTTTACCTTTGTAAGTCCAAATCAACAGCACTCACAAAGTCAGGAAAAGAATATGAAAATGTGATGCTTCAGGATAAGACCGGACAAATGGATTCCAAAATATGGGACCCGTCTTCCGGCGGTATCTGTGACTTTGATGCCATGGATTATGTTGCAGTAACGGGACAGGTTATCAGCTTTAACGGCGCATTACAGTTAAAGATTGAAAGAATCCGCAAGGCAGACGAAGGAGAATATGTTCCGTCTGATTATATTCCATGTTCTAAGTATGATATCGAAGAAATGTATACAGAACTCATGCAGTATATAGGCAGTGTGAAGAATGAGTATCTTTCGGCACTGTTAAAGAGCTTTTTTACAGACGATGCCGATTTTATTGCAAAGTTTAAGAGCATTGCGGCAGGAAAGACGGTACACCACGGCTTTTTGGGCGGATTATTAGAGCATAGTTTAAGTGTAACCAGACTGTGTGTAAAGATTGCGGAAAATTATCCGTTTTTAAACCGCGATTTACTGATTACATGTGCGGCGCTTCACGATGCCGGAAAAGTAAAGGAACTCGCACCGTTCCCAAAGAACGATTATACGGACGAGGGTAATTTCCTTGGACATATTGTAATGGGTTATGAAATGATTCAACAAAAGATTGCAGGCATTGAAGGTTTTCCGCCGGTGCTGGCTTCCGAAGTCGGACACTGCATTTTATCCCATCACGGCGAGCTTGAATACGGTTCACCGAAAAAACCTTGTATTATGGAAGCGGTAGCACTGTCCATGGCAGATAATATGGATGCCAAAATGGAAACGTTTAAAGAGGCACTGGAAGCCAAAGACACCAACGAATGGCTTGGTTTTAACCGGTGGCTGGATGCAAATATCAAAAAGACACTGTAGAGGTAAATGTGAAAAGCGAATTTAAAAAAGACGATTGTGTGACACTGCACATTGAGGATATCGGAACGGGCGGCGAAGGCATCGGAAAAGCGGACGGATTTACATTTTTTGTAAAAGATGCCATTGTCGGCGATGTTATCGAAGCCAAAATTATGAAATTAAAGAAAAATTATGGCTATGCAAGACTGATGAAAGTGCTTACACCGTCTAAAGACCGTGTAGAGCCGAAATGTCCGGTCGCAAGGCAGTGCGGCGGCTGTCAGATACAGGAAATGCGTTATGAAGCCCAGCTTGCCTTTAAGCAGAAAATGGTACAGAACAATTTAGAGCGTATCGGCGGACTTTCGGACTTTGAAATGTACCCTGTAATCGGCATGGAAACACCGTATGCATACCGTAATAAGGCACAGTTTCCGGTCGGGGAAGATAAGGATGGCAATATTGTCATCGGATTTTATGCCGGAAGAACACATCATATTGTGGAGCAGACAGACTGCTGTATTGGTGCGCCGGAAAACGGCGAAGTGCTTCGCAAAGTCAAGGCATATATGCAGAAAAATCAGATTCGCCCGTACAATGAGGAACACCACAGCGGGATTGTGCGCCACATTTTAATCCGCACCGGCTATCATACTAAAGAGATTATGGTCTGTCTGATTGTCAATGCGGCCAAGGCTTCCTGCTTAAAAAATGCAGAACAGCTCACAGAATCGCTGCGTGAAATGGACGGCATGACTTCGGTGATGGTGAATTTCAACACGGAAAAGACGAATGTGATTCTCGGCAAAAAAAGCGAGGTGCTGTGGGGACAGCCGTATATTGAAGATTTTATCGGCGATGTAAAATATCAGATTTCACCGCAGTCTTTCTTTCAGGTAAATCCGATGCAGACGGAAAAGCTGTATGCAAAGGCACTTGAATATGCGGGACTGACCGGAAATGAAACGGTGTGGGATTTGTACTGCGGTATCGGAACGATTTCGTTATTCCTTGCAAAAAATGCGCGCAAGGTATACGGCGTGGAAATTGTGCCGCAGGCAATTGAAGATGCCCGCAATAATGCAAAGCGTAACGGTATCGACAACGCAGAGTTTTTCGTGGGCAAGGCGGAAGAAGTCGTACCGGCATTTTATGAAAAAGCCCTAAAGCAGGCGCAGGATTCGGAAGCCGGTAAAAGTATCCGCCCGGACGTGGTCGTTGTGGATCCGCCGAGAAAGGGCTGTGAAGAAGTGCTGCTTGAAACGATTGTGAAAATGCAGCCACAGCGGATTGTCTACGTAAGCTGCGACTCGGCGACACTGGCGCGTGATTTAAAATTTTTAAGTGCCAACGGCTACGCCGTCAAAAAAGTCCAGCCGGTAGACCAGTTTGGACACAGTGTGCATATAGAGACGGTAGTCTTACTTTCCAAGGGAGTAATCGACTAGAAAAAGATTGCAATGGACTTTTCCTTAGAGGATATGGATTTATCCGGTTTGCAGGGAAAGGCAACATATGAGAAAATCAAAGCGTATATCTTGGAGCAGACAGGACTTAAGGTTTCTTCATTGTATATCGCGCAGATCAAGAAGAAATGTGGACTGGATGTAGGTGAAAATTATAACTTATCAAAGTCGGAGAATGTGAGACAGCCACAGTGTACACCCGAGAAGGAAGAGGCAATCATACAGGCATTTAAGTACTTTGGTATGATTTGATTGTGGATAAATAGCATCGTGTGTCTATATTACTGCTAAGTAGCGAAAAAAGGACATTCCTGAACCGTAAATATACGGGTCAAGGGATGTCCTTTTTGGTTGTCTTGGAGTGTCCAAAGGACAAGGTAATGAGACTGAGGGTATTAAGACTTATTAGTTATTAGAATTATACCTATCTTATCTAATCATAAGATGTGATGAGACGATATGTTCATAATTTACTAATCTTTCCACCTTCAAACATGCTATACCCTGTAGGATTCTTTCTAAATTCAGAAGGTGTGATTCCAAGGCATTTTGTAAATTGCCGGTTGAAGTAAGAACTATACTTAAAACCACATTGGGTTGCAATATCATCAATTTTGAGATTGGTGTTAGATAGCAATTCTTGTGATATCTTAAGACGATAGTGAAGCAGGTATTCAATACATGTACAATTTATTTGCTGCTTGAAACGCTAGTTAAGTGTGGTTCGATTCAAGTGTACGAGTTCACATAGGGAACCTAATGTAATATCGTTCTGATAGTTGTCATGAATGTAATCAGTGCAGGTTGTAACGGGATTAGTATTCTCAGATAATTCGTAGAACTTTAACTTACATTGGTCTACATATATGTCAAAAATGCAATTAAGTGTCTGGCGCAGCATTCTTCTGATACGGCAAGTCCAGTAATCATCGCTTTGTGCGTATGTCTCAGCACCAATCATAAGCATTAGTTCATTAATGTGAACATATTGTTGAGGTGTTAAGTAAAAAATGCCTTGAAAATTTCCATGATGCTTTGTAAACATATATAGCATATTTCTATCGTAAACATATTTTTCATCGATTGGAATCGAATCTTCAAGATTTTCAAATTTTAAACATGCTTTTATGTACCATGGATCAAAGTGAAATGCCTTGGCACTTAAATGTGTATGTTCCAGGCATTGAAAATTGTCGTATTGGGATATACATAGTACAGCTGGAGATGTAACTGTTTGAATATGATTATTGATTTTAATAGTTGCATTTCCACAAGAAAACATAATGATAGTACACCTGTTATTCATTGGTAATGATTCCAGTGTATTATAAAAATCAAATTCTATTGGAATTTCTCTTTCTTTATGTCTATCGGTCTGAGGCATATAAATCTCCCTTTTAAAATATATTATCTGCAATTTAAAATTGTAAAAAGTATAAAAATATGCTGCGCAAATGACATTGAAAGAATATTTTGCGCAAGTTATACTTGTATATAGTATAAATGAAATGGAGGAAAATGTCTATATGAAAAGGCTGTTAGTATACAGTAAAAAATATTGGATACAAATGATAGCAGCGGCTATTTCAAGTGTAACTGCATCAATATCTACAGTTATGGTTATCGATATATTAAGGGAAATAATAGATATCATTTCTAAGGGTAATATGATGCAGGAAATCTGGTATATTATTTTGAAAATAATAATTGTGATATGTGTTGGTATTGTATCAAATTATATGTTAGTTGCAATGACAGGTTTTGTCGGTGCTGGATTGTTAAAGGATTTTAGGAATGATGCTGTGAATTCATTGATAAATGCCTCACCGGAATATATCAATCAATGTAATTATGGAGATCTTATGGAGCGAATGACTGAAGATATAGAAGGTCTTGCAGGTTTCATGTCTGGTTATTTTAAAGACTGCCTGTATGTGCCAATTCTTACAGTTGTATATTCAGTATATCTGATTTCTATGAATGCTCCATTGGCAATGATATGTTTATTTCCGCTGGCGATTATGGTGCCGCTAAATGTAAAGCTGCTAAAGCCGATAAAACTTCGTCAGTCTCAGTATGTAAAAGAACTGGGGCTTACTAATAATAATGTGGATGAGGCATTTGCAGGGGCAGAAATAATAAAGTCATATAATATTCAAGAAAAAATGATGAATCGGTATGAAGACGCTCTTTACAAAACATTTAAAACATCTAATGAAACGGATTTGGCTCAGTATAATCTGGAGCCAATATCAAGAGCAATACAGGAAGTCCCTATGGCACTTGCCATTTGTGTTGGCGGTGTACTGGCATTTAGAAATGCAATCACTATGGGCGTGTTAATTGCATATATAAGTATAATTAAAAAATTGATAGAGCCGTTATCAGGCTGTTATCAGTTGGTTGTACGTTCACAGACTGCCTTGGTATCTGTTTTAAGAGTGTTTGACATTATTGATATTATGCCTGAGGAAGAACTGTCAGCTGGTATGAAGAGTGACGAAATGATAACAGATTTTCCGTTAATCAGCTTTAATGATGTTACATTTGGATATGGGGACGAAAAAGTTTTGATTAATGTGAGTTTTGATGTGAAAAAGGGAGAAAGAATAGCTTTCGTAGGAGAAAGTGGAAGTGGGAAAAGCACAATCATAAAACTGATTTCAAGACAAATATTAAGCAAAAATGGTGGAATATTCTATGAAGGGATAGATTATTACAATTTTACATCAAATGAAATTCGTAAGAAATTGGCACTTATTTCACAGGAAGCAACATTGTTTCCTATGTCTATTGCGGATAATATTCGGATTGGTAATCCTGATGTCAGTAATGAGAAAATAATAAAGGCACTTAAAATGTCTGGTTGTGAGAAATTTATTAAAGCGTTGTCAGAAGGTATAGATACAGTTCTTACGGAAAAAGGAAATAATCTGTCAGGAGGGCAAAGACAAAGACTTACTATTGCGAGAGCAATAGTGAAAAATGCACCGATTTTTTTGCTCGATGAACCAACATCTGCTCTCGACCAAGAAACGGAAAATACCATTTGTAATACATTTGATGAAGTGGCAGGGAATCATACAGTTATTGCCGTTGCACATAGACTTAATACCATTAAGAATTATGACAGGATTTATGTATTAGAACATGGCAGGATTGTAGAACAAGGAACACATAAGGAGTTACTAAATCAGCAGGGAAGATATTATCAGATGTATCAGGATTACAGTCGAGAGGAGATAGAATAATTGCTATGAAAGATTTAAAAAGATTCTTATCCTATATGGGAAAATATAGATTTGCTTACTGGTTTATTCTAATAACAACATTGATAATGGAATCGTCTTTGCAGATACTTTATTCGTATGTGACAAAAAAGACTCTCAATGCTATTGAATTTCAGAACATGCAGTTATTTCGTACAGCAGTGGTTGTATGCGTAGTCATTGTAATATTAAAGTGTTTATTTCCTTATCTTCGGTATTTTCAAATCAGATTGGTTCGTAAAATGGTTTATGAATTGAAGTTGAAGCTGTATGAGAAATTGTTGAACATGAATATGTATTTTTTTGATGATACACATAGTGCAGATGCAATAAAGACATTGAACTGGGATGCTAATTCCCTGAAAGATTCCTGGTTTTCGCATATCTATTGGGTGTTGGGAAAGATTGTAATAGTAGTTTCTTCTATTATTACTATGTACTTTTATAATCGAATGCTGACGTGTATATCATTAATTATTAGTGCATTGACAGCTTTTGTTTCTATTAAGATTAATCAATCTATTAAGAAATATGCTAAAAAGGTTCAAAAGAAATCAACCAAATTGTCCATGTTATTAAGTGATATTATATCAGGTTTTGTTACATTGAAAATGAATTCCGGAACTAAGGTTGTATTAAATTATTTTTATGAGGAAAATGAAGCATCATTCCGATCAGAAAAAGATAGAGTTAAAATGGAGGCATTATTTGAGATGGTTGCATTTCTGCTAGGCATCATTGGAAGTTTTGGAACGATTATTGTGGGGGTATGGCTTGTTTCAGAAGGAAGAGTTGATTATGGTACGCTTATGGCTGTGGTTACCTTGCAGATGGGGGTGAGTAATACGATGCAAAGACTCGGGAGCTCTATAGCTGCATTGACAACATCACTTGTTCGTGCTGGTCATGTATTTGATTTCATGGAATCAGAAATGGAAGAAGAAATAACATGGTTTACTGCAGGAAATGGTCTTGAGAGAAAAAATATTAATGTACAAAACGAAAGAGATAAGGCTATTGATATATCTAATTTACATTTTTCTTATAATGAAAATGATGAATCAAGAGATAAGAGTAAAATGCGTGTGCAGTTAAATTCTAAAAAGATGCAGATAAGTGTAGGTGAGAAAGTTATGATAACCGGCGAATCCGGCTGTGGAAAGAGTACATTGCTTAAGTTGATTCAAGGATTTTATCCTGTTGAAAATGGAAAAATTAAAATACTTGGTAAAGATATAGATGAATATTCACTGGCTGAATTAAGAAATGTTATTACATATGTTCCGCAGGATAGTTATTTATTTGAGGGAACAATTGCTGAAAATATTGCATTTGGCTGGAATGAGGAGACTGCTCCGGTAATGGATGTGATTGTCAGTGCAGCGAAAAAAGCACATGCTGATGAATTTATCAAGGATTTGCCAAAAGGTTATAACACTAAGGTAGCTGCGGGTGGGACAAATCTGTCTGGTGGTCAGCGTCAAAGAATATCAATTGCAAGAGCATTTATGAAAGAAGCACCTATTGTTTTGATGGATGAACCTTCATCGGCATTAGATACATATAGTGAAAATGCAGTACTTGAAGCGATGAGCGTATTTATGAAGAAAAAAACAGTAATTATGGTTTCGCATAGAATGACAGGTGCAGAGAAGTTTAATCGTGTGGTAAGGATGGATTAGCAAAGAATTTCATAACAAAATCCTATATCTTTTAGAGGAGTTTACTGTAAGTGGGACTTGACAAAACAGAACTAATATTCTACATTTGATGGCGGAGATTTTATACCCAAAAACAGAGAATATGAATGCACAAATGGAGCTCAACCCCTTTGGGGTTGGGCTTTTTTGGACGCATATAGTCTTGTAAAAGTAGCAGCATGGCAATCGAGTAACATCGGTTGCTTTTTTGTTGCCTACTTTTAGAAATCATCAATTGTCCCGATACCTAAACCCTTAAAATCGCTGTTTTACTGCGTAACAAATATGCAGCAAAGGAGTTGATGAAGCTATGGCAGTTTTCCGCGTGGAGAGAAACACAGGATATACGGTTATGGCAACCACCATTTACGCAACAAAGAACTTTCCCTAAGGTTTCTTCATTGTATATTGCACAGATTAAGAAGAAATGCGGACTGGATGTTGGAGAGAATTTTAATTTACCTAAATCTGAGAATGTGAGACAGCAACAATGTACACCGGAGAAGGAAGAAGCAATCATGTAAGCGTTTAAGCATTTGGAATGATGGATTGGATGACAAAATCAAATTGACTAATGCTGATTAGCAATATATAATATAGACAAAACGAAAATGACATGAACGGAGGAACAATGAAGTGGAGAAGGTTATAACAATTGAGGAAGCATTAAAAAGAATTGAAGAATTAGAAAATGAAAATGCCGAGTTACGTGAAGAATTGGAATATTATAAAAATCGTAAATTAAGCGGAAGGCAGAAGCACAATGCAAAATGGATGGCTATTTACAATGATTTTGTTGCCGGTTATGAAAGTGGAATGACTATGGTAGAGATTGCAAGAAGGAATAATGTCAGTGAGAGAACGATTTACAGGTATAAAGCGTATTATGACGAATTAAAGGACAAAAATGAGATGGAAAGTAAATAGACAATTGAAGTGGAGGATGATGAAGTGAAAAATCTTGTCAAAGACACAATTCATGCTAATGGAATTGATATTGGAATATATACACAGGACTTTGAAAATGAATTTATATCACTGACTGATATTGCGCGTTATAAAAGTGATGAACCAAAGGATGTAATCAAAAATTGGATGAGAAGCAAGGATACAATAGAATTTCTTGGTTTATGGGAAAAACTACATAATAGTAATTTTAAAGGGGTCGAATTCGACTCCTTTAGAAATCAGGCAGGGTCTAATGCATTTACAATGTCACCTACAAAATGGATAGAGACAACTGGAGCAATAGGAATCGTAAGTAAATCTGGACGATATGGTGGCACTTTTGCACATTCAGATATTGCGTTTGAATTTGCATCATGGATTTCAGCAGAATTTAAACTTTATATAATCAAGGATTATAAAAGGCTGAAAGCAGATGAAAATAGCCGTTTTTCATTGAATTGGAATCTAAACAGAGAAATATCAAAACTGAATTATAGAATACATACAGATGCAATCAAAGAAAAATTGATACCACCGGAATTGACACCGGCACAAATCAGTTTTACATATGCAAATGAAGCTGATATGTTAAATGTGGTTCTATTTGGCAGAACGGCAAAACAATGGAAAGATGAAAATCCGGATATAAAAGGTAATATGAGAGATGGTGCAACCCTGAATCAATTATTAATCTTGGCTAATTTAGAAAGCTATAATGCAGTGTTGATTCATCAAGGGAAAAACCAAAAAGAAAGAATGGAATTGCTTCGACAATTGGCTTTGCAACAGATTCGTACACTAGAATCAATTAGTACTGATAAGCTTCCAAGATTACGATAGATTCATATTATTAAGACAAGTTTGGGGGATAAAGATGAAAAAAACAAGATGTTACATATATGCTCGTGTATCTACGGCTATTCAGGTTGATGGATACAGCCTGGATGCACAGAAGGACAAGCTTAGAAAATATGCAG
>OGOY01001086.1_pt1 | contig 30377 bp, 47 predicted proteins | sample 1552811 | NCBI WGS metagenome assembly OGOY01 (sample SAMEA2580132, study PRJEB22360) | human gut metagenome | biome: human gut; feature: human-associated habitat; material: faeces | place: Denmark | collected 2008/2010 | reverse complement strand
GCACTAATGTCGAATACGCGCCGTACGTCGAGCTCGGCACATCGCGCCAGAAGGCGCAGCCGTTCCTGAGGCCGGCGGCTTCCGAACACGGTGCACAATACCGCCAAGTGCTGAAAAAAGCACTAGGCGGCAGCAGTTAACCTGGTATTATTTATGTTAAATGCGCGAAGCAATGCGCTATACAGTATGGGGCCGAGGCACGCGCCCCAGAATCCGAAGGAATGGAGCGAACACCATGGCACTTACACGCAAACTCCTCAGATCTATGGGGATCGAGGACGATAAGATCGACCAGATCATCGATGCACACACCGAGACCGTCAACGCGCTGAAGGACGAGCGCGACGAGCTCAAGGATGCTGCGGACCGACTGAAGAAGGCAGAGGCAGAGCTCGAGGAGCTCAAGGCCAAGCCGGCAGACGGTTTCAAAGAGAAGTATGAGAAGGAGCACGCCGATTTCGAGGCTTTCAAGGCAGACACCGCTAAGGCTGCCGCCGACCGCGAAAAGAAATCGCTGTACCGCAAGCTGCTCACCGATGCAGGTGTCGACCCCAAGCGTATGGATGCCGTGATGCGTGTCGCCGACCTGTCTGACATCGTGGTCGAAGACGGCGCCATCAAGGACGCCGACAAGGTCACCGAGAAGGTCAAAGGCGAGTGGTCGGATTTCATCCCGGCCACGAATACTAAGCCCGCGAAAGTCGACACGCCACCCGCAGGCGCAGGAGACGGCGCGGCAGAACCGAAGTCGCTCGGCGAGGCCTTGCGACAGAAGTACACCAAGCAGAACACTGATTAAAGGAGGCAATTATGCCTATTACCCTCGCAGAGGCCAAGGTCGGCATGGCCGACAAGGTCGACCAGCAGGTCGTCGATATGTTCCGTCGATCCTCCCTGCTCCTCGACCGCCTCACTTTCGACAACGCCATCTCACCTGGTACCGGTGGCTCCACGCTCGTCTACGGCTACACGCAGCTGAAGACGCCTTCTACTGCCGCCGTGCGTGCGATCAACTCCGAGTACACGGCAAACGAGGCCAAGCGTGAGAAGAAGACCACGCAGGCAATCATCATGGGCGGTTCTTTCGAAGTCGACCGTGTCATCCAGGACACTTCCGGCGCCATCGATGAGCTCGTATTCCAGGCAGACGAGAAGATCAAGGCCACTGCCAATTTCTTCACTCACTGCGTGATCAACGGCACCGCGGCCAGTTCCGCCGGCAAGGCTGCCGGTACTTTCGACGGCCTCAACAAGCTCCTGCAGGGCAGCTCCACCGAGTATACCGCCACCGCGGACCTGTCTACCAGTGCAAACGTGAATGCAAACTACAACGCGTTCCTGGACGAGCTCGACGAGTTCATCTCCGGCCTCGACGGCATGCCCGATATGCTCATCATGAACCGCAAGATGCTCTCCAAGCTCCGCGGTATCGCACGCCGCGCCGGTTACTACGAGTCCACGAAGGACGATTTCGGCCGTGCAGTCGAGACGTATAACGGCATCGCGCTCATGGACGCCGGCGAGTTCTACGACGGCGCCAAGACCGTCGACATCGTCGCCGATACCGCTGCCAGTTCCAGCGCCTTCGGTACCTCCGACATCTATGCCGTCAAGTTCGGCCTCGACGCCTTCCACGGCATCTCCCCGACCGGCACCAAGGTCATCACGTCCTACATGCCCGACCTCACCCTCCCCGGTGCTGTCAAGAAGGGCGAGGTCGAGCTCGTCGCCGGCGTCGCCCTCAAGAACACGCTGAAGGCCGGCCACATGAAGGGCATCAAGACCGCGCCTAAGACTGCCTAAGGAGCCGATATGCTGGAGGAGTTGCTCGCCGAGATCCACAATTGGTTTGAGTGCGATTACCTCGCAGGTGAGCTCACTGTCATGGACGGCGAGCTCACCCTCCCGCATGGCTTCGTCAAGCCCGGCCAGTATTACCGTATCGTCGGCAGCGTTTTCAACGACGGCCTGCACCAGTACCCGACATCAGACCTCACAGATGAGGTATTCGACGGCGAGGTGTGGGCGCTGGCCGTGCCGCAGGCAGTCACAGACATCGCGACCGAAGTCGAGGCATGGTGTAAAGCCCACCCCGATTCCGTGTATACGTCGGAGTCTTTCGGCGGGTATTCGTACACGAAGGCCACAGCTACCGACGGCATGCCCATGCGATGGCAAGACGCATTCCGCCGACGCATCGACCACTGGAGAAAGTTGCCATGAGTTTGATCGATGCTTTCAAAGAGCCTTGTGTCGTGATGAATAAGGCGAAGGTGCCTGACGGTGAGGGCGGTTTCACTACCGCCTGGCAGGAAGGTGCCGAGTTCGAGGCGGCTATCGTGAAGGACACGAGCCTCGAGGCGCGCATCGCCGAGAAAGACGGCCTCACGAATACGTACACCGTCACCACGTCGGCGAATGCCTCGCTCGAGTTCCATGACGTCTTCAAGCGTAAATCGGATGGCCAGGTGTTCCGCGTCACATCAAATGGTGACGACAAGCGCACGCCTCCTGTCGCATCGTTCCAATTCGAGCAGGTGAGCGCTGAGGAATGGAGCCTATCATGACACCGGCCGCTGCTGTCTACGATTTCATGGCAGGCTTCGGCATTCCCGCCTATGTGGCGACTTCCGTGCCCGACGATGCTGAGTTCCCATATATCACGTACGAGCTCGCAGTCGATGATTTCTGGGGCGGCGAAGTCGCATTGGCCATGGACATCTGGTATCGCGGCGACTCCGAGGCGGGGCCGAACGCGAAAGCGCATGAAGTCTCAAAAGCACTCGTCGGCTGCAAGTGTATCCCGTGCGATGGAGGCGGAATCGTATTAAAAAAGGGCTCGCCGTTCTGCCAGAGCATGGGCGACACGACCGACGATAAGATCAAGCGCCGTCATATCAATTTGACGGCAGAGTTTATCACCTCATTTTGAGAGGACAAGTTAAATGGCAAAGTTCACACAGATCCCAATGGATACTTTCAAGAAGCTCCAGCTTAATGCTGGTATCCTCGTCACTGAGTTCGACCCGGCGACCGGTGAACTCATTGCGTCTAATATCGTCGGTGCGACGAGCGGCGGCGTGTCGTTCGAGGCAACGCCGTCATTCAGCGATTTCGGCGAGGATATCGACAACTGCCCGAAGAACACGAAAGAGCTCAAGAAGCTCGACAGCTGGGAAGCCAAGATGTCAGGTTCTTTCGTGACGATGGATACGAAGGCCGCTGTGTCTGTTATCGGCACCGCTGCCGTCGCGAGCGGCGACTCGACCAAGGTCGTGCCCCGCAACTCTGTCGATGCCGAGGATTTCAAAGACATCTGGTGGGTCGGCGACTACTCTGACATCAATGAAGACGGCACGTCTGCCGGCAAGGCCGGTTTCATCGCAATCAAGCTCATCAACGCGCTGTCGACCGGTGGTTTCAAGATCCAGTCAGGTGATAAGGCGAAGGGAACGTTTGGGTTCGAATATACCGGCCACTACAGCCTCAAGAACATCGACATCGTACCGTTTGAGATCTACATCAAGGCAGGTTCGGCCGATGCGTAAGCATTACATGAAGGAGGAAAAGTAAATGAAACTCAGTGACATCAAGGGTGACCGCGTGCTCGACGTCATCGCCGACATCATCGACCCTATCGCGAACATGGCGCAGGACAAGGACGTCGCCGCGATGTTCGAGCGTAAGGCCGTGCCGGAGGGCATGGATGCACGCGAGTTCTTCGCGGAGCGTATGCGCAAGGGCCTGCCTGTTTTGCTCAAAAGCCATAAGGCCGACATCATCGCCATCATGGCGGCGATCGAGGGCGTGACGCCTGAGCAGTATGCTGCATCGCTCGATTTCCCCAAGTTGTTCACCGACGTCATGGAGCTCGTGACTGATGATGCGCTCCTCGATTTTTTATCATCGTCAGGGACGGGGAAGGACGCAGATGCGCCTGGATCTGTCTCGGTGAGTTCCGGGGCCCACTAAGGGCCGACGCGTTCGTCAAGTTCACACTGGCCCGCTACAGGAGAGAACGGGACGAGATGGCGTTTAAGGTGTACGTTACCGACTCCCTGCACCTCATGGGTCAGCATAAGTTTATCGGTCGCCGATGGTACGACCAAGTCCGGCCCAAGGTATATGAAGACATCGACGCCGCCGCAGTAGTGGCGGATGTCACAACAAGGGCGGGATTGGTGGTCGTATGAATCTACTCGACCTCGCCGTCAAGATCACATGCGACGACCAGGCATCCGGCGAGGTCGACAAGATCGGCGACGGCATCAAAAACAAATTGGGCATCGCTGCTAAAGCCGGCGTTGCGGCCGTGGCGGCAGTCGGTACTGCGACGGTCGCCATCGGCAAGACAGCACTCGACGCATATTCGAATTATGAGCAGTTAGTCGGCGGTATCGACACCCTGTTCAAAGCCTCGTCGGGCAAGATGCAGCAGTATGCAGCAAACGCCTACCAGACGGCCGGCGTCTCAGCCAACCGCTATATGGAGATCTCGACGAGCTTCGCAGCAGCGCTGATCAGCTCACTCGGCGGCAACACCGAGGCTGCTGCCGACATGGCCAACACCGCCATCACGGACATGAGCGACAACGCCAACAAGATGGGTACGTCGCTCGAGACTGTCCAAGAAGCGTATATGTCGCTGTCGCGCGGTAACTACGAGATGCTCGACTCCCTGAAGCTCGGCTATGGCGGTACTAAATCAGAGTTGGAGCGCCTGCTCTCAGACGCCGAGAAGTTCTCGGCAGCGCAGGGCAAAGTGCGCGATTTCTCGGTCGACTCATATTCCGATATCGTCGAGGCCATCCATATCGTGCAAGACGAGATGGGTATCACCGGCACGACGGCGGACGAGGCGGCGAGTACGATCGAGGGTTCCATCAACAAGGCGAAGGCCGCATGGGACAACTGGCTTGCAGGCCTCGGCAACGAGGATGCGGACATGGAAGGCCTGACGAGCCAGCTCGTCGAGTCGCTCGAGGATGTCGCATCCAACGTGCTCCCTAGAATCTTGGAGATCGTCACGACCGTCATCGAGTCGCTGCCGGAGCTGGTCGGCACGCTCGCTCCGCAAGTTGCATCGTTCTTCGGCGAGCTGTTCTCAGCTGCGCTCGACACGCTGTGGCAGTCACTCCCGGGCGATGTGCAGAATATGCTACAGGCGGCATTCGAGGCCGTCGACGGTAGCAGTCTGTCCAGCTCGGTGAAGGGACTGCTCGACGATGTGTTCTCCGGCGCGACGCCCGACCTCTCGGGCATCACGTCGGCGCTGACCGACGCATTCCAGTCGGACGCCTTCTCATCGACGCTTGGCGCGCTCTCGACGCTGCTCGAGACGGTGGAGTCATTTATGACGGGCCTCGGGCAGGCGGCGGAGTCGTACCTCGTGCCGGCGCTCGACCTGCTGTCGTCGGCGTGGGCCGACCTGATGGACGCTGTCCAGGCTGCGCAGCCGTGGCTCGATGCCATCGCCGAGCTGCTGGGCGCGGCGCTCGGGCTTGCCGCAGCGGCCGCAGTCACGGTAGTTGCTGCGCTGGCCGAGACCATCGCGGCCGTCGTGGACGTCGTGGTAGCCTTCGCGGACGGGCTGCTCGACGGCATCAACGCGGCGATCGAGTTCGCAGCTGTCGTCGGCTCGGCGCTCATGGCGTTGCCTGAACAGGTCGCATCGTGGCTTTCTGGCGCCATCTCCGCAGTTGCTGGATGGGTCGCCGACATGGCGTCGAATGCCGTGAGCGCCGGCTCGCAATTTATCTCCGGCCTCGCCGGGTTCATGTCCGGCCTCGCGGGCAACATCTCGTCATGGCTGTCTGGCGCAATCTCGACAGTCGCAGGCTGGGTGACGCAGTTCGCGAGCAACGCAACGAGAGCGGCGTCGACGTTCGGCAGCAAGCTGCGCAGCGGTCTCGAGGCCATCCCGGGTACACTCGGCAATATCGGATCTAACATCGTCCAGGGGCTTGTCAACGGCGTCACGGGTGCTGCCGGCAAGTTGGTCGCTGCCGTCAAGGGTGCTGTCGGCGACGCCATCCAGGGCGCGAAAAACCTGCTCGGCATCAAATCGCCGTCGCGTGTGTTCCGCAAGATCGGCCAATACGTCATGCAGGGCGCGGCGCTCGGTGTCGACGATGACGCCGACGTGTTGTTGAGGTCTACAGATAATGCGATGCGCGGTATGATTTCAACGGCACAAGATATCGCTATGCCAGGCGTCAACAGCACGGCCGGCGGCGAATCGGCCGTTATCAGCTGGCTGGCCGAGAACCTGCCATCCATCATCGCTGAGTTCACGCCCGTCATGGGTGAATCGGAGTTCGGGCGCAAGGCGAGAAAGGCGGTCGCGTATGCTTGATATCAAATACAAGTCAAATGCGGGGACTGTCATCCCGCTCAATTCTGGTGTATATGTCGGTAAGCCGAACGACCTCTTTAGCCGCGAATGGGACTACAAAATCGGGTATCGCGCACTGGCCACGGCCTCGCGCGGTGCCCGCAAGGTCTCATTCAAGGCGTTTTTCGCAAACATGGCACAGGCTGACGCTTTCCGCCGATGTGCCGACACGGACATGCAGAAGGGCACGCCCGGCACTATCTATGTCAATGACTGGTTCCAGCGTTGTTTCGTCGTGGCTTCCGAGGTGGACGGCGTCGGTGACGATTTCTTCGCGACCAAGCTCACTTTGGTTTTGCTCGACGGCGTATGGCGCAGGGGGACTACGACGGCGTTCGCGCCCGTGCAGGGTTCGGCGGGCTATGAGTTTCTCGACTTGCCGCATGATTTGCCGTACGACCTAGGCGTGACCACACCGCTGCAATACGCCATCAACCCAGGCTACTCCGACAGCCCCGCGAAGTTTGTCGTGTATGGGCCCGCGGTCAACCCTTCTGTACGCCTGGCCGGCAATCTGTACCAGGTGGACGTGACCGTTCCCGAGGGCGGTCACATGGATATCGACCCGTTGCGACGCACCGTCACCGTGGTCGCCGCAGACGGCACCACGATGGACGCATTCAGCAAGGCGCACCGAGGCAGCGGCGTGGGTTCTGGCGAGTATATCTTTGAGCACGTGCCAGTCGGCACGTCTAAAATCTCGTGGGACAATAGCTTCGGCTTCGACTTGACTCTGTACGAGGAAGAGGGCGAGCCCGCATGGTTTTAGTGGTGAATGATCCAACTGTTGGCGATATCCGCGAAATCGAGGAATTCGAGCTTGACATAGCTTTCGGCAGCGACGAGAACGCACTGAAATTGGAGGCCCGCGCGGACGAAGCCCCCGAAGAGGGGCAATTTGTGTTCATCGACGGCACCGAGTATGGTGGTGTTATCGACCAGGCGAGCTATGAGGCCGGCAGGGAGGCATCCGGCTCAATTCTGTGCGAGGGCCGCACCTGGCATGGTATTTTGGCAGGCAAGCGCCTGCTCCCCGATTTGGGAAGCGGATACCTCTCCGTCAGCGGTAAGGCGAGCGATGTGCTCGCGTCGCTCATCGAGCGCATGGGGCTTTCTGGGCTGTTCTCCGCCGCTTCCGACGATACGTCGGTAAGCTACACCTTCGATCGATTCGTGGACGGCTACAGCGGCTTGAAAGCCATGGCGAAGGCCAATGGTCGCAAGGTCGTCATGCGTCGTAAGGGCGGTAAGGTGGAAATCTCTCTGCCGCCTGTCGTAGACTATGCGAACAAGGTCGATTCCGACCTTTTGGACTTCACGCTGACTTCGGTTCACCGCTGTATCAATCACCTGGTCTGCGTAGGTACTGGCGAGCTCGAAAACCGCGCCGTAGTCCATTTCTATGCTGACACGGCCGGTAACGTCAGCCATACCCAGAGCCTCTTTGGAGTCGACGAGATATGTGCGCTCTACGACTACAGCAACGCCGACGAGGCGAAGCTCGAGGAGGAGGGCGGCAAGAAGCTCAGGGAGTACCAGACTCGAGGCAGCGTCGAGGTCGACGCGCACGACGATATCGACGTCGACGTCGGCGACATTATCTCGGCGCGCGATAACGCACATGGTAAGACCGTTAGCGCGATCGTGGTGAAGAAGATCGTACAGGTCTCACATGGCGTGGCAACATACAGGTACGAGGTCGGCAGTGAGACCACGACGAAGAACTCAGCCAGCGCGATCGCCGACGGAGGTGGCGGGCACGCTTATTTGGCGGGAAAGGGCCTGAAGCTCGAGAACTACACGTTCAGTGCGGAGGTCGACGCGGAATCGCTCAAGGCCGTTGAGGCCAAGGCCGACAAGGCCGTAACAGACGCCTCGAACTCGCTCCAGACGTGGGCACAGGCGGATATCGCCATGGGAGAAGTGTCCACGCTCACGGAAGGCTCTAAGGCCACCGCGTCGCTCTCGGGCGAGGGGCTGGTCAAGACGCTCTCACTCGGAATTCCACGTGGCGCGACCGGTATTCAGGGTCCGAGAGGCGAGCGCGGCCCGCAAGGTGAAATCGGACCGCAGGGTCCAAAAGGCGACGCGGGCGCGACAGGACCGCAAGGGCCAACGGGCAAGCAGGGTCCAAAAGGCGACGCGGGCGCGACAGGACCGCAAGGACCGCAGGGCATCCAGGGGCCTAAAGGCCCGACAGGCCCGCAAGGGCCGATGGGCCCGCAGGGGCCAAGCGGCGGCGAGATCAAGGACACGAGGAACGACAACCATTCGCCGAGCTGGTATATGACGAACCACCCGCGTGAGACCGTGGTCGAGTTCAAGACGGCGAAAGCCATCGGGCTTTCGGCCAACGAAACCTTCGCGACCCTCGTCACCTTCGTGCAATGGCACAACAATGCCGGCGGGTACCCGAAGCAGGTCGCTATGAGCAGCGCACACATATGGTGGCGGCGCGGCGGGTCGGACTCTTCGTGGACGGCGTGGCAGCACATCCTCGATACCCTCGACCCGAACAAGACGTGGATCATGGCCCATCGTGTCGGCGAGTACTTGGAGACGAACGGCTCGTTTGACCCGAACAACATCGGCGGCACATGGGTGCAGGTACCGAGTATCGGGCCGCACACGTGGCTCAGGACTAAGTAAAGGAGAGAACATGGCAAAGACAGAGAATTTCACCCACTACACCTGCGACCGATGCGGCGCGGACGCGTACCTCCAGCAAGGTACTGCGGCGGCTGGTGACTGGCGCGAGGTCGAGCGCTTCGACCAGTACGGCAGCAGGGCCACGCGCCTGCTGTGCAAGGGGTGTACGGACAAGTACAAGAAGCTCGCAGCCAAGCACGACGGCGAGTTCCAGCAGTTCATGAGCAACGCGAAGGAGTAGTAACATGGCATTTGAAATCGTGGACGGCATGACGGGGACCAAGCACATCAGCTCGGACGACCTGTCGGCGCTCAACGTCGCGACCATCGGCAAAGCAAACTGCGTGCTTGAGTACAGCGACAATTTTAAGCTCACGATGGCGAGCGCGAACGAGGCGAAGCTCGGTACAGGCGTCGGCATGGTTGGCGGCAAGCGCTTTTGGAACCAGGCTGCGACCTCTTTGACCGTTCAGTCCGGCACGCAGGGCCAGAAGCGAAACGACTTGGTCGTGGCACGCTACGCGAAGACCAGCGCGGGCATCGAGAGTATCACACCCGTCGTCATCAAGGGCACGCCCAGCACGGGGACGGCGGCGGACCCCGCGACGACCTCGAACGACTTGAAGCTCTGGCGCATCCCGTTGAACGGCATCAGCGTCGGCACGCCAGTCAAACTTTTCGACACCGTGGCCCCGCTCGCAACGCTCAAGGATTTTGTATTCCGTGTCTTGGCGAGGCCGGGAATCACTTTCAAGGGCACGGTGACCGTGCCAGGGCTCAAGAAACATGCAGTGGTTATTGTCGTCTTCTCGCGCGGACAGCACGCCATTATGCCCACGGCGGACGGGACGCACGTCGTGTCTGGCGCAATGGGCGGCAACAACGCCTATTCGGTTACGACAGCCAGCGCGATGGCAAGTGTGTCCGGCGAGACTGTGACATTCGAGAAGATCGGGTACAACACATACATGTCACCCAAGCTCGGCTACGCGCTTACGCTCGCTGCCGGCGACGACGAGACAATCACCGCGATATACGGCTAGCATTCCGTATATCACGTCAATACTAGTACGGAGAACATTTGCCGTTTAAGAGGTATTGATTCAATGTTTGAATATATAGCGATGACTGTCGCGACCACGATTATGGGTACGATAATCGGTTGGCTACTGAATGCAATCAAAACCAACACTGGGCGATTGTATAACCTGTCGCATCGTGAGCACGAGGAACGCGTACAAAATCGTGCTATGCTCGGTGAGCTACTATTTTACCGACTCGAAGATCTACACCGGCGATTTGTCATTGAAGGGCATCCATGCTCAGCTGCTGAAAAACAGCAAGTAGATGATATATATCATCATTATCATGATGAATTGGGGCTCAACGGGCCGGGTACACACATGTATAATGAAATCATGGATGCGCATCAAGACTAAGGAGTAATTATGCAATACCTTCTGCCCGATAAGGCATATAATATTCTCAAGTGGGTCGGCCTCGTTGCCTTGCCCGCAGTAGCGACTTTTGTCGGTACCGTCGGTACCGCCGTCAATTGGGAGCCGACTGGCATCGCAGTGACGGTGATCACCGCCGCGGGTACGCTCGTCGGCGCACTCCTCGGTGTGACGACCGCGACGGCGAAACCGGCGAGTGAGTAATGATGGACAATGTTATTGGAAGGGTGGGTGATTTAGGTATCAAGGCAAATGCCGATGTGGCTGGACGTCTGCCTAAGCCTCACCCTACTCGGCGAGTGCATATCGTTCGACGATTGGTACTAGCCGCCAGTACTGCCGCTATCGCACTGGCACTCGCAGTACCGACAACAAGTTATGCCTACGAGCGCATCACCAATTACGTTAGCAATGGGCACGGGCCGCTGTCACCGCAATACCTCGTGATCCACGAGACGGCTAACCCGGGCGCGAGCGCATGGAACCATGTGCTTTTGTGGTCACGTGACGACACCTACGCAGTACACGACGTCATGGAGCTCGATGGCTCCAAGGTTTACGACACGGTACCGCAGAACCGCCTGTGCTGGCATGTCGGCAATGGCAATTGGTGTACGATCGGCATCGAGTTGGCACACGCCACAAATGCCACTGACTTCGCCAAGCAATGGACTGAGGCCGTAAAGTGGGCAGGCGATACACTCCGTGCGCACGGTTGGGATACCAGCCGCCTACTCAGCCATTACGAGGCCGCACGTATTTGGGGTGGGTCTGATCACACCGACCCGATTGGTTATTTCCGTAAATACGGCAAGACTTGGAGCGATTTCAAGCGCGATGTCGCAGCATATATGGGTAGCGGCTATATCGCGCCGATCGCACCTACTGACGGAAATGGAGGTACGTACCAGCCGTCGACTTCTGCCACGCGCACGAGCTTCCCGAAGTCTACGGGGAAATCGGTCAACGTCCACTATGCCCTCCATAACCGTTATGGTGCATGGAATAGTGCCGTCACCAATTTCAACGACTCCAACAGTGAGGGTTTTGCCGGTGTGCCGTACGGCTCCCACGACATGCTCATTGCATGGGCAGATAGCGGTACCTTGCGCTATCGCGTCCACACCAAGGAGAGTGGATGGTTGGATTGGGTTCAGACCGCCAACTACAACGACAGCGTGAACGGCATGGCAGGCATCTGGGGCCAGACCATCGACGGCGTCCAGATGTATTACTTCACACCGAACGGTGACTACAAGCAAGTCTACTATCGTTCTCAGGACGTGGCGCATGTTGGCTACTGGGATGAGGTATGCGACGACGGCACGACCTACGGTGGCGATGATTACGCTGGTATGTACGGTTACGCGCTCGACCGCCTGCAGGCTTATATCTCAGACGGCACCCGCCGTTGATGGAGGATTGGAGAAAGCATGATGTTCGGTAACTACAATATGTATCAACCTGTCGGCACGCCGCAGCAATTCGCCATGGACCAGATGCAGCAGTTTCAGCAACGCGCCCAGATGCAGCAGGGAATGTAGCTGATCTGCGTCGAACAAGGGCATGGACGGGGCCAAGGCATACCAAATGCCTCCCAACTCCGTCGTGCCCTTGTTCGACGCAGATAACGACATCATGTATGTTAAAAGCACGGATGGTGCCGGTTTTCCGACCATCCGTGCTTTTGCATTTCAGCCGGTTGAAGACAAGCCGGAACCGGTGCAGCAATACGTGACACATGATGAATTCGATGCAGCGATGAAGCATCTGAGGGAGGCGATCGACAATGGCGAGTAGCCTATTCGGCGGCGTACAGAAGCCAAACCCACTGCGATCGGCTATGCAGGCTGTCAATATGATGCGTAATGCAAACCCAGAGCAAGTCATGCACCAGATGATGCAAAGCAACCCGCAGTTTGCGGAATTCATCAATGCGAACAAGGGCAAGAGCCCAGAGCAGACGCAGAAGGTCCTCGACACCATCACCGGCAACCGCATGGCCGACATGCAGAATCAGATCAACCAACTCCAGCTGTCCCAGGCGATGTGTGGTGTGGTACGCTACCCCAACACCTTCGCCTACAACGCCGGCCCGAGCCCGTTCTGCGGTAACGGCTGCTGCGGTACGGCAAACATCTAAACGAACATTCGATCGATAAGGCATTTTCGCCTTGGCAAGATAGGGGCATGGCTCAGGCCGTGCCCCTATTTCAATAGAAAGGACAAATCATGTCGTGCAAATCTGCAATCTACACTGCCGACCCGTCTAGTACCGTGCTCACGCTGTCTACGGCTGCAGGTACGGCTATCCCGCTCGGTACGACTATCCGCCGTTTCGGCTGCAACGCCGTCCTGTCGGGTAACGGCGTCCTGCTTAAAGGCCAGGGCTATTTCGATGTCGATGCCAGCATCACGTTCACGCCTACCGCCGCCGGTGCATATACCGTCACGCTATTCAAAGACGGTGTCGCCGTGCCCGGCGCTACGCAGACTGTCACTGCGGCAGCCGCGGGCACTGTGTCGGTCAATATCCCGGCAATCGTGCGTAACCAGTGCTGCGACAGCACCTCGACGCTTACGCTCGTGATCACCACTGCGACCGTTCCGGCGACTGTCACGATCGACAATACCGCGGTCGTCGTCACGAAGATCTAATGACAGAATAGGAGTTCTGGCGCAGTATCTCGACCAGGGCCGAAGAAAGGGATGCCTTGGCGGCATCCCTTTCACAAAGTATGGACGAACTGAGAGGGGTAAAGATGCCTGTAATTGATGTGTTCGCAAAGGTATCTGACCACCTAATCGACGGCATGATGATGCACGAGCAGATGGCAGATTACTACAATTTCCTTGGTTTGGACGGTTTCAAGCGACTGCATGAGTATCATTTCTTCTGTGAGACGATTTCCATGCGTTGCATCCACTGCTATTTCGTCGACCACTGCAACCAGCTTTTGCCGATGGCGAATACAAAGCACATTGACGTCATCCCCGTCGAGTGGTCGAATTTCACACGACAAGCGGTCGAATCGGAAACGAAGTCCAAGGCTGTCGAGACGGGTATGCGTGAGTGGTGTAAGTGGGAACACGAAACAAAGGAGCTCTATGCGAAGTCGGCCAAAGACCTCTATGATGCAGGTGAAGTCGCCGCAGCACACGTGATCTGCGAGCTCGTGCGAGATGTCGACGACGAATGCAAGTATGCCGACCGCTTGGCACTCAGCTTGAGTGCTGTCGATTACGACATGCAGGTCATCGTGCCTATGCAGCATGAGCTGCACGAGAAATATAGGAAGAAGCTACATGACGTCGGAAAGAAACTCAGTTAGGGGTGAATGGAAATGGTGTCGATCGAGACCATCGAAGAGGAGATCCTCAACCTGGAGAAGCGCGACACGTCTTATGCCGTATGCGAAAGGCTGGCGTGGCTGTATACCGTTCGCGACCACCTCAAAAAGCCTACTGTAGATGCCACGGTGATGGAACAGCGCATCACTGACGAGCTCACTGGGTCTGAGTTCCTGAAGGCTGCGTCCAATGTGGACTATGCGGCACTCATGGGAGTACTCGACAACCACATGTCGTGCATCAAAGCCGTCTGCCCGAAAGAGTATGATGCCGTCATGTCGCAGATCCACGCGCTACGGTAGACATTACCTGTCAAACAGTGTCAAACACCTGTCACACACATAAAAGGGCCAGTGTGACAGGTGTTTGCATTTCTACATTGCGTTTCTCATCACCTGTCAAGCTGTCAAACAACAAGGGGCCCCTATATTAGATATTTTTTATCTATATATCTAATAGGTCTATAAATATATATATTTTGAAAATATCTAGGTATAGGGGAGAAACTGTGTGACAGTGTGACAGGTGGCGAGAAATGCGATATAGTGATGCAACTTACTGTCAAACAGGCCCAAAATAAGCAGTGTGACAGGTGTTTGACAGTGTGACAGGTATTTCGAAAAAGTTATAAATACTCAGATAAATCGAAAGAGAATGTAGTATAATGAGGTTCGCCGATCGAAGGAGGTGAAAGATGAAAAGCCTATATGAAACGATCCGCGAGTTCGGCGATACCCAAAGCGAGCTCGCACGAATGCTCGGCATTACTAAATCCACGTTGTCGTGGAAGATCAACGGCAAAGCCGAGTTCAAGCAGTCGGAGATCAAGGCTATCGCCGACCGGTACGACTTGACGGGCGAGGAAATCAAGTCGATGTTTTTCGCCTAATGGGCCTGTTCGCTTACCAGCAGGCAGCCCTCGACCGTGTCCGTGGTAAACGCAGTTGCGCTTTCTACCACGACATGGGCCTCGGCAAGACGTTCACCGGTGCCGAGAAGTTGATGTCGGACAAGTGTTGGCATTTGGCCTTGGTCGTATGCCAGAAGTCGAAAGTGGCCGATTGGATGGACCATTTCGCAAACTACTATGACATCGACGTCGTCAATTTGACCAAGCCGCATGCAATGGAAGGTTTTGAACGGCGCATCGGTGACTCGCACGCACGTGACGCAGTCGGTGTGATCAATTACGACCTATTGTGGAGGCGCCCAGAACTTCAGGCATTGAAGTGTTTCGCCGTAATGTTCGACGAGTCGTCGTTGCTGCAGAACAAATCATCGAAGCGTACTAAGGCAGCGATGAAATTGGCAGCTAGGGCGAATGAGCTCATTTTGTTGTCGGGTACACCGGTCGACGGCAAATATGAACGGCTGTGGACGCAGTTGAACATGCTTGGCTGGCGCATCGACGAGAAGCTGTTTTGGCGGCAATACGTCGAATCGGAGACGACGATGCGTGAGGGTTTCCCGATCACGAAGGTGACGGGTTACAAGAACGAGGAGAGGCTGGTACGCAAGATGAAGGAGCTCGGTTGCGATTTCCTCAAGACCGACGACGTCATCGACCTGCCTGATCAGCGTTTCATTCGTATCGACGTGCCGATGAGCGAGTATTACCGCAAGTTCGCCAAGGTGAACATTATCACGGCATTCGGCCGCGATTTCGTCGGCGACACTGTGTTCGGCGACCTCACGGCTAAACGCCAATTAGCGGCTGCGTATTCGCGCGCCAAACTCGAGGCGTTCGGCGATTTGCTGGACGGCACGAGTAAACGGCTCGTCGTGTTCTACAATTTCGACGTCGAGCTCGAAGGGCTCACGGCGGAGTTGGAGAAGAGGTACAGGTCGTATGGCGTGCTCAACGGCAAGGCACATGATTTGTCGCCGTTTTTCGATACCGACGACGGGGTCGCGCTCATCCAATACCAGTCTGGTGCCATGGGCGTGAACCTGCAGCAAGCCGATACGTGCGTCTATTTTTCGCCGCCTCTGGCTTCGTCGCTATTCGAGCAATCGAAGAAGCGCATCCACCGCGTCGGCCAAGATAAGCCGTGCAAGTATTACGAGCTGGTATCTAAAGGCACTGTCGAAGAGAAGATCTACGATACATTGGCTATGCGACGCGACTACACTGAGAAGCTGTTCGAGATGGGAGGTGACTAGTTGGCAGGAGAGAAAAACTTCGAAAACCGTTTGAAACGGTGGCTCGATTCGCAAGGCGTATGGCACGTCAAGTTTTTCGCCAACCGCAACACACGTGCCGGTGTACCGGACATTTTGGCATGTATCAACGGACGTTTCGTCGGCATCGAGCTCAAAGGCCCAAACGGCAAGCCGTCGCCGCTGCAGGTCTACCACTGCGGGAAGATTACGGAGAGCGGCGGTATAGCCGTCATCGTCTGGCCGGATGATTTCGCCCAATTCAAACGGCTAGTACAACGCCTGAAGGAGAAAGGAGGAAATTGCGATGTTCAAGACCTCATATTCGAGGGTAGGTACCTTCACCCAGTGCCCGCGTGAATTCAAACTCAACTATGTCGACGGCCTTGAAGTGCCGTTCGACTGCGATGCTGCGAACCCGCTCGTGATCGGCACAATGCTGCATGAGTGCATCGAAGTCGGTGTCGACGAGGCCATCGCGAACTACAAAGCCGCATATCCCGTCATGACTGATTTCACGGTCAACGAGCTCATGAAGATCCGCGTACTCGGTTCTCGTGCCCGCGAGCTCGCATGGGGCATGTTGGACGACGATACAGACCCGGTATTTGAGGTGAAGGTCGAGGACGACAGCGGTTTCGTCGGGTTTATCGATATGCTCATCCCGCGCGGTAAGGGCCTGTGGACGATGCTTGATTTCAAGTATTCGAACAATGTCGATAGGTACCTCGAAAGCGGGCAGCTGAGTGTCTACAAGTATTTCTACGAGAAGACGCACCCCGGTGAGATCATCCAAGATATGGCATTCCTGATTGTGCCGAAGACGATGATCAGGCAGAAGAAGACCGAAGACCTCTACCAATTCCGTGAGCGTCTCGCTACGACGTTGGAAGACATGTGGCCAAGGCTGTACCGCGTCGAGTACGACCCTGAGAAAGTCGCCGACTTCGCAGTCGGCACTTGCACGATGGCGAATGCCACCGAATTCCCAAAACATGAGTCGCGCCTATGCGACTGGTGTGATTACAAAGATTTCTGTCTAGGAGGAAATGATATGCTTATCCTGCCCAAGAACGAACGCCGTGCCGAGTCCGTTATCACCGAACCTGATATGTGGATCTACGCCGACAGCTATGTCGGCAAGTCGACTTTTGTCGACCACTTCGACGATGTGCTGTTCATCAACACTGACGGCAACACCCAGAACATCACGAGCCCGTTTATCCAGATTGCCGACGAGCTCGTGACCGAAGGCCGTATGAGCCACAAGGTGCTCGCTTGGTCGAAGTTCCGCGAGGTCATCGACGAGTTGGAGAAGCACGACAACAGCTTCCACGTCATCGCACTCGACTTGGTCGAAGACCTATACGAGCATTGCCGATTCTATGTGTTTGACCAGCTCGGCATCAAGCATGAGAGCGATGGCGGCTACGGCAAGGGCTGGGATATGGTACGCACCGAGTTCCTCAGCCAGATGAAGCGCCTCAAGTCCCTCGGTTACCGCATCATCTATATCTCCAAAGAGCTCGTCACTGAGATCACATACGCCAACGGCATGAAGGTCTCGACATTCAAGCCGAACCTGCCGGACAAGGTCGCGAATGTGCTCGCCGGCACCGTGACCATGACGCTCCGCGCCTATATGGACGAGCGTGGCCATTTCCTCCAGCTCCGCAAGAACGAGAATGTCTTCGGTGGCGGCCGTATCGATTTCAAACGCGACCGTTGCGACCTCACCGTCGAGGCATTCAATGCCGCACTACTCGAGGCACAGGGTACGAAGGCCGAGGCCGAGAAGCCGAAGGCACGCAAGAAGGCAGAGCCTAAGCCTGAGGTTGAGGCTGAGACTGAGACCGAGGTCATCGAGGAGCCTGACGCCGCGGAGGAGAAGCCGAAGCGTCGTGTGCGTAAGGCCAAGCCTGCCACCGAGGAGGAGCCGCCGTTCGACACCGAGGAAGCCGCAGAGCCCGAGGCTGTCGAGGAGAAGCCGAAGCGCCGCACCCGCAAGCGTCGCGTCGTCGAAGAGTAATTTACCGATTGAAAGGATACATCATGGATTTCAGTAAGTTTGACAAGATGGTCGACATCGACGGCCTCAAGAAGGACATCGCCGACGCCGAGGCCAACGGTGGCGGCGCCGATTTCAAAGACGTGCCGCACGGCAGCTATGAGGTCGCGATCGACAAGCTCGAGCTTATCGAGACCAAGAAGACCGGCAAGCCGATGGCGTCGTGCTGGATGAAGATCGTGAGCGAAGGCGAGTTCAAGGGCCAGCGCATTTTCATGAACCAGGTCATCACGCAGGGCTTCCAGATCCACATCATGAACGCTTTCCTCCGTTCGCTGCTGCCCGAGGGTTCCGATATCGACGTCGAGTTTACGGGTTACGCCGAGTACAACGACTTGCTGCTCGATATTGCCGAGTATGTCGACGGCAAGTTCGAGTACGGTTTGGAGTACGGCGAGAACAACAAGGGCTTCGACACTTTCCAGATCACCGATATTTTCGAGCTCGACTAGGTGCGGCGATGCTCAATTTCTACGACTTCGAGGTTTTCAAACACGACTGGCTAGTCGTAGTCATTAACCCTGTCACACACGATGAGCGCATCATCATCAATGATGTCGACGCGCTCACCGCGCTCTACGAAGGGCGTAAGCGTGAGATTTGGATAGGGTATAACAACCTCCATTACGACCAGTTCATTTTCAAAGGCATTTTGTGCGGCTTCGACCCGAAGGCGATCAATGATTTCATCATCGTCGAAGGCCACAAAGGCTGGCAGTATTCGAGTTTGTTGCGCAAGGTTTACATGGTCAATTACGATGTATTCCACCCGCGTACAGACAGGGGCCTCAAGACTCACGAGGCGTACCTCGGCAACGACATCTGCGAGACGACGGTGCCGTTCGACATCGACCGCAAATTGACCGAAGCCGAGATCGCCGAAACTGTGAAATACTGCCGCCACGACGTCGAGCAGACCATCGAGGTATTCATGCAGCGTAAAAGCGAGTTCGACGCACGCATGGACCTGCTCAAAATGTTCGACCTGCCGTTGGTGTACCTCGGCAAGACCGATGCACAGCTAACGGCGATCATCTTGGGTGCCGAGAGGCCTGCACGTCCACGCGACGACGAGTTCGACATCGTGCCGCTGCCGTGCCTCGACCTCGGGCCGTATGATTTCATCCGCTCGTGGTACCTCGATCCGGCGAACCAAGATTACTCCGCGACGCTCGATTTCGATATTGCAGGCTGCCCACACAAGTGCGCGTGGGGAGGCTTGCACGGCGCGATTGCACAGTACGCCGGCGAAGGTTATTTCATCAACGTCGACGTCGAGAGTTATTACCCGGCCGAGATGATTGCACACGAACTGCTGTCACGTAATGTGCATGACCCGTCGAAGTTCAAGGGCATCCGAGACCACCGTATCGAGCTGAAGCATGCGAAAGACCCGCGCCAGAAGGCATTGAAACTCGTCGTCAACGGCACATATGGCGCCAGCAAAGACAAGTTCAATGCACTCTACGACCCGCGGCAGGCAAATATGGTCTGCGTCAACGGCCAGCTCATGCTCATCGACCTCATGCACAAGCTCGTTCGCGACGTGGGTGCCGAGATCATCCAGAGCAATACCGATGGCGTGCTCATCCGCATGCCCGACGGTTTCGATGGCGGGCCTGATGCGTTTTACGACCGTGTCGACGACGTGGCATATGAGTGGGAGCACCGCACCGGCATGGGCTTGGAATTCGATGAGTTCACTCGCGTCTACCAAAAGGACGTCAACAACTACGTCCTCGTGGCGGCAGACGGGTCGATGAAGACGAAAGGTGCGTACGTCAAGAAGCTGGGGCCACTCGACTACGACCTCGCTGTCGTCAACAAGGCGCTTGTCGAATTCATGGTGCACGGCGTGCCTGTCGAAGACACGATTGCCGCCGACGATGATCTGATCGATTACCAGCGTGTCGTGAAGGTATCGGGCAAATATAAGTACGGCGTGCATGGGCATGAGCGGCTCACAGATAGGTGCTTCCGAGTATTCGCGTCCACACGTGAGTCGGACGGCATGATCGGGCGGGTCAAGGCCGGCAAGGCCAAGCCTGAGAAGTTCGGCAACACGAGCGAGCACTCGTTTATCGATAACGGCGACGTGCACGGCAAGAAATGTCCTGACTATTTGAACAAAAGTTGGTATATTCAATTGGCGAAAACACGGTTAGTGCAGTTTGGGGTGATGTGATGGACCGTCTATTTATCGGTTATGTGAAGCTCAACGGCAAGAAGTGTGCGCAGAAGCTGAAGGACGGCCGATACCTCACATTGGCCCAGGCGCGCAAGCTCAACGGTTACGGTGGTGTGCTGGCTCCTGAGACGATTTTCGTCGATGTCGACGACATGGCGCAGAGTGAGAAGCTGATGGACATCATCGAGGCTGAGCAGGTCGCGTGCAAGGTCGTCGCCACGACCCGTGGCAAGCATTTCTATTTCGTCGGCTACCCACGCGGCATGAAATGCAAGACTCATGCACGCCTAGCCATCGGCATCGACGCCGATATCAAAGTCGGGTCGAAGGCTACGTACGGCAGCTTGAAAGTCGACGGCCACGAGCGCGACGTCATCTATGACGTCGAGCCGGATGAAGATTACGACGAGCTGCCATGCTGGCTCAGGCCTGTACAGTATACGCCTGAGTTCGACGAGATGGAAGAAGGCGACGGCCGCAACCAAGCGTTATTCAACTATATCTTGACGCTGCAGTCGGAGGGTTTCACGAAAGACGAGGCGCGCGAGACCCTGGACATCATCAACAGGTATATGTTCGAAAAGCCCATGGAGTCACAAGAACTGAGCGTCGTCTACCGCGACGACGCCTTCGCCGAAGATGTGTTTTTTAACAAAGGTACGTTCCTGTTCGACAAGTTCGCCGAGTACCTCAAGAACGAGCACCGCATCATCAAGATCGGCCATCAGCTTCATGTATACCGCGACGGCGTCTATGTGTCGGGCAATCTGCTCATCGAGAATGCGATGATCCAACATTTGCCTATGTTGTCGAAGGCCAAGCGTACCGAGGTACTCAATTACCTCGATGTGCTCATCCAAGACGACGCACCGGCAGCCGATGCCGATTACATCGCGTTCGCCAACGGCGTGTATGACCTCAAGACGGGTGAGCTCATGCCGTTCTCGCCGGAATTCGTGATCACGAACCGCATCCCGTGGGAGTACGACCCGACGATTTGGTCTGAGTTCACAGATAAGACGCTTCGCCGCCTTGCCTGCGGTGACGACGGGATATATTCGTTGTTGGAGGAGGTCATCGGTTACTTGTTCTATCGGCGCAACGAGCTCCGTAAGAGTTTCATCTTAGTCGGTGACAAGGCAAACGGCAAGTCGACGTATCTCGACATGCTCAAGACATTGCTCGGTGACAGCAATACGTCGGCGCTCGACCTGGCTGAGCTCGGCGAGAGGTTCAAGACGGCAGAGCTGTTCGGCAAGCTGGCCAACATCGGCGACGACATCGGCGACGAGTTCATCGCCAACCCTGCGATTTTCAAAAAGCTCGTAAGCGGTGACCGTGTCAACGCCGAGCGGAAAGGCCAAGACCCGTTTGATTTCTCGAGCTATGCCAAACTGCTGTTCTCGGCGAATTCCATGCCGCGTATCCGCGACAAGACAGGTGCCGTGCTCGACCGCATCGTGCTCGTGCCGTTCAAGGCGACGTTTTCTAAAGACGACCCGGACTTCGACCCGTACATCAAGTACAAGCTCCACTCGTCCGAGGTCATGAGCCACCTGATCAATATCGGCCTCAAGGGGCTCGAGCGAGTGTTGGCGAACCGCGCATTCACGATGCCCGAAGTCGTCGTCAAGGAGATCGAGGATTACCACGTCGCCAACAACCCTGTCCTCGGTTATTTCGAAGACACGCCCGTCGACGAGGTGGTGAACGAGTCGACGGCGCTGGTATACGACTACTATATGGCCTGGGCTATCAGGAACAACTTGAAGCCACTTGGCCAAAACGAGTTCACCCGCCAGGCCAACAAGCATTACGGGTTGGCGAGCAAGACCTGTCGTGTAAACGGCAAACGTGTACGTATTTTCGTAAAGGAGTAAACCATGCCCATCATCATCGAAGGCCCTGATGGCGCCGGCAAGTCCACGCTTGCGAAGTCATTGGCCGGAGCACTCGACATGAACATTCTGAAAATGACCGCCAACGGCGGCCAGTCCGCGCGTGAGTATGAGCAGAAGCTCGCATGCGACGGCGTCATCATCGACCGTTGCTGGGTGTCTGAGCAAGTGTATTCCGACCTATTCGGGCGTGAACCGCGTATCGACAACGGCGACGCGGAGGCGTTGACGGAGTTTTGCGGGCTCGTCGGTATCCCGATCATCGTGCTTTTGCCGCCGCTCCATGTCGTGATCAGCCGCCTAAACGAACGCGGTGACGAGTACGCCGATGTCGTATGCCCGAACATCGTCGAGATCTACAAGCGTTACCAGGAGTGGGCTGAAGAGCATGACAACGCGATTGTGCTCGAAGACAACAACCCGGCGACAGCCATGGTGGAGGTGCTCAAATGCATGTTGTAGGTAAGTCGATGAACGACATCTACCGCCAACTCTGTGGCAAAATATCGGTGCAGGGCCATGATGTGGCAGGTACCAAGGAAATGCTCAACAGCGGTTTCACGCTGCTCGACATCACAGACAACATCGCGACGGCACGTACGGGCTATTCGCTATCGTACATGTTGGGCGAGCTCGCATGGTATTTCACCGGCCGCGACGATGTCGAATTCATCTTGAAGTTCTCGTCATTTTGGGAGCGTATCAGCGACGACGGCGTGACGAATCGGTCTGCATACGGCGCTATCGTATTCAACCGCTATGGTTTCGACCAGGTAGCACAGGTCATCGACACGCTTAAGCGCGACCCGTATTCACGCCGCGCGGTCATCAATTTCAATGTGCCGAACCCCGAGCGTTTCGAGACGAAAGACGAGATCTGCACTATCGCGCTCGTGTTCGAGCTCCGCGGGGGCAAGCTCGATTGCACCGGTATCATGCGCTCCAACGACGTATGGCTCGGCACGCCCTACGATGTCGTGTTCTTCACGGAGCTGCAGAAGCACATCGCGAACGAGCTCGGTGTCGGCTACGGCAAGTATACGCATTTCGCTGTGTCGCTCCACGCATATGAGAAGGACATCGACCGCGTCCGTGAAGTATGGTGCTGCAAGCAGGCGGCGCCACACCTCAAGTTCGACATCGAGAAGTTTTTGGCCCATATCTCGGAGATCGAACGCATCGCGATGTCGCTTGATGAGCCGAGGTCTGCCGTCTCCGAATATTGCCTTAATAACGCCATCGTCATGGAGGTAAAGGATGAAGATTAAAATCAACCGCATCGCCGAGGGTGCCGACATCAAGCTCCCGGCCCGTGCACATTATAACGACGCCGGTGCCGACGTCTACACCACTTTCGGCGAGACCCTGAAGCCGCATGAGACCCGCCGCATCCCGCTGGGCTTCTCGCTCGAGCTGCCCGACGGCGTCATGGCCTGTGTGTTCCCCCGATCGGGCATGAGCCTCGAAGGCCTCGTGTGCGAGTTGCCGCCGATCGACTCCGGCTATACCGGCGAGGTGCATGCGATCGTCACCAACTTGACGGACAAGCTGAAGAAGGTCCCTGGTGGTACACGCATCGGCCAGCTCGTCGTCATGCCCATTGTGTTAGCCGACTTCGTCGAGCAGTTGGGCGAGGAGAGGGGCGACGGTGCTTTCGGATCGACCGGCGAGGCCTAGTAAAGCCGAGTATTACCTCGACATCGCACTTGCGGTGGCGGTCAGGTCGACGTGCCTGCGCCGCCGCTACGGCGCCGTGATTGTGGCCAACGACGAGATCATCGCGACTGGCTATAACGGCGCCGCCCGCGGTGATGTCAACTGCATCAACGCAGGCATATGCCATCGCTGCGGGCACGGGCATAACGACGGCGATTACAGCTCATGCCCGGCGGTACACGCAGAGATGAACGCCATGCTGTCGGCTTCACGCTCTGAGATGATCGGCGCGACATTGTACTTGGCAGGCGTCGACCTCGAGACAGGCGAGCGCATCCCGCCTGGTGAGATCTCACCGTGCCCCGTGTGCATGCGCATGATCGGCAACGCCGGTGTCGATGTCGTCACAGGTGCATAGAAATAGAAGAACGCCCCAGACGCTCAATTGCATCTGGGGCGTTCTCCTCACAAAGGAAGAAGGTGCGGTGGCCCAAAACCGCACCTCTTATTTTATCACACGTAATACTATTAGGCGTTGACCCACTTGAGGGCGTTCTTGATGCAAAGCTGTTTGTTCGCATTCTCGAACTCTTTACGGCAGATCAGTTTCCACGCGCCACGATTGGTGGCTTTGAAGCGGCAGTAGTGCACGCAGTTGTCGTCGAGGACGATCTTCACGCGACGGCCACAACCGATAATCTCGTATGCCTCATTGAAAGGCTGCTTGAAAGCGACACGCTCGAGCTTGATGGCATCGTCGAAAGTCTTAGTCATGGTGTTTCCCTTCCTCGTGGTTGACAAGATTATATTACCCGGTAACTACCTGAAAGCACATACTCATTTTCAAATTCGTCGAAAATTTTTTTGATTTATTTGAAAATAATTATGTATATGCGTGCAGACCTGTGGGATAATGACCTTGTCAACCAGAAGGAGGGGCAAATGAAGCCCATCGAGATCACCAAGCAGGACGTACTCGGTTACAAGCACACGTTCGTCGTACGCCACGACAAATCCACCAACAAGGTATTCCTCGCCGAGGTCGACCTTGATTTCGGTTGCGAGTCGTTCCGCGGCGTGTTCAGTTCCGAGGCTGCAGCGCTCGACCGCATCGAAATGCTCATGAACTAAATGAAAGGAACCATCATGGCTAAAGAGTTCTACACTGTCAAGGTCATTCCGCACCTTGAGAACGAAACTGGCGAGCATGATTACGTGCCTACCTACGAACTTCGCATCAATAAATGCGGCAAGGAGAAGTCGTCGACGGCGCGTCGTTTGTGCCTAGAACAGTCGTCGATCGCGATTATCGAGGATATAGAAGCCATCGGGGCATTCGGGCACCCGTATGTTTCAGATTTCGTCGACATCTCGTATATCGTCAATTTATGCCGACTTGATAAACTCGACGCCCACCGCATCCTCATGCAACTCGATGACGCAGGCTCTGTAGTTTTCGAAGTCACTGTGGCCTATCTGCTCAGCCAGTCCATCTAATACCACCGACATAAGGAGAAAGGAAACACCATGGCAGAGGTAACGTTCACTGAGAAGGAACTCGGTTTCATTAACGAGTGTGCGATCGACAAGAAGGGCGTGCTGGTCGAGATGCCGGCGAACCCGTTCCCATCGCTCTACCGCAAGGGCGTCATCGCCAAGAAGGGCGATGCCCTCACAGTCACGAAGGACTTCCGCGACATGTTCTGCCTCGACGGCCAGGTCGTGCATATCGACCTCACCAAGGCCGATGGTGAGCCCGAAGACGGCGACAAGAAATTCAAGTACGGCGAGACGGGCGACGTGATCATCGAGGACGCGCCTGTGGATTACGCGGGCTTCCGCCAGGCGATCGCCGCCAACCTCCGTGACCGCCGTACGAAGGGCATCGACGAGTTCCAGCTGATCGACAAGGCTGTACAGGTATACGATGCCGCACGCGAGGCCAGGGCTGCCAACGGCGACGAGGGCACCCGTTCGGAGCATACGACAGTCGGCAGCCGCAAGCACTGGCGTTACGACTTGGCCGACGTAGTTTCGGCATTCTTCGGCGTCGGCATGGAAGTCGACAAGCGTGAGATCGTCTTTACCGGTGACCTGTACATGGCAGGCGCGGCAGAGCTCACGTTCGAGTACCTGTTCAAGATCGGCAACCGCCGTGCGCAGCGCTGCTATGACGAGCGCCTGTTCGCCGGCGAGCCCACGGTCGGCGTGTATGCCGAGAAGGCCGCTGAGTTCATGGCCGAAGTCGAGAAGCGCCTACAGCATGAGGGCGCCGATGTCGAAGTCGACGGTGAAGTCGTCGGCGAGGTGGTCGTCGACCTCGACCATGTCGATGATATCGAGTTCGGGGAGGTCACTGATGATCACTGATATGAAAGAGATAGCCAAGCGCCTTCGTACCGAAGCCAATTACTGGCGTGATTACAACGAGGAAGACACCATTTTCAATATGTCGAACTACCGTTTCACCGAGAGTGTGCTCGTTGCTTTCGGCATGGACGACATGGATATATACGCAGATCTACCCGTCTACGAGCTGTTCGATAAGTTGGCAGATCTCATCGATCCGCAAGAACGTTAAAATATTTCGAAATAAATTTCAATTTATCGAAATAATTAGTTGTCATCGTGATATAATGACCTTGTCAACCAGAAGGAGGAACAAATGTTCGATATCGACGAGGTCAACGATTTCATCGCGTCGAATTGCCTCACCCACGGCCGTTGCCCCAAGAACGGCCTCCGTGTGTATTTCTCGAAGGACATCGTCGCCAAGCGTGTCGCGAATGAATTCGGTATTGCGATTCTCGACGAAATTGTGATTTACGAAAACCGTCAGGGCACGATGTGCTATGCGGAGATCAACTAGCAAGGAGCTACGATGATTGAGATCGACATCATGACACACGGTAAGAACATCACGTTCATCATCGATAAGGTGCCCCGTGGTTACGAACTTCACGAGATTGACGAACACTGCGACAGCTGGCGCGTAGGTGTGTATGAGTCTATCGAAGCAGCATTTGCCAGTATGGCACGACATATCTAAGCGAGGAGGAACAAATGCCCGAATATATCGTTTTCGTCATGCCGCCGGAGGACGAGGATGCCGAGCCGTTCGACATCCCGGAATGGGAGTTTGACGCGGCCATGGCTATCGCGAATCGTTACCGCGAGCGTGGTTGGAAGGCATGCATCATCGATTACGGCACACCGTTCGTGCCGTGGCGCGCTGGGCGCCTAGACGGCCCCGATATTCGCGTCATGGCGCGTACGTGCGACGAGGCATGCATCCGCGCACGCGCCATCAGCTACGACTGCACCAGTTTCCAGAGGGAGGACTAATTATGCGCGATTTCATCTATACAATGTTGACGGTCGTGGGGATAGTCGCCACGGCCGTCGCCGCGGCATATGCGTTCGCGGACAGGGGCTATTTCGCCGTAGGCGGCGAGTATGCGTTCCTGTTCTTGCCCCTGCTCGGCATGTGCATCGAGTACATGGTCAAAGACCGATGAGGAGGGAGGCATCATGCGGATCGGCGATGTGAAGCCGTTCAAATATGTCTACGCGGACGACAGGCAGCAATTCACGAGGCCACTCGAGGAGGCGGCGGAGTTCTTTGTCGCGTGGCATTTCTGGATACAGCGCCGTGACAACCAGAGGTATTCTGCAAAGGCACGCGACAAGATGCTCGACAAGGCCGCGGATGTCATCCAAGCGATCGTCAATTGCGTCGCATCGGTCGGCATCGACGACATGTCGGAGCTGATTAGGCGCTGCGAGAAGCGCAATACGAAGAGGGGTAGGTATTGATGCAGGTCGAAGTGGTCGTAACCATGGAGCGGAGGCCGGTCACCGTGCACGGGCACGTCGGCAGCCTCATCGGGTGGTTTCAACGATGCGGTTTCCTCGGGAACAACCAGAAGCCCGTCGGGCTCGTCGAGTTCGCAGACGGCACTGTCGGTGAGTACGAGGCGAAGGATGTGCGTCATGTCGACCACAGATAACTATGTCGAGTACGACAGGGACCTCATGCGCTCGTGTATATACGGGCTCGCAGTCGGTGACGCCCTCGGCGTGCCATATGAGTTCTGCGAGCGGGGCACGTTCGAATGCACGGGTATGGTGGACGGCGGCACGCATAGGCAATATGCCGGCACCTGGTCTGACGACACATCGATGGCCTTGTGCATTTGTTCGAGCATTAAGCGGCTTGGGCGTATCGCCACAGCAGACATCGACGACATGTTCAACAGATGGTTGGAGGACGGCGAGTTCACCTGCGATGGGCATGTCTTCGACGTGGGCGTGACGTGCAAGAAGGCGATCTCGACTGGCGTGCCGGCGAAGTCATACGACTACTGCGGCAACGGCTCGCTCATGAGGACGGCACCGCTCGCCATGCTCAACTACTTCGACGTATATAAAATACGCGATGTGTCGGCAATCACACACGCACACCCAGTGGCCGAATGGTCCTGTGTCACGCTGTGCGACATCTTGTGGGCCATCCGCAATTCCGGCACACCGGCAAAGTGGGTACTCCGGCGCAGATATGGGTATATCGCCTCGAGGCCGATCGAGGCCGTCAAAAGCGACGGCTACTGCGAGCACACGCTCGAAGCTGCGCTCTGGTGTTTCATGAACACGGGCTCATATGCAGACTGCGTACTTACTGCCGTCAACTTAGGCGACGACACAGATACGACTGCGGCCGTGGCCGGTGCGCTCGCAGGCGTGTATTACGGTTTCGAGGCAATCCCGCCGAAGTGGGTCGGCCAGCTGCGTGGCAAGACGGTAATCGATCAATGCATTTAGGAAGGTGACAGACGATGATCGACGGGTATCTGTTGAACATGCGTGTGTTCAACAAGGTGAACGACGATAAGCACCAGGCACTCAAGCCGCTCGAGGAGGCAGCCGAGATCTTCGGTGCGTGGCAGGCGCGCTACAATATGCGCTTTGCCTCGCGGGATGCGTGTGGGGCGTTTCGCAGGGATCTTATCGACGAATGCGTGGACACCGTGCAGGCAGCGGCAAACATGTTAGCTGCCGTCGGCGCAACACAAGGTGAGGTCGACGCCGCCATCAAGCGTATGGACGAGCGCAACGGGTACCGAGGCAGGCTCTGAGAAATGGAGGAAGAAATGGCTGTCGAACTGCCCAAAGACGCGCGCGATGCCCATGCCAAACGCGGTCAAGGCGGCAAGGGGCATCGACCGCATCCATGGATATCGCCAACGCCTGGTCGAGGGGGGTATCTGTCACGGCGTAGTGGACCTGAGGGGTGCGCGTCCTGCCGTGGCGAGAAAGCGCCCGGCACGTACATGACGGGCCGCGTGCCGGCCGTGCCAGGCTTCGGCAATGTGCCGCGGGTCGACGCCGGGTTCGGTTGCGCGGGCACCGAGATGCACACGCATGGCGATCGGCGCATACGTTTCTGCCAGGTGTGCGGCAGGGGATTGTAGAAGTGGGGAGGGCCGGTATGGCCATGATTGAGAACGAGCCCATCAGCGGGTACAACTTGCCGCCTGGATGCCTCGACGACGACATCGACTGTGCCCTCGGCGGCGAGCGGCGCTATTGCATTGAGTGCAGGCATTGTATCGAATCTGACGAGCTCGACTGCTGCATCTGCGCGCCCAAGCTCGCCGATGCGGTCGCGAAGCTCAAGGGCACGCAGCGCTGGTCGCCGAAATACATCCTCGCGGCGGTCGAGGACGCGTCCATATACGAAGACGACTGCTGCGCCGGTTTTGAGGAGTGACGATTGCAGACACCCCTGCGATGACGAGCCCAAGTCTTGTATGGGCTGTGGCGCAAGGGTAGTGGAGTAGATGTAAAAACATGCCTAGAAATGATTCTAGCATACGTAGAAGGCGCTATTTTGCCCAGGCACGTATGCTTGCAGGGCCCCGAGGCAGATATTCGCCTCGGGGCATTTTTTTGTGCCTCGGGGTCGAAAGTGGCACTTTTCGATAAATTAGCGTGGTTGACAGGTAGTAAACGGCGAAACGCGATGTAGATAGATGTGTGGCGGCACGTGATGCAAGTTACTGTCACACTACCTGTCACACTGCTTTTAGGCCAGTGTGACAGGTAGTAGGCGTCAAAACGCGACGTAGGTAAATTGTTGGGTACCCAAGTGTCACACTGGCAAACAGCAGGCCGCCCCTATATTAGATATTTTCTATAGGTATATCTACCATTTGATAAGTATATATTTTCAAAATATAGGGGTATAGGGGAGCGTGTCAGTGTGACAGTGTGACAGGTAGTTGTAAATACATGCGTCTACATCGTATTTTGTCGAGACTACCTGTCACACGGTGCAGATAAATCGAAAAAAGCGGTGTGACACCCGTGTGACAGCAGTGTGACAGGCGGTAGAGGGCGTGCGTGTTGACCTCGGTTAACTCATTGAAGCGTTTCAATTTTGAAGCGTTTCAATTTTGAAACGCTTCAATAAGTTAACCGAGGTTAACACTTAAATAAATCGAAGCGTTTCAATTTTGAAGCGTTTCAATTTTGAAACGCTTCAATAAGTTAACCG
>OGOY01001054.1_pt1 | contig 30910 bp, 30 predicted proteins | sample 1552811 | NCBI WGS metagenome assembly OGOY01 (sample SAMEA2580132, study PRJEB22360) | human gut metagenome | biome: human gut; feature: human-associated habitat; material: faeces | place: Denmark | collected 2008/2010 | reverse complement strand
TTTAACTGCGCATGGTTACTGATGATGCTTTGGCAGCCGCTGATTCCTTCGCAACCGCTCAGGTTCTGAAGGGCATCGTTGAGGACAAGGTTTCCGATTACGACCTGATCCTCACTGGCGACGGTTCCGCTGACTTCTATGCTGGTCAGGTAAACGTTCAGCTCGCAGCTGCTCTCGGTGTACCCACCATCAATGAGGTTACCTCCATCGCTGCTGAAAGCGACAAGGTTGTTGTTGAGCGCACGCTCGAAGAAGAAGTAGAGGAGATCGAGGTTCCCCTCCCCGCAGTTATCGCTGTATCTCCTTCCATCGGTGAGCCTCGCATCCCTGGCATGCGTGAGATCCTCGCAGCTGGCAAGAAGCCTTCCACCGTTGATGAGCTTGCTGGTGGCGTAGACGCTAAGATCGAGATCGAGGAGACCAAGGCTCCCGAGCTCGCTCCCCGTAAGCAGCAGATCTTCGAAGAAGGCGACATCGACGCATTTGCGGCGGCTGTTGCTGAGGCACTCAAGTAGAGATAAGGCGGTTCTAAAACATGAAAGCATTTGTTCTTGCAGAATCTACCGATGCTCAGCGCGCTCTCTGCGCTGGTGCTCGTACCATTGCTGACGAAGTAGTACTCGCAGTTGTTAAGGGTGCTCCTCTTACGGGCGTTGCTGATAAGGCATACGACGTAGAGCTTCCCGAAGGCCAGCCCGTTGAGAACGCTGCTGCTGGCGTTCAGGCTGCATATGAAGCCGCTCAGCCCGACGTAGTGCTCGTTGAGCCTACTCCCCGCAACAAGATCCTTGCTGGTTTCCTTGCTGCTAAGCTCGGTACCGCTGTTGTATCCGACGTTACCGCATTTGACGGCGACACTGTAACCAACATGTACTTTGGTGGTCTTGCTGCTAACAAGCAGAAGGCAACCGGCGCTAAGGTTTACACGGTAGCTGGTACCGCTTTCGCTGAGGCTGAGGCAACTGGTTCTGACGACGTTGAGACCATCGCCTATGTTGCTCCTGAGAAGGCTCTTGTTCTTCGCGGCACCAAGGCTGTTCCCCGTGAGGGCGCAGACCTCACCAAGTGCGACGTTGTTGTTGGCGCTGGTCGTGGCTTCGCTGAGGAAGCTGACCTTCAGATGGCTCGTGACCTCTGCGCTAAGGTTGGCGCTGAGCTCGGTTGCTCTCGTCCTCTGGCTGAGAACGTTGATTGGCTGCCCCGCAACCTCTACATCGGCGTTTCCGGTCTTCAGCTTGCTCCCAAGGCTTACATTGCTCTCGGCATTTCCGGTCAGATGCAGCACATGGTAGGCGTTCAGGGTGCTGACACCATCATCGCAGTTAACAAGGACCAGAACGCACCTATCTTCAAGCAGTGCGACTACGGTATCGTTGGCGATATCTACAAGGTTCTTCCTGCCTTGATCGAAGCGCTGTAAAAGCGTATTATTGCAGGGCGCAGTTTTCTGCGCCCTGTTTTTTTGTTCACACTCTGAAAGGAACAGCATGTCCGATTTTGACGCGATTGTCGTCGGTGCTGGCTGCGCAGGTTCTGTTGCTGCTTACACCCTCGCATCCGCAGGCAAGTCGGTTCTTGTCGTTGAGCGTGGTCAGTACGCTGGCGCCAAGAACATGACCGGTGGCCGTATCTATACGCATTCGCTGGCCAAGGTTTTCCCGAACTATCAGGAAGCTCCTTTGCAGCGCAAGGTGACTCATGAGCGCATTTCTCTCATGTCGCCTGACTCCAATTTCACCATTGATTATGCAGCCCGTGAGCTCGAAGAGGCTGGTAAGGAGTCCTACACCGTACTGCGTGGCCCCTTTGACCAGTGGCTGGCAGAGCAGGCTGAAAATGCTGGTGCTGAATTTATTTATGGCATCGCAGTTGAAGACCTCATTATTGAAGATGGCAAGGTAAAGGGCATTCTTGCATTTGGTGACGAGATTACCTCTGATGTTGTAATTCTCGCTGACGGCGTTAACTCCCTCCTCACCTCCAAGGCTGGTCTTTCCAAGAAGGCTCCTGCTATTCATCAGGTTGCTGTTGGCGCTAAGGAAACCATTGAGCTTCCTGCCGACGTTGTTGAAAGCCGCTTCCTTTGCAATCCTGGCGAGGGCGCTTCTTGGCTCTTCGCTGGTGACTGCTCCAATGGCATTATCGGTGGCGCATTTGTTTATGCTAATCAGGAATCCGTTTCTGTTGGCATTGTAGCTACCATGAGCGAAGTTCTTAAGCAGGACATCCCTGTATATCAGATGCTCGAGAACTTCAAGAACCGTCCGGAGATCAAGCCCCTTATCGCTGGCGGTAAGACTGTAGAATACTCTGGTCACGTTGTTCCCGAGGGCGGCATCAAGATGATGCCCGAGATCATTGGCGACGGCGTTGTTGTTGCTGGTGACGCAGCTATGCTGTGCATGAACCTCGGTTACACCGTTCGCGGTATGGACCTTGCTGTTGAGTCTGGCGCAATTGCTGCTAAGGCTGTTATCAAGGCTCTCGATGCAGGCGATACCTCCAAGGCTGGTTTGGCTGAATACAAGACCATGCTCGACAGCTCCTTCATCATGCGCGACATGAAGATGTACGAGGACGCACCTGAGTTCCTCGAGAACTGCCCTGGCATGTTCCGCGGTTATCCTGAGATGATCCGCGACATCATGACCCCGCTCTTCAAGGTTGACGGCGAACCTCGTCAGCATGTTATGAAGCTTGCGCTTCCTCCGGTTAAGCGTCAGGGTCTGTTCAAGCTCGCTAAGGTTGCCATGAAGGGAGTGAAGGCACTGTGATCGACATCACTGTTAACGTCGACGAGAAGCTTTCCCTCAACAAGTTTGAGGTCGACGAAGAAAACGCTCATATCAAGATTAAGGAAGGCGTTAAGGCTTCCGATCCTGAATTCCAGAAGCTGGTTATGTGCTGCCCTGCAGCTCTTTACAAGATGCCCGCTGAAGGCGACGAGCCTATTTTTGACTATGCTGGTTGCCTCGAGTGCGGTACGTGCCGCATGATCTGTGGCGAAACCATCCTCGAAAAGTGGGAGTACCCTCAGCCTACCATGGGCGTTCAGTATCGCTTCGGCTAGGATTTCTGCGCATAGGCGTACAATCACCTACAGATTGAATTAGCGACCTACCATTTGGTAGGTCGCTTTTTTATGCAGCCACATCAAGCGTTTTGCTCTTAGTTTCATTGCAAGCCACCGAAATGGATAACCGAACGATGCTTTCGTTAAGAGGGTGGGACAACTATCTGTCCTCAATATATGGCAAATATTATTAAATATTGCTTCAAATTATTAAACTCATAAACAGTGGTTATAGCAGGATTGTATTCGCATTATTCGAATGAATTAGAAGTCTTTAAATGGCAGGTCTAACATAAACATGTATTGAGCTGACGTTTTCATCAGGGGATCACGCATGGCTCAAGCAGTCCATTGAGGGAAAGAGAGAGGAAGGGGAAGTTATGAGCGCAGCAAAGCAAGCAACTAAGTACTTGTTCGCAATCGCGACAGTGTACATGTGTTATTTAACACACGGCGTTCAGGCGATTATCTTCAGTCAGAACCAAGTGAACTTCTACACGCAATGGGGTTTCACCGATGCAACGGCAGGTGCCGCTGCGGTATCAACGGCAATCATGTGGGTTGGTATTGGTAAGTTCATTAGTGTTTGGATCGGAGGCGAAATCTCTGACCGCATTGGCCGTAAGATCATGGCAGTTGGCGGTGGTGTTCTTTACATCATTTCGTTCGTGATCATGCTCGTTACCGATAACGCTACGGTCGCATGTGTGGCAGGTTTCCTTTCCGGTGTTGCCACTTCTGGTTTCTGGGATGGATCGCTTTACCCTGCAATTGCTGAAGCAAATCCCAAGTATTCTGCATCTACCACGATCGGCATCAAGCTGGTTATCTCCATCTCCGGTATCGTTTATCCTCTGTTCGTAGCTATGAATAGCGGTGCTAACTGGCACATTAACGTCATGATTCCTATCGTGATGTCCGTTATCGCTACCATCATGGCAATCTGCACCCCGTTCATTTACGACGACGAGCGCAAGATCGCGGCATCCAGTAATGACGAAGGCGCCAAGAACAAGGCTCAGGAAGAAATTCAGGCAGCCAAGGACGCTATGCTCGAGCAGCCTAACGCAATGGTTAATGCATGCACCTTGTTCTTCGGCTTCTTGATCATGTTCATCATGTACGGCGCTCAGCAGTACACCAAGCAGTTCGGTATCACTAACCTTGGTCTTGATGCCACTACCGCTGCAGGCTTGACCTCCATCTACACGGTTGGCTCCGTAGTTGCAGTTCTCTTCTGGGCATGGATGATGGGCAAGCTTCGTTGGACTCCAATCAAGGTTATCCTTATTGACTCCATCTTGGCTGCTTGCGCATTGGCTTTGGTTATCATCGCTCTGCCTCTCAACCTTGGTGCAGGCGTTGTGTACGTGGCAATTGCAGTGCTCGGCTTCTCCGCTGCTGGCGGCATGCTTCAGACGGGCGTTACACTTCGTCAGATGATGTGCCCCGGTCCTCGTGGTCGTAACGTTGGTATGTACTACACCTTCATGGGCTTCGCATCGGTATTCCTGCCCTTCATCGTTGGCAGCATGACCAAGTCCGTTGGTGAGGGTAGCGCAGTTTGGATCATGATGGTTCTGCTCCTCGTTGCTGCAATCGTAAGCATCTGCATGTCCCTGTATGTAATCTCTCGCTTCAAGAAGCAGTTCGGTTACAGCGCTATGGAAAAGATGCACGACTAAACACGAAGCGTTCATGAAATAATTCATGCACTACTCGAAGGGCTCTGGGAAACCAGGGCCCTTTTCGTTTTGCTGTTGAGTCAAGCTCGCAGCAGGGACGGACCTGTGTTTACCTAACAAGATGGGGAGGGGTGACGATTATCGTCTTATTCGGGGGAGGTGGTTGTTGCGGAGCAGGTGAGGTGCCCGATAGAGTTTGGCGAGGGGTGTGAAAAGAAGCATTCTCGTATTTTGACAATTATGACTGTGGTTGTAGCGATTAAACCAAAGAATGGCTTATAGGTTTAGCTTTATTTATCGGATTTACGCTATAATTACTAACGTTTTGTCTTAGGTGGAGGCGCGTGGAAGCATGAATCTGTCTCAGCTTTATTATTTTCGTAAATTGGCCGAATTGCAGCACTACACAAAGGCTGCCAAGGAGCTTTTCATTACGCAACCCACCCTTTCTGGTTCCATTTCTTCCCTTGAGCAAGAGCTGGGCGTTTCCCTGTTTCAAAAAGCGGGTCGTAATGTGGAGCTTACGAAGTATGGTGCAGAATTCCTCAAATATGTAAATGCTTCGTTGGAGCAGCTGGATAAGGGCATTGCCATCATGAAAGGCTATTCCGGTGAAGGTGACGGCGGCGTAATCGATTTGGGCTGCATCATCACGCTTCAAACGGAATTTCTTCCTCGCTTGCTGAACGGCTATTCTTCGGTTAATGAGCGAAAAACCGAATTCAATATCAACCAGAAGCCTTCTCAAGAATTGCTTTGCGGAATTGTCGAGGGAAAGCATGATGTCGCTTTTTGCGCATTTGATGCTCTGTACAGCGATAAGTTGCATCAGATTCCCGTTGCTGAGCAGCACCTTGTTGTCGCCATGAGTCCCTCTTCGCCTTTGGCCTCGAAGCCGTATCTGACGCCTGGCGATTTGAAGGGCGAATCCCTTATTACGTATCGAGAGGAAGTTCCTCTCGGAAAATCGGTGAAAAATTTGCTCGATAGCTTTGATGTCGATGATGTCCGCTATGTGTATGAGGATGAGTCTATTCTTGCGGGCTTTGCAGCTAATGGTTCAGATTTGGCATTAATGCTTGACACGTTTTTCCCTCATACGATGGAAGACATTGTTGTTAAACCTCTATACAACAATGAGCTGGAGAAGCGTCGATACTGTCATACGATATACCTTGTTTATTGTGACAAGAATTATCGTCCGTACTGTGTGGAGCACTTTATCGAATATGTGCGCGGGCATCAGCTCGATCGATCCGCCTCTCCGAGTATTTACATCGACTAGACTACGTTTGTTTTGCCTTCGTGTGATGTTTTATCGAGTCGGAGTGCGGGAAGCTTGCGAAACGGATCGTTGCGAATTTGGATTACGCGGTGGCGGTTTGCGCAATCATGCGTGGTTTGTAAGTATGGCTTGGGATCGCTCGGTCGTACTGTTCGCATACGGTACAATGAGTCATTATGATTTTACAGCTTGAACACATCACAAAATCTTTTGGTTCCCGCGTCCTGTTTTCAGACGTCACCTTCCGTTTGGAAGAGCATGATCGTCTTGCCCTTGTTGGCCCGAATGGCGCTGGTAAAACCACTATGCTCAATATCATTACTGGCAAAGAGGATGCCGATGATGGCCGCATCATACTGGCAAAGGGCGCAAAGCTTGGATACCTAGAGCAGGAAGCCATCGAAATGGGGGAGCGCCCCATTTTCGAAGAGGTTCTGTCTGCCCAGCATGAGATCCTGAATCAAGAGCGCCATATGCGTGAGCTTGAAACCTCATTGGGCGAAAACCCCACCGAGCAGCAGCTTGCTTCATATGGGCGCGCTCGCGACCAGTATGAGGCTATGGGTGGCTATCAGCTTGAGTCGCGCGTGCGCTCGGTATTGTTCGGCTTGGGCTTCGGCGAAGATGACATGGAGCGCATGACCTCAGATTTTTCTGGCGGCTGGCAGATGCGCATTGCTTTGGCAAAACTTCTAACGCGCAACCCTGAAGTGCTCCTTCTTGACGAGCCCACCAACCACCTCGACCTCGAAAGCGTGAAGTGGCTTGAGGGTTTTTTGCGTAGTTATTCCGGAAGCGTGATTGTGGTAAGCCACGACCGCGAGTTCCTGGACAACATGGTTGATCGGGTGGCTGAGATTGATTTGGGCCATGTTCAGCTCTACAAAGGCAATTATTCTGCTTATTTGACGCAGCGTGAAGAGCGCCTTGAATTGTTGCGTGAGCAGGCCCAGAAGCAGCAAGAGGAAATTGCTCATATGGAGGCTTTCATCGAGCGTTTTCGCTACAAGGCAACGAAAGCCAAGCAGGTGCAAGATCGTGTGCGCAAGCTCGAGAAAATGGAGATCATCCAGGTACCCCTTGAGCGCAAGAGCGTGCACTTCAATTTCCAGCAACCACCACGTACGGGCGATCTGGTGGTTGAAACCACGGGCTTGTGCAAGTCATTTGGGTCAAAGACGGTCTACGATGGCCTTGATCTGTCTTTATACCGCGGGGAAAAGGTTGCATTGGTCGGTCCAAACGGTGCGGGAAAGTCTACCTTGCTTAAGATGATTGCTGGCGTTCTGGAACCTGATGCGGGTACGATTAAATATGGTGCCCATGTGAGCAAAACTTATTTTGCTCAGCATCAGCTTGAGGAACTGCATCCTGGCAATACCGTTTTTGAGGAGTTAGATGGCGCGGCGCCTGGTTGGAGTATTTCCCAGGTTCGAACACTGCTGGGCGCTTTCCTGTTTCAGGCAGATGCGGTAGACAAAAAGATTTCCGTTCTTTCTGGTGGCGAAAAGTGCCGTTTGGCCTTGGCCAAGATGCTTGTTGCCCCACGCCCTTTGCTTTGCCTCGATGAACCTACGAATCATCTTGATATCGCGAGTGCTGATATTTTGGAGCAGGCTCTAAAACAGTTTGAGGGAACCATCCTTCTTATTACGCACGACAGGCATCTGATTCGATCCGTAGCTAATCGCATCATCGAGATAAAACCTGGTCAGGTGACATCGTTTGCGGGCGACTACGATTACTACCTGTATAAAACTGGGCAGGAGGATACCCGTAGCGCGGTCGATGGCATGCAAGAGCGCCCCGTCAAGGCGGCACCTGCTTTTGCTTCCTCGGCGGCGTTTGCAAAGGCATTTTCGAAAGAAGGGGCGTCGTCAAAGAAGCCCATGACGGCACCTCGCGGTTCTGCTCCTAAAACCAAGGAGCAAAAGCGCGCCGAGGCAGAGGCCCGCAATCGTGCTTATGCTGCACTGAAGAATCAGCGTAAGCGAGTGAAGGAACTCGACAAGATCATAGAGCGTGAAACAGCTCGTATGGAAGAGATCATGGCGTTGTTGGCTGACCCTGATTTCTACACGAACGAAGATTCTTCGAGCGATGTTATAGCTGAGCATGCGAAGTTGAAGCAATCGCTTTCCGCTCACGAGGAAGAGTGGATCATGCTTTCGGAAGAAATCGAGGAAGAGATGAACAAAGGACTCGATGTGTAATGGCACTTGATCTGCATGTGGTGCTATTTGAGCCAGAGATCCCTCAGAATGCGGGCAACATTGCCCGTACCTGTGCGTGCACGGGCGCAACGCTGCACCTGGTAGAGCCAATGGGGTTTCGCTATACCCAGCGCAATCTTGCCCGTGCTGGCCTCGATTACTGGGACAAAGTAACCATCGTTCGTCACTCTTGTGTGGACCAGTTCCTTGAAGAGCATAAGGGCAAGCGCATGCTGTTCTTTACGGGAAACACCAGCCGATCCTTCTACCAAGAGGATTTGGCCGATGTCGGTGAGCTCTATTTGGTGTTTGGCCGCGAAAGTCGAGGCATCGACCCAGAGGTGCTCGATGCCCATGCGGAAGAATGCGTTCGTCTTCCCATGCGTGAGAGCTTGCGTTCTCTGAACCTTTCCAACGCTGTTGCTATCGGCGTGTACGAAACGTTGCGCCAAAATGCGTTTGAGGCGCTTTTGTAGGCATGTCGTATCGTGTTCGCATAGAAAGCTTCGAGGGCCCTTTCGATCTGCTTCTGTATCTGGTTAGCCGTCAAAAAGTGAGCATCGGGTCTATCTCTCTTTCGGAAATCACCGACCAATATTTGGCGGAAGTGCAGCGTATGCGCAACATCGACCTGGATGTGGCGAGCGACTTTCTCCTCGTTGCTTCGACGTTGTTGGAAATCAAAGCGGCAAGTTTGCTGCCGCATGAAGAAGCCGAAGATGTTCCTGAAGAGTACGAGGAAATGTCGGCAAGCGAAATGCGTGATGCGCTGGTCGAGCATCTGTTGGAATATAAGAAATTCAAGAATGCAGCAGCCGCATTGCAGGGTCGTTTCGAGGCGGAGTCCCGTGTTCATACGCGCCCCTTTGGCCCCGATCGTTTCTTTCTCGCATTGGTGCCAGATTACCTGGGTGACGTTAAAATCGACCGTTTGGGTGAGCTGTGCGCGAGCTGTATTGCCCGTCGCGATGTGTTTCTGCTGGAATCTGAGCATATCGCAGCAAAGGTAATTCCTGTGGAAACGCAGGTTCGCACGGTGTTCGATAAAGTGTGCGCCGATGGGAGCGCGAAGTTTTCAGATTTCGTTTCGGCAGACGATAGCTCCCATCTAATCGTGGTGACGTTTTTGGCTATGCTGGAACTGTTCAAGCGCAATATGGTGAGCTTGAAGCAAGACGATTTGTTCGGGGACATTTCCATCACCTACGTTGAAGGGGCAAGCGCCCAAATCTTGGATGACGGTGAATTCGATTCGACCGGGGAGGCATGATGCAGGAAGATCAGGATAACGAGCGGGAATCCGGCGACGTTGCGGCATATGCTGAGGTCGACCAGGCATGGCTTATGGGCGCCATTGAATCGATGCTGTTTGTCACCGATGAGCCAGTCGGGGTCTTGACGTTTGCGGACATGCTGCAAGTCGACCCTGCCCGCGTGCAGGAATCGCTTGTGTGCTTGCAAAGGGAGCTCGAGCAAGCCGAGAGGGGAATTCAGCTTCGCGAAGTTGCTGGCGGTTGGCGTCTGTACACGCATCCCCGCTACCACGAGCTCATCGAGCGCTATGTTCTTTCATGGGATACTCGCAAGCTTTCCCAAGCGGCATTGGAAACGTTGGCTGTTGTGGCGTATTGCCAGCCCATTACCCGCAACGGTGTTGCCTCGGTTCGTGGCGTGAGCTCGGATAGCTCTATCAACTCTCTGGTTGAGAAAGGACTTCTGCGCGAAGCAGGTACGCAGGACGCGCCTGGTAATCCAGTGCTGTATGCAACCACCCGAACCTTTTTGGAAAAATTTGGTCTTCGTTCGGTACGGGATCTTCCCCCGTTGGAATCGTTTGCTCCTGACGAGGAAACGCGCGCCTTTATCTCCGAGCGCTTGAATGTGGTGCGTCCGGAGGACGAATCGTATTCGCTTGGCGGCGAAGAAGAGGTTGAGGACGATCCCCTGCAGCCTGAGACCATGCAAGAAGCGATGCAGACGATGCTTTCCGATGCACTTGCCGCAGGTGTGGGAGCAGTTGATAAGATCAACTTCGATGAGTTGGTGTTCGATGAGGATGAATAGGGGCTAACGTGCAAGAAAGCGAACAGGTTGGTCAAGTACGCCTGCAAAAATTCTTGGCACGAGCCGGCGTAGCTAGCCGTCGCGCATGTGAGAGGATCATTGAGGCGGGGCGAGTCTCCGTGAACGGGAATGTGGTAACAGAGCTTGGCACCAAGGTTGATCCTTCTGTTGACGAGGTGAGTTTGGACGGAGCTCCCGTTTGCAAGCCGAACCAGGCGGTTACGTTGATGCTCAATAAGCCGGCTGGCTTTCTGACTTCCATGAAAGATCCTCAAGGGCGCCCTTGTGTTGCGGAGCTGGTGCCTTGCGACGAGATCCCCGGTTTGTATCCGCTGGGGCGCTTGGACTACGACACTACAGGGTTGTTGTTGTTTTCCACCGATGGGGAGTTGGGCAATGCCGTTCTGCATCCCTCTCGCCACGTTGATAAAACCTACCGTGCTTTGGTGAAAGGCGCACCGAACGAAAAAGCCCTTAACCGTTTGCGTCACGGGGTGGAGTTGGAAGACGGCATGACTCAACCCGCTGCTGTTTCCCTGATTCGCCGCAAGGGAGGGAATGCTCTTGTGGAAATCACCATCCATGAAGGCAGGAAGCGTCAAGTGAAGCGTATGCTCGAAGCGGTAGGACATCCTGTGCTTCGCTTGCACCGTGAGTCATTTGGTCCTCTTGAGCTGGGCAGTCTCCCTGAAGGGAAATATCGTGTGCTCAGCTCGCAAGAGGTTGTAGCGCTTGAACAGGCTGCCAGATAGGCGTGGTAGAATCATCCACACGAACAAACCGCTATCAGAAATGGGCAAATTAGCTATGAAGACGCACTTTTCCTCAGTGGCCGTTATCGGCCTCGGGCTTATCGGATCATCCTTTGCGGCAATGTATCGCAACGCATATCCCGATGCGCGTCTCGTGGGCATTGATGTTTCTGAGGATGCGGTTAAGGCAGCTCAAGAGCGTGGCTGGATCGATGAAGGCCACGTTTCGAGCGAGGATCTGGGCTCAGTACTCTGCGGTTGCGAACTGGTAATGATTGCAACTCCCGTACCTGTGGCAAACGAATACTTTCGTATCATTGCTGCCTGTGATTTCAAAGGCGTGGTAACCGATGCCTGTTCGACGAAGAAGATCGTGAGCCGACAGGCGCAGGAGCTTTTGCGCTATCCCGAAAAGTATATTCCCGGTCATCCGATGGCAGGTTCGGAGAAAAGCGGTATTGAGGGCGCACGAGAGGATATGTTCAAAGGTGCTCATTGGGTGCTGTGTCCCGACGAGGAAACGTCGCCAGACGATTACGCCAATCTCCATGAGGCACTTGCGGGTCTCGGCGCGCGCGTGGTTTCCTTGCCGCGTGATAAACACGACGAAGCGGTTGCCATCGTAAGCCATGTGCCGCATTTTGTTGCTTCTTCGCTGGTGGAGCTTGCTGTGCGTCATGCCGACGATCAGGAAGCCCTATTCCGCTTGGCTGCTGGCGGGTTTAAGGATTCCACCCGCATCGCTGCAGGCTCTCCGGCTTTGTGGACGGGAATCGCCTTTGATAACCGAGAAGCCATTGTGGAAGGGCTTGATGAGGTTCAATCTATTTTGCGTGGTTATGCAGATGTGTTGCGCGAAGGCGACAAGACCGAGTTCACCAAGCTGCTTGACCGAGCAGCTCAAGCCCGTAGGTCTATTCCCGCCAAATGGGTTCCCGCAACTGAAGATTTGCTGGAAGTGCGCATCCCGCTTACCAATCGTCCTGGCATCATTGCCGAGGTCACTACCATTGCAAGCCAAGTTGGTTGCAACGTGCAGTCTATCGATATTGACCACATCACGTCTTCGAGCGCCGTTCTCGATATGGTACTTACCGACGAAGGCGATATCGGAAAGCTATCCACCCAGCTCATCAAAGCTGGTTTCAGCATTTCCTTCAACCCTCTATCTAAGGAGTAGTGGACGTCATGGGTGATTCAAATATTACACGCATCGAGCCTTTGGGCGCTCCTCTTGATGGAGCCGCCCGCGTTCCTGGTGACAAATCCATATCCCATCGTGCTGTGCTTTTTGCCGCTATGGCAGAAGGAACCTCGCGTTTGACGGGGGTTCTCGATTCCGCCGATGTGCGTTCAACCATTGGCGCGGTTTCCGCTTTGGGCGCAAAGGTTTCTTTGGAACGCCAAATTGACGGCACGTTGGCCGGTGGCGTTACGGGGTGGGGTGCTGAGGGCCCCAAACAACCCGAGGGCCCCATTGACTGCGGGAACTCCGGTACCACCTCGCGACTTCTTATGGGCATTTTGGCTCCATGGAGTATTCGCGTTCAGATTACGGGCGATGAGTCGCTTCAGAAGCGTCCGATGCGTCGTATCATTGCACCCTTGATGAAGATGGGGGCTAGCTTTGAGCCTGAGGCGTGCGAAACCCTGCCGGTAACGGAAATTGGTACACCGAACCTCAAAGCTATCACATACGATTCGCCGATGGCGTCGGCGCAACTGAAAACAGCGGTTCTCTTGGCTGGTTTAGGTGCCAAAGGTACCACCATCATCAACGAGCCCGCTGTTTCGCGTAACCACACGGAATTGATGCTGCCTGAATTTGGCGTAAAGGTGGAGCATGCGTTTCGTCGTGCTTCGGTTGAAGGCCCCGTTGTGCTTTCCGCTTCGGAGGTTGACGTTCCGGGAGATCCTTCATCGGCGGCGTTTCTGATTTGTGCTGCCCTCCTGAAGAAGGGTAGCTCCATTCAGGTTGAGAACGTCAGCCTCAATCCTGGTCGTGTCGGCTTCATTCGCACCCTTGAGCGCATGGGTGCCTCTATTGAGGTGCGTTACCTTACCGCAGAAGGCAAAGAGCCGATAGGCATTATCGAAGCAACGTATACCGACAGGTTGGTAGGTTGCGAAATTCCTTCGCAGCACATCGCCTCAGAGATCGATGAGATTCCTGTTCTGGCTCTGGTTGCGGCTCATGCTGCTGGAATTACAGTTTTCCGCGGGGTTAGTGAGCTTACTAAGAAGGAATCGAATCGCCTTACCGCTATTATTGAAGGCTTGGAAAAGCTGGGTGTGAACGCTTGGGCTGAAAATGATGATCTGTACATCGAGGGTCAGCCTGATTTGCAGGTTCCGCAGGGGCTTGTGTTCGACTCGCGCAAGGATCATCGTCTTGCTATGACTTGGTCTTTGGTCGGGTTGTGCTCCGATACTCCAGTTGACATTATCGATTTCGACAGCGTTTCTGTCAGCTTTCCCACGTTTCTTGAGTGTTTGAAAGGATTGGCGTAGATGATCATAGCGATTGACGGTCCCTCGGGGGCAGGTAAGTCAACCGTTGCAAAGGCTGTAGCGAAAGAGCTGGGCTTCTCCTGCTTGGATACGGGTGCTATGTATCGTGCGGTTGCATGGCGTGCGCTGCATGATGGAGTTTCCTTGGAAGATGCCGAAGCAGTGGGTGCTCTCGCGCACTCCTGCACAATCAGCTTTCGCCATGAGCAGGGAGATCCTGTTCCTCGTCGCGTTTTTGTCGATGACGTTGAAGTAACTGGAGCTATCCGCACTGCCGAGATAGATCGATCCGTTTCGGCGGTTTCTGCTGTTCCTGCTGTGCGTCAGGCGCTGCTTGATCAGCAGCGCCGCATTGGCTCGGAGGGCAATTACGTCGTAGAGGGCCGTGATATCGGAACTGAGGTTTTCCCCAACGCTGAAGTGAAGGTGTTTCTTACTGCTTCTGCCGAGGAGCGCGCCCACCGTCGTGTCCGGCAAAACGCCGATAGGGGAATTGGCTCCATCGACTATCAGGAAGTACTTGATGACATCATCCGTAGGGATGAGCTTGACTCAAGTCGCGATACGGCGCCCTTGCGTCCTGCGGAAGATGCAGTTTTGCTTGATTCCTCCAGTATGCATGTGGAAGAAGTTATTGGCTCTATTTGTGGTTTGGCTCGAGCAAGGATGGCGCTTTAATGGCCTTCAGCATACATGAAGAGTATTGGGATCGTCCTCTTGCTGGAAACAATCAGGACAACCGCATTCCCCATGGCGTTGCGCTGTTCCTTTCGGGGCTGTTCAGTTTTCTGTGCAAGGTGCTGTTCCGCTTTCGCGTAGAAGGCAAGGAAATTGTGGATGCTTTTGCCGGTAAAACGACTGGCGCCATTTTAGTTTCGCCTCACTATTCGTACCTCGACGTTATCATCATGTTCCTTTCGGTGCGTCCTAAGGGATGGGTACGCCTAATTGCCCGCGATTCCCTGTTTCGTGCGGGCAAGGGCTTCTTGGGCATGGTTATTTCGAGCGTTGGCGCTTTCCCCATCAAACGAGGCAGTGCTGACCGAACGGCTTTGAAGCGAGCTGCCCGCATGCTGAAGAACGGCGAATGGGTTGGCATTTTTCCTGAAGGAACAAGGCGCGGTAAAGGGAGCGCTGCCCCAGAATTGCATGGCGGCGCAGCTCTGATTGCTCGAATGGGCAAGGCTCCTCTTATCCCTTTGGGCTTGGAGAATGTGGGCAAAGTGAAGCAGAAGGGGCAACGAGTGCGCTTCCCCCGTATCACGGCGCGCTTCGGCACGCCTGTGGAGCTTTCCTCGTTTGACTTCCTTCCTAAAGAAGAGCGCATGGACGGTTGTTCATGGTATGTGATGCGTGAAGCATATGCGCTTACGAGGGGTTGCAAGCCAGAGGAGGTAAACATGGCGGAGCTGTTCCCCGATTCGAAGGATTACTCGCAGGTGTTTGCCGACCATCCCATTCCGGCGTTCGATCCTGCAACATTGCCTGACTATTCCGACAAGGAGTAACGCCCATGGGTAAACTCAAGGTTGTGAAGGCTGCCTATGCGGGTGCTTGCTATGGCGTGCAGCGCGCGCTCGACATGACCCTTAAGGCAGCGGAAGCGGGCGGTTCGGTATGCACGCTTGGGCCGCTCATCCATAATCCCGGTGTTGTTGCCGAGCTCGAGGAGCGTGGCATCTGCGTTGCCGACTCGGTCGACAGCATCGATGCAGATGGGGTGGTTATCCGCTCGCATGGAGTGGTGCCTCAGGTTATCGATGACATTGAGCAGCGAGGCTTTACGGTGATCGACGCAACTTGCCCGCATGTTATGCGCGCTCAACGTGCTGCGGCGAAGCTTGCCAAGGATGGTCGCCACGTTTTAGTGGTGGGTGAAGCCGGTCATCCTGAAGTGGAGGGAATCTCGGCTCATGCCCGTGTCGCCGGTGGCCAGTGCACCATTGTCGGTTCTCCTGAAGATATTCCCTCCGATTTGTCGGGCAGAGTTGGCGTAGTTGTTCAAACCACCCAATCTCGAGAGCGCTTCGAAGAGGTTCTAGATGCGCTCGAGGGGCTCCATCTTGACCTTGAGGTGAAAGACACTATCTGTTTTGCGACGACGCAACGCCAGCTTTCCGCCGTCGAGCTTGCAGAGCAGGTGGATGCCATGGTGGTAATCGGCGGACGTAATTCGTCGAATACCACGCGTCTCTTTGAGATTTGCGCACAGCACTGCTCCCGCGCCCATCATATCGAGCGTGCCGAGGAGATCGACCCGTCATGGTTTGACGGATGCCGCGTTGTGGGTGTAAGCGCAGGCGCTTCCACGCCCGACAATCAAATTGAAAGCGTTGTCCGTTATTTGGGTGAGCTGTAAACCCTCTGCTTTTCCAGGGGTTGCTTGCTGCTACCTGTTCTGTTTCTGTTTGGAGTTATTACCACGATGCGAACCACCCGATCCCGCCTGAACAAAGGCTTTTCCCTTGAAGACCGCCTTGCTGGCGCCACTCAATCCTATGAGCCGAACCCATCGGGCTGGCGTGGTCGGTGGAGCCAATGGGCTCCCCATGAAGGTTTCCGTGCCGATTCTTATCAGCACGTTGTGCTCGATTTGGGCTGCGGAAAGGGGGAGTACACCGTGGAGTGCGCCGCCGCGCGGCCCGATACGCTGTTTGTCGGCATCGACGTGGACGGTGTATGCGTGGTTCGTTGTGCCGAGCGCGCTATTGCCCAAGGGGTTACCAATGCGGTTTTCGTATTCAATGAGGAAGATCGCGATCTTTCGGACTTTTTTGCTGAAGGAGAGCTTTCCGCTGTCCTCCTGAACTTCCCCACGCCGTTTCCCAAGAAAAAGAAAGCGCCTTTGCGTCTTACCTATCTGGATCGCCTTATGGCATATCGTCCGCTTTTGGCAAAGGGCGCGCCCTTGCGTTTGCGTACCGATAGCATGCCAATGCATGAATTTTCGCTCACCCAGCTCGAATTGGCTGGTTACGAATTGCTGTGGAATACCGACGATGTTCGCTCTCTGTTCCCTGAGGAGCCTTGGAGCGGTTACGAACAGAAGCTCGTGGCTCAAGGCGCATCGGTCTACGGGTTTGCTGCTGTTGCTGGCCCTGAGCCCGAAGCGGTACAGCAGACGGCCCCTCTGTCATTGGTGAGCTATCTGCCCGATGATCTAGAGAATATGGCGTATGTTCCCCATGGTATGCAGGGGTGTGTTCGAAATATGCGCGGTCGCAATCGCAATCGCCGTGCTCGCGGCCTGCCCGAATGGAAGAAGCCCATCGTATAGCTCATAGGGAAGGCGTGTTTATCCCGTGCTGCTGATGAGGCGGTCAAATTGCGGGTACGTGTGAGTGGTATCCTGAACTCTTAATAAAGTTACCTTCAGCAATGTTAGGAGCAAGAATGAGCTTGCCAATCGTGGCCATTGTTGGTCGCCCCAATGTGGGCAAATCCACCTTGGTGAACCGCCTTGCGGAAAACAACGAAGCTATTGTTCACGAGATGCGCGGTGTGACGCGCGATCGTTCTTACCATGAGGCGGACTGGAATGGCCGCGACTTCAAGATCATCGATACCGGCGGTATCGAAATGGGCGGCGATGATGTCTTCCAGGGTTCCATTACCGCTCAGGCGTTAACTGCAGCCGACGAGGCGGATGTCATCATCTTCTTGGTTGACGGTCAAACCGGCGTTAACGCCGACGATCAGGCCGTTGCCAACATCCTTCGCCGTAGCAAGAAGCCAGTGCTTCTTTCGGTAAACAAACTCGATAACGCAGCAGACGAAAGCGCTATGTGGGAGTTCATGCGGTTGGGCTTAGGGGAGCCGCGTCCCGTTTCTGCCCTTCATGGCACCGGTACGGGCGATCTGCTCGATGAAATCGTTTCGCTGTTCCCCGAGGAAAGCGACGAAGAAGAGGAGATCGACTCCATCAACGTTGCTATTATCGGCCGCCCCAATGCGGGCAAGTCGTCCCTGACGAACAAGCTCACCAATAACGATCGCTCTATTGTTTCCAACGTTGCGGGCACTACGCGTGACGCTATCGATACCATGGTGGAACATGAGGGTCAGTTCTACACCATCGTCGACACGGCGGGTCTGCGCAAGAAGAGCGTTATCGATGAAGACGTTGAGTATTACGGCTTCGTGCGTGCTATGCGCGCCATCGATCGCGCTGAAGTTGTTCTTTTGGTGATTGACTCCACCATCGGTCTTACCGACCAGGATCAGCGCGTTGCCGGCATGGCGGCTGAACGCGGCTGCGCTATGGTAGTGGTACTGAACAAGTGGGACTTGGTGGAAGGGCCGGATGCAAAGGCTGAAGTACGCGAACGCATTGAAGATCGTCTTAAGTTCGTGGGATATGCTCCGGTCATCGCCATTTCTGCGCTTTCCGGCAAGAACGTTCAACGCATCTGGGGCGCTATCAACGAAGCGCATGCCAACTATTCCAAGAGCATTTCTACGAGCCGCCTTAACAACTGGCTTCAGGATATTCGCGAGTTCGGCCACACCATTTCCAAGGGCAAGCGTATTTTGAAGCTGAAGTATGTTACCCAGACGGGCGTACAGCCCCCGTTCTTTACGTTCTTCTGCAACCATCCTGATCTGGTTGAGCCCTCTTTTGAGCGCTATCTGGAGAACAGGTTGCGTTCCACGTTTGATTTCACCGGTACTCCTATCAACCTCAAGTTTAAGAAGAAGGATTAACAGTCAATGTCGACGGTTTTGGGCCAGTTGGCCTTACTGCTTGTTATTTCGTTTTTGCTGGGCTCCATTCCATGGGGGGTCATAATCTCGCGGGTGTTTTATCACACCGATCTGCGTGAGCATGGCTCGGGCAATATCGGCACCACTAACGCCATTCGTACCATGGGAAAAGTGGGTGGATATGCCGTATTCGTTCTCGATTTTGGCAAGGGCATCGTTGCAGGGCTTATTGCCGCGGTATTCGGCACCCAGGTGCTTCCTGGCAATGTGCTTGCCGTTGTGGAATTCGTTCAAACGTTTGGCGGTTCGCCTAATCCGTTCCTCTATATCGAGCAGGTCTGCCTTGCGGTGGCGTTCCTTGGTTGCACCATGGGCCATATTTTCTGTCCTTGGCTGGGTTTTAGGGGAGGCAAGGGCATTGCGGTTGCCGTTGGCTGCCTGTTTTCCACGTTTGGCCCTGTTGGAGCCTTGCTTGAAATTGCGATTTTCGCTGTTCTGGTTGTGGCAACAAAGTATGTTTCTGTGGGATCCATTGCGGCAGCTGCGGCATGTCCCCTCTTTGCATTGTATTTCTTCTGGGGCAACCCCGTTGCCTTTGTGCTGTGCTTGCTAGTTGGCCTAACTGTCGTGTGGGCTCATAGGGAAAACATCGCCCGTTTGCGTGCCGGAACGGAAAACCGGATCGGTTCGAAGAAAAAGGCATAAATGCAGTTCATCTTTCGGGCAGGCAGTTTTGCCTGCCCGTTGTGTTTCGGAATGCCGTGGGCATTCTTCAAGGAGGACATATGGGTAAGATCGCAGTAATCGGTGCCGGTTCGTGGGGTACTGCCTTGGCTCAAACGCTTGCAGCGGCCGGCAACGAGGTGGTGATGTGGGCTCGTAAACCGGAGGTGGCAGATGCCATCACGAAGGAGCATCATAATCCTCGTTATCTGAACGGCGTGATGCTTTCCGACTCCATTTCGGCGACAAGTAATCTGCAAAAATGTGCTGAGCATGCCGAAGCTCTTGTTATCGTCACTCCTTCGCGGTTGACGCGCCAGTTTGCCCAGGATCTTGCTCCTGATGTTGAAGAGGGCACCCCTATTGTTGTTTGCTCGAAAGGCGTCGAGGAAGGTACGGGGCTTCTGCCTGTTCAGGTATTCGAAGAGGTTCTGGGAAATATCGACAGGCTTGCGGCGCTTTCTGGCCCCAACCATGCAGAAGAGGTTATCTTGGGGGTTCCTGCCGGTACGGTAATTGCTTCGCGTTCCAAAACCACCGCGCACTATTTCCGCGACTTGTTTACCACATCGTATTTCCGCTGCTACACCTCTCCCGACTACGTAGGCGTTGAGCTGTGCGCGGCGTTCAAGAACGTTATCGCTATTGCGGTGGGCGCGGCGTATGGCTTTGGTTACGGTGACAATACCGCCGCTATGATTATGACGCGCGGCATGGCCGAAATGAGCCGACTGGTGAAGGCTTGCGGCGGCGATGCCCTGACGGTAATGGGCCTAGCGGGTGCGGGCGATTTGATTGCAACCTGCACCTCTGAGCATTCTCGCAACCGTTCATTTGGCAAGGCGCTTGCCCAGGGCGCTACGTTGGGTGGCTTTGAGGAACGAACCCATATGGTGGTAGAAGGAGCCGTTGCCTGCCAAACTATTTGCCCTTTGGCCGAGAAACACAATGTTGAGCTCCCCATTACCACAGCGGTTCGATCGTTGGTGTGGGAGGGCGCTCCCATCGAACCTTTGGCTGCCGATCTATTCAAGCGTCCCTTGACCACTGAGTTCTGGGGGCTTGACAAGGCGGGCGAAACGCACTGATGGAGCGAACGTATTTTATCTATCGCACCCCTATGGGAAGGGTTGCCATTGAATCGGATGGTGCCGCTATAACCCATTTTGCCTTTGGACCCGTTCAATTGGCGGGACGCCAGCACGCGACAGCCCTTACCAATCGGGCTTCCAGCGAAGTGCTGGAATATCTTGCTGGAAAGCGTATTGCGTTTGAGGTTCCAGTGCGTGCTGAAGGATCGGCATTCCAGCGTGAGGTTTGGGCAAAGATTTCCGAAATTCCCTATGGCGAGACGCGTACCTATGCAGAAATCGCAGAAAGCCTTGGCAAGCCCGGTGCCCTGCAGGCGGTGGGGCAAGCTTGTGGTCGAAATCCCATCCCGCTGTTCGTTCCCTGCCATAGAGTGGTTGGATCAAACGGAAAATTGGGTGGCTATGCCTTTGGGCCAACAGTGAAGAAATTCCTGCTCGATCTTGAGGCAAAGAATAGGTAAGTTATGTGATGCATTGCTGCGGAGTGCATACGGCTTTGTCTTTTTTACCGTGGTGCTGCGTGTAGAATAGGCAGCAAGTTACTTTCAAGGAAAGGGGTTGCCGTGTTCGGTGACATCAAAATCTCCCCCTCTATTTTGTCTGCGGACTTCATGAATTTTGAGCGTGATATCCGCATGCTTGAACGTGGGGGTACGGATTTCATCCATGTTGATGTGATGGATGGGCATTTCGTGCCGAATCTCACATTGGGCGTCCCCTTCGTTTCGCAATTGAAGAAGATCACCGATATCCCACTTGATGTGCATCTCATGATTTCCAATCCTCTCGAGCAGCTCGATTGGTATTTAAAGGCCGGGGCCGATTGGGTTTCGGTTCATATGGAAGCGCTTCATGGGGAAGGCGAGGTGCGCGAGTTCATTCACCGGACTCGTGAGGCTGGTGTGCATCCGGCATTAACCCTGAAACCCGATTATCCCGTCGAGGAGCTGGAGCCTTATATTGCTGAGGTGGATATGGTTCTGGTTATGAGCGTGTTCCCAGGCTTTTCCGGCCAATCATATATTGAAGGCAGCGAAGATCGTGTAGGCAAAGTGGCTGAAATGGCAAAGCGCTTGAATCCCGATCTTCTTATCGAGGTCGATGGCGGAATAAGCGCTGGGCGTACGGCAGGCTTGGTATGCGCCCAGGGTGCAGATGTGTTGGTTGCCGGTTCTGGCGTATTCAAAGCGGAAGACCCCGAAGCGGCCATCGGCATTTTGCGCAATGCTGGGGCGGAGGTTCGCTAATGGACAAACCTGTTTATTTGGACTGGGCGGCAACAGCGCCGCTTTGCAAAGAGGCCGCTGACGCTATGGCTCCGTATCTTCAAGCGGGAATCGATGGGCTTGTTGCGGGCAATGGCAACGCCAATTCCCTCTACGAGGTTGGCCGTACGGCGTTTCGCGCACTCGAACAGGCGCGCGAAGATATAGCGCGATCTATCAAGGCGCGTCCCGATGAGATGACGTTCACTTCTGGCGCTACCGAGGCCGATAATGCCGCATTGTTTGGCATCGTTGATGCTGCGATGGCCCGCGCCGAGCAAGAGGGCGATCATGAATGCGTTCCCCAAATCGTGGTTTCATCCATTGAGCACGATGCCGTACTTAAAGCGGCAGAAACGCTGGGGCATTGGGGCGCTCAGGTAACGTATGTCGAACCCGATTCCTCAGGTCACATCACGCCCGATGCTTTGGAGGAAGTTCTTACCGATAGGGTTTTGCTCGTATCTGTTATGGCAGTCAACAACGAGGTTGGTAGCGTTATGGATATCCCCGCCCTTGCCGCAGTTGCGCACAAGGCGGGAGCTCTTTTCCATGTGGATGCAACCCAGGCATTCGGCAAGATCCCTTTTTCGGTGAAGGAATGGGGCGTTGATGCCCTCTCCATCTCGTCGCATAAAATCGGGGGACCGAAGGGCATGGGCGCCTTGTACGTTAAGGCGCGTACCCCATTTACAGCTCAGATTGTGGGCGGTGGCCAGGAGTCGGGGCACCGAAGCGGCACTCAGAACGTTATGGGGGCAGTCGGGTTCTCCGCTGCCGCGCGTGCCGCGCTTGCTAATCTCGACGAAAGCGCACAGCGTCTGCGCGCCTTGCGTGACGAATGCTATGCGCGCCTTCTTGAAAATCCCAAGGTGAAGGCTGCTGTTTCGGTGGAGCCAGGCACTACGGCGTTTGCCCCTCATGTGGTAAATGTGCTTGTTAGGGGCATGGAAAGCGAGACGCTTATCCTGCAGCTTGATAGGCGTGGGTTCTGCGTATCGGGCGGTTCGGCTTGCTCGTCCCATTCTCTTAATCCCTCGCATGTCCTCAAGGCAATCGGCGTTAGCCGTGATGATGCGGTGGGATCGCTTCGCGTTTCCTTGGGCAACACCACCACGGCAGAAGAGCTTGATGCGTTCATCGAAGCGTTCAACGATGTGGTTGGCTAGGTCGATACAATAAGGACGAAAAGAAACGAGGGCGCCAATGGGTGCCCTCTTCATTGTTGCAGGAGAATGCACATGGAATTAGTAACTCAGCACACCCACACTGATATGACGAATCACGGTCATGCGCCCATCGGGGAGCTTATCGCCCGTGCCCATAGGGTGGGAATTACGAATATCGCCGTTACCGAGCACTACCCGCTTACACCACAGGTTGACCCGCGTGACTTTGTTTCCATGCACGCAGATAGGCTGCCAGAGTACTTTGAGCGGATTTTAGCGCAGCGCGCGAAGTACCCTGACATGGAAGTGCTGGTGGGATGTGAGCTCGACTGGCTCGGGCAAGGCGAGGATCGTGCGTTTGCCCCCGATGAATTCGACCGGTTTGATATCGTGTTGGGTTCGGTTCATTTTCTCGATCTGTGGCCTTTTGACGATCCCGCTCAGCGTGGCTATTGGGATGAGGTGGGCCCCGACTATATCTGGCGTCGATATTTCGAGGTATGGTGCGAAGCGGTTGTTTCCAAGGCGCCCTTTACCGTTATGGCTCATCCGGATCTTGTAAAGAAATTTGGCCGTAGGGCCTCGTTTGACCCAATCGACTTGTACAAGCAGGCAGCGCAGGCAGCAAGCGAGGCCGGCCGGATGATCGAAGTGAACACTTCTGGGCTTACCTATGCCTGCAAAGAAATGTTTCCCAGCCAAGGGCTTCTGCGTGAATTTTGCCGTGCTGGCGTGCCCTGCACATTGGGTACAGATGCCCATACGGTAACCGATGTGGATAGGAGCATTGAAGCGGGGTATCGTTGGATGTACGAAGCGGGGTACCGTGAGGTAACCGTGGTGGTTCCCGGTGGCGATCGTCGAACCATTGTCCTGGGCTAGCCAACGCAGCAAGGAGATGTTTACTGTGACCGAGGAAGTAGTTTCACTCAAAAAAACCGATGCGGGCAATTTGGCCTCAAACGAACGGATGATGGTGGTAGGCGAGCTAGAGCGCGAGCTTTTGCGTAAGATGCCCGCCTCGGATGCTTGCTCTTGGGATAGGACGGGAATGTTGGTGGGCAATCCCATGGATACCGTGCGGGGGGTGGCAGTTGCCCTCGACCCCACCATTCATGCCGTGGAAGAGGCTCATGCGCATGGTGCGAATGTTCTATTGACCCATCACCCTGTATTCATTGACGCGCCCGACGCATTTATGCCGCAAGCGGCAATGGGCCATGCTCCTGGTGCCGTGGTGCGCCGCGCCTGCGAGCTGGGTGTCAGCGTTCTCTCGTTCCATACTGCCCTTGATGTATCAACGGCTGGTCTTGATGCGTTGCCGGTGCTTTTGCGCTTGACGCCACTTGGCGTGCTCGATCCCCTGTCTGACGCTGCCAACAAAGGATTTGGGCGTATTTGCGCCCCCTCTTCAGGGGAGGAGCCTTTGACGTTGCGCCATCTGAGTGCCCGTTGTGTAAGTGTGTTTGGCACCTATCCGCGTGTGTGGGGGTCTCCCGACAAGCAGCTTTCGCGGATCGTTACCAGCGGTGGTTCGGCGGGTTCCTTTGCCCGTATGTGTCTCGACCAGGGCATTGGTTGCCTTATTTGCGGCGAGATAAAGTATCATGAAGCATTGGACGCAGCGCTGTCGGGCTTGGCGATAATCGAGCTTGGTCACGATGTGTCCGAGTTTCCGTTGTGCGCATTGCTTGCAGCCTATGCTGCCGAAGCAGGTGTGGCCGAATCTTGCATTACCATGATCGACCAGAGCAACAATTGGTATACGCCTGAATCGACCAGGCGGTAATTGATAATCAGTCAAGCAAGTCCAGAAGAAAGGCTGTACGCCCATGTACGCTACCGAACACGACATCGCAACCCTCCGTAAGTTGCAGGAGGTGGATCGAAAGGTTGTTTCGGCCAAAAAGGAGTTCAAAGAGCTTCCCCACAGGAAAGCTATCCTTGAGGTACGCGCCAAGAAAGATGAGGTGCTCAAGCGCAAAGTCCAGGTTCAGGACATGCTCGATGAAGCCGAAGGAAAGCTTGCCGCATTCGTGCAGGAAGATGAGCTTCTTTCTGCAAAGCAAGATGAAATCACCGAAACGCTTTCGCAGGTGCAGGGCGATTATCGTGCTGTGACGGCCCATACACGTGATCTTGATGGCGTGCGCAAGCGCCGCGAAAAGGTATCACTTGAGCTCTCCCGCGTGGAAGAGGAAGTGGACAAGATCAATCCCGTCATGAAGCAGATCATGCAGGCCCTCGCCGATCTTGATGCCAAGGAGCGGGATCTTATCGCTTCGTTCCAGAAGGTGGGCGGATCCCTTCGTGCTGCCATCGAAGAAGGCGAAAAAGCGCGTGTTTCCCTGGCTGAGCAGGTTGATGGGGAATTGCTGAAGGTATATGAGAAAACCCGTAGTGCATGTGGTGGCGTTGCGTTGTCAGAAGTGCACGAAGGTACCTGCAGCGCATGTCGCAACACGTTTGATTCAAGCCGCATGAGCAAGATTCGCTCCCAGGCCCCCTTGGCAACGTGCCCAGTGTGCCGTCGTCTTCTTATTGTCGAAGGGGAATAACCATGAAGCTGGTATCCAGAGAAGAACAGGCTGACCAGGAGCACGTGCGCTTCTCTTCGGATGCCGCGTTTTCCGATGAAACGGAAGGAAGGGCGCGTTCGTGCGAGCCTGACCTCTATCGCACCGAATATCAGCGAGATCGAGACAAAATCTTGCATACTAAGGCATTTCGCCGTCTTTCCCATAAAACGCAAGTATTTCTAGCTCCTGTGGGCGACCATTACCGTACCCGTCTCACGCATACGCTTGAGGTTGCACAGATTGCGCGCACCATTGCTCGTGCGTTGGGGCTGAACGAAGACCTTGCTGAGGCAATAGCGCTTGGTCATGATTTGGGCCATACGCCCTTTGGTCACGTGGGGGAACAGGCGCTGGCAGCATGTCTTGCGCGCCATAAGGGCATCGACCCCGATTCGCCCGAAGGGCAGGCGCTCTATCGCCACAATGTTCAAAGTCTGCGTGTGGTCGACATCATTGAAAACGATGGCAAGGGGCTCAATCTTACTGCCGAGGTGCGTGATGGCATTGTGTGCCATACCGGAGTTCAGCGTGCAGAGACGTTGGAAGGCCGCATCGTTGCCACGGCCGACCGTATTGCATATGTGAACCACGATATCGATGACGCTATTCGCGCTGGTTCTTTGCGGGAGTCCGATCTGCCCGCTTCTACCCATCGAGTGCTTGGCGAAAATCATTCTGCGCGTATCGAGACTCTGGTACACGACATGATTGAGACTTCCGTTCATGTGGACGATATCCAGATGAGCCAGCCTGTATGGGATGCCATGATGGAGCTGCGCGAATTTCTTTTCCAGAATGTGTATACCGCAGAGCCAGTAATGCAGGAGGTTCGCAAAGCGAAACACTTGGTGGAAGACCTGTTCGATTACTTTGTTCGCCACTACGATCAGGTTCCTGCTGAGTTGCGGTCGATTTCTGATGGCGATCCGCTGCGTGCCGTAACCGATCATGTGGCTGGCATGACGGACCGTTATGCCACCAACTTTTTCAAGAATATGTTTGTTCCTCAGTCATTCCGCTGACGAAAACGCTGCTCAAGACGAGCAGCGTTTTTCTTTCGGGGGCTTCGCGCAGGGCCATATCGAAGAGTTCGATTCGAACTCTATTCGATGCGAAGGGCTAGTTTTGGGCGTTGCTGTCGTGCATGCGATCACGATAGATCTTTCTCTTTGCTGTTGGACTTGTTCGAATAATGCGATGAGCCTCGCTTCGCAAGCGTTTAGTATTCGCGATGAGCGGGTTATTTCTGCGGGACTTGCCTGTGAGTGGTATATTGTCTTGGCTATGGACGAAACGAAATCGAAACATAAAGAAGGCCAAGCCCCCGGAACTGCCTCCGAGAGCAATAATCCCTCACAGCCCAAAGGCGTACTTGCGCGTATCAAGGCGCCGCTTAATGCGGCATTTCCCGTTATGATCGGATATGTGTTCTTGGGCATACCTTGCGGTATCCTTGCCCAGCAGATAGGACTCGATCCTTTGCAGGTGTTCCTGCTTTCCATGCTCTTTTATTCGGGTGCGGGTCAATACATGATTCCCAATATGTGGCTTGCTGGGTCGCCCGCGCTGGCTATCATCGCTTCAGTCACGTTGGTGAATACACGCCAGCTGTTGTATGGCGCTTCGCTTTCGCGTTTTTGCCACGAAACCCCTAAGCCCCTTTCTTTCTTGTTTGGCGCTACGGTGACCGATGAGTCGTTTGCGGTGAACTTGGGGCGTTTTAGCTCGGGGGAATGGAGGGTGTCGCAAGCGACAGCCGTCAATCTCCTATGCGAGACAACTTGGGCCCTTGCTAACACGCTTGGCGTTGTCCTTGGATCTCTTCTTACGGTGCCCACGGCTTTGGCGTCGTTTGCCATGACCAGCATCTTCCTGTGCCTTTTGTTTTCCCAGAAAGCTACAAAGCCTAATATTGTTGCCGCTTTGATTGCGGTGCTGGGTGTGTTTGTGTGCAAGTGCGTAGGTTTATCGGGTCCGGCTATCCTTGTCGGCGCCTTGGCCGGCGTTGCTGCGGGTATGATCGTTTCCAGGAAGGGGGGTGCCCATGTCGTGGAGTGAGTTTGCGTTTATCGGCATTGCCTGCGCGGCTGCCATCCTCATTTGCCGCGTTGTTCCCGTATTCGCCTTGCGCGGAAGGGATCTTCCAGGATGGCTTTCCCAGGCGCTTGCCTTCATCCCGCCAGCGGCATTCGCTGCCCTTATTTCTAACGACCTGCTTGCACCAGGGATGTTCGATGCGGGCTTCTGGCCGGCGGCGATTCCCCTTATTGCAGCTGCTGCTGTTATCGCCGTTGCCATCAAGACGAAATCGTTGGTATGGTGCATCGTCGTAGGCGTAGGGGTTTTCGGTCTTTTGCTTCTTGTCTAGCTCTCTTGGTGGAGTTGCTGAAGGCGCTCGGGTTTTCCGAGCGCCTTTTATTGTTTCGAGTAGGTTTCGTTTTCTTGGTGTCTTGTCACCTGAATTGTCAGGTGTAAACAGCGGTGATAAACTACCGCCCATGATAAACCTGTGACAAAAGAATGTGGCTTGGAAGAAGGGGAAGTGTTCGCATGGGCAATGTTGAAGCCGTCGGAGGGAAGCAAGCTAAAAGACAGGTATCGTCGTCGCAGCAAGTCGGGGGTGCTCAAAATCCTCGCGGTAGGGCCGATTGCCCCGTATGTGAAGCACCTTTGAATTCGTTTGCCGCTCAGGTTCCCGATCCAACGTTGGTGGCAACGATCGATCGGTTGAAGGCCGAGCGTGACGCGGTTATCCTCGCCCATTATTACGTGCAGCCTGAGGTTCAGGCGGTGGCTGATTATGTCGGCGATTCGTTCTATCTTGCCAAACTGGCGGTGGAATTGCCTCAGAAAACCATCGTTCTCGCGGGCGTTGAGTTCATGGGCGAAAGTGCGAAGCTGCTGAATCCCGACAAGACCGTTCTCTTGCCCGAGCCTGCAGCTGATTGTCCTATGGCCCATATGGTCGATAAGAAAACCATCGATGATGCTCGCGCACGGTACGGTGATGATTTGGCGGTAGTGTGCTATGTGAATTCCACTGCCGAAATGAAGACATGGAGCGACGTGTGCGTCACTTCTTCGAATGCGGAGAAGATCTGCCGCGAGCTGCCGCAGAACCACTTGCTGTTTATTCCCGATGTCAACTTGGGACGTTTTGTTGCGAAGCAGGTTCCCGAAAAGCATGTGATTTTAAACAATGGGTTCTGCCCTCGTCATCAACGCATTACTCCTGACGAGATCATTGCGTTGGAGGAAGAGTATCCCGAGGCGCTTGTTCTTGCTCATCCCGAATGCACCGAAGAGGTGCTGGCGGAAGCCGACTATATCGGCTCAACAAAGGGCATTATCGAGTTCACCCAGAAAAGCGATGCGGAAGATTTCATCATCGTAACGATGGTCGGCGTGCTGCGTGAAATGGAGTTGCGCAATGCCGGCAGCGGCAAGCGTTTCCATTTTGCCCATCGCGTCCCTGTATGCGAGAACATGACTGCGGTAACGCTGGAAAAGGTTGCCGATTGCCTTGCTAACGAGCAGGTGGGTGTAGAGGTTCCGTTTGAGCTTCAGGATCCAGCCAAGAAAACCCTCGAGCTTATGCTTGAGTATGCAGCACGATAGGGGATTGCCATGCAGACAGAAGAAATCAAATGCGATGTGCTCATTGCGGGGTGTGGCGTTTCAGGGCTGTATGCCGCGCTCAATCTCCCTTCTACGGCAAACATCATTATGGTCACGAAAACGGTTGTGGAAGAATGCGATTCCATGCTCGCCCAAGGCGGCATATGCGTACTTCATGACGAGGGCGATTACGATGCCTTCTATGAGGACACCATGAGGGCGGGTCATTACGAGAACCGTGCCGAAAGCGTTGATATCATGATCCGATCGAGCCGCTCGGTTATCGACGACCTGATCCGTCGCGGGGTCGACTTCGAGCGCGAGGCTGATGGCTCGTTGGCGTATACACGTGAGGGGGCCCATTCGCGTCCCCGTATCTGCTATCACGGTGACATTACCGGCGAAGAGATTACCACCACGTTGTTGGAAAACGTTCGCCGTCTCCCCAATGTGCGTATTTTGGAGCACATCGAGGTTACCGACATCATCGAGGCTCCGCAGGGGAATCGTTGCGTGGGTGCCGTATGCGCCGATCGTCGTGGCGGTGAAGGAGCCGAGCGTCGCCTTCTTATTCGTGCTCCCTATACCATGCTTGCTACAGGGGGTATCGGGGGGAGCTATGAGCGATCCACCAATTTCCCAAGCCTTACGGGAGACGCATGCCGCATTGCCCAGGAGCATGGCGTTGCGCTTGAGCATATGGATTACGTTCAGATTCATCCCACAAGCTTGTACGTCAAGCATCCGGGACGTGCGTTCCTTATCTCGGAATCTTGTCGTGGCGAAGGTGCGATCTTGCTTGATGCTGAGGGCAATCGTTTCACTGATGAACTGCAGCCGCGCGATGTGGTTTCTGCGGCCATCTATGAGCAAATGAAAAAAGATGGCACCGATCACGTGTTGCTTTCCTTCGAGCGCATGTCGCCCGATGAAATCACCGGTCACTTCTCCCACATCTACGAGCGCTGCCTCGAAGAGGGCTACGATCTATTGAAGGAGCCTATCCCCGTGGTTCCTGCCCAGCATTATTTCATGGGCGGTGTGCATGTGAACAGCGACTCGGAAACAACCATGATGAACTTCTTTGCATTGGGCGAAACGGCTTGCAATGGCGTTCATGGCAAGAATCGCCTTGCCTCCAATTCGCTGCTTGAATCGCTGGTATTCGCCCAGCGCGCCGCGCGAGTTGTGTCGTCTCGTATGGCGAAGGCGGCCTCAATGTATGCGGGCGCGGTTTCGACGGCGGGCGCTGCACAGCGTGCGGCTCATGCCAAGATGCCTCAGCAGGTTGCAGCCAATGTCGTTGTTAAGGTGGCGAGGTAGATGGATCTTTCTTCGTTTGTTTTGATTGTGGACGAACATATAAAAAGGGCGCTTCGCGAGGACATCACTAGTGAAGATGTGTCAACTGCTGCCGTGATGCCCGAGGCTCATCGTGGCACTGTTGAACTTATTGCCAAACAGGATGGCGTCATTGCGGGGTTGCAGGTGTTTGAGCGCACCTTTAAGATCCTTGATCCGGCGGCACGGTTCGATGCTTCAGTTTCGGACGGGCAGCGCATCTCATCAGGGCAGTTGTTAGGCATTGTTCACGCTGACGTTCGTGCCCTGCTTTCAGGCGAACGTGTGGCTTTGAATTATTTACAGCGCATGAGCGGTATAGCCACAAAAACGCGTCAAGCGGTAGATGCTCTGGCCGAGGCTGGTTCGAAGACCGTTATCGTTGATACCCGTAAAACTACGCCAGGTATGCGTATTTTCGAAAAAGAAGCAGTGCGTTTGGGCGGCGGTGGAAATCATCGCTTTAACCTTTCCGATGGCGTGATGCTGAAAGATAACCACCTGGATGCCGCTGGTGGCATAACGAATGCCGTGAAGGCTGCCCGATCGCGAGCGCCGTTTGTTCGTAAGATCGAAGTGGAATGCGAAACATTGGAGCAGGTTTCTGAGGCGGTGGAAGCGGGGGCCGACATCATCATGCTCGACAATATGAGCACTCAGCAAATGAAGGGGGCTCTTTCGCTTATCGATGGTCGTGCTGAAACGGAGTGCTCAGGCAATGTCGACATTGATGCCTTGCAGGGTATCGCAGCATTGGGTGTTGACTATGTGTCTTCTGGCGCGCTAACTCACTCGGCGGGTATTCTCGATTTGAGCATGAAGCATCTGAAAGTTTTC
>OGOY01001039.1_pt1 | contig 31173 bp, 28 predicted proteins | sample 1552811 | NCBI WGS metagenome assembly OGOY01 (sample SAMEA2580132, study PRJEB22360) | human gut metagenome | biome: human gut; feature: human-associated habitat; material: faeces | place: Denmark | collected 2008/2010 | reverse complement strand
AACGACGCCTTCGCCTCCGGCGAGCTGGAGAGCGCCATGGCGGAGATGGGCCTGTGAGCACCGTGACGCAGGAGAAGGACTACGGCCATGTGCCGGTGCTGCTGCACGAGTGCCTGGACGCGCTGGCCATCAAGCCCGACGGCATCTATGTGGACGGCACGCTCGGCCGCGCCGGACATTCGCTCGAGATCGTGCGCCGCCTGACGACGGGCCGTCTCATTGCGCTTGACCGTGACGAGACCGCGATCGAAGCGGCAAACCGCCGCCTCGGCGATTATTTGGACAAGGTCACGCTCGTCCACAGCAATTTCAGCGCGCTCGACGCTGTGCTGCACGAGCTGGGCGTCCACGGCGTGGACGGGATGCTGTTTGACCTCGGCGTTTCCTCCCCGCAGCTCGACGAAGCGCAGCGCGGGTTTTCCTACAAGCAGGACGCGCCGCTCGATATGCGCATGGACGAATCCGCCGCACTGACCGCGCGCGAGGTCGTGAATACCTATTCTTATGAAGAGCTGCGCCGCATCCTCTTTGAATACGGCGAGGAGCGCTATGCGCCCGCCATCGCGAAGAGAATTTGCCAGCACCGCGAGCAAAAGCCCATCGAAACGACGCTTGAGCTCGCCGATATCATCCGTTCGGCCATGCCCGCGAGCGCGCTGCGCGAAAAGCAGCACCCTGCCAAGCGCAGCTTTCAGGCCATCCGCATTGCCGTGAACGACGAGCTGGGCGAGCTTCCGCCGATGCTCGACGCGGCGGAGAAAAATCTGAAACCGGGCGGACGGCTCGCGGTCATCACGTTCCACTCGCTCGAAGACCGCATCGTCAAGAAGAAATTACAGGAGCTTGCACAGGGCTGCATCTGCCCGCCGGAATTTCCGGTGTGCGTGTGCGGACGAAAGCCAAAAGTCAAGCTCATCACAAGAAAGCCCATCGTTTCGGGCGAAGAAGAACTCGCAGAGAATCCCCGTGCCCGCAGCGCCAAGCTGCGTGTCGCGGAAAAGTGCTGACAACAGCCGAAAATACGCAAAAGAAAGGAGATCGCCATGGCCAGCCGCAGAGAGCAGAACATGAAATACCGCCGCTACAGCGGACGAGTCAATGGCAATCTCGCTTACGATCCCGCCTACGAAGAGCGCCAGCGCAGGCTGCGCCGCGAGCGTGAATACGAGCGCGAGCACGAGCGTCAGCGCGAGGAATTCATGCGTCCCCCGCAGCGGAAGGTGCAGAAAAAGGCTGCGCCCGTCCGCCGTCAACGCGAAAAGGTCTCGCTCGGCACGCTGTGCGGCTTTATGGCGCTGGCCGCAATGGTCGCGCTGATGATCATGTGCCGCGCACAGCTGACGGAAATCTCCGCGCAGGTCGTCTCCGTGCAGAAGGAGATCTCCGCGCTCGAGGACGAGCATGTCGCGCTGCTCACGCGCTACGAAAAAACCTTTGACCTCACCACCATCAAGGAGGCGGCGGCCGCGGCCGGTATGGCCAAGCCCAGCGCCTCGCAGGTCTACTACATCGACCTGTCGGAGCCCGACAGCGTGGTCGTCTACCAGCAGAAGAGCCAGAACGTTTTGTCGCGGGCGCTCACGTCGCTTGGCAACGGCGTATGCGCAGTGGTGGAATATTTCAAATGAGCGAAGCTATACATAAGGAGTAAGGAGCTTCCTTACTCCTTTTCCATTTTTAAGGAGGATGAACGACTGTGGCACCACGCCCCCAGAATCAGAAAAGACGGCCCGAATCCGCGCGCCGCGCAAACCGCATCATTCAGACAAGAACGCTGCTGCTTCTGGGCGTGTTCGGCGTGCTGACGTTTGTGCTGCTCTTCACCCAACTCTATCACTGGCAGATCGCCGAGCATGACGAGCTCCAGTCCGTCGCTGTGCGCCAGCAAACGCTGCGCACCACGGTGGAGGCGAGCCGCGGCACCATCTACGATCGAAACGGCACTATCCTCGCGATGTCCGCCTCGGCGGAGAATATTTTCATCTCTCCGAAGGAGATCATCGAAAACGATCAGGATCAAAACCTGATCGCGGGCGGCCTTGCTGAAATTCTGGACCTTGACCCCGCTGACATCCTCAAAAAGATGGAGAAAACGAACTCGCAGTACGAAGAGCTCAAGAAAAAAGCGGATGACGAGCTTGCCGACAAGGTGCGGGAATTCATCAATGAAAACGACCTCAAGGGCGTTTTCATTCGTCCGACGAGCAAGAGGACCTATCCCAAGGGGACGCTCGCCTCACAGGTCATCGGCTTTGCCAATGAAAACGGCGGCGCGATGGGCCTTGAGGCGGCGTACAACGACGAGCTGACCGGCGAGAACGGTATGGTCGTCACCGCGCGCGACCGCGACGGCCGCTCCGTGCTCTACCAGTACGACCAGTATTTCGACGCGGAAAACGGCTGCGACCTGCACACGACGCTCGACACGACCATCCAGTATTACCTTGAGAAAGGTGTGCAGGAGCTCGAGGCGCGCTTCGGCACTGGCAAGGGCGCCGAGGGCATCGTCATGGATGTCAACACCGGCGCGGTGCTGGCGATGGCGTCGCTGCCGACCTACGACTTGAATTCCCCCGGCACGGTCTACAACGACTTTCTGACCTCCGGCATGACGGAGGAGCAGGTCCTCGAAAACATGAGAGACCTTCTCAACAAGCAGTGGCGCAGCAAGGCCATCAACGACACCTACGAGCCGGGCTCCACGTTCAAAACACTGACGCTCGCGATGGCGCTTGAGGAAAACGTTGTCGACCTGAACACGGGCTTCTATTGCAGCGGCAGCGTAAAGATCGAGGGCGAGACCATCAACTGCTCCAAGCGCGCGCCCGGTCACGGCCAGCAAAACCTGACGCAGGCGTTCGCCAACTCCTGCAACCCCGCGTTCATCAACATCGGCCTTCGCATCGGCAACGACAAGTTTTACCAGTACATGCTGGACTTTGGCCTGACGGAGAAGACCGGCGTCGACACCACGGGCGAGGCCAGCGGCTTCGTCAACAGCGAAATTAAATATTCGACGCTGGCGCTGGCGTGCTACGCCTTCGGCCAGAACTTCAACGTCACGCCCATCGCGCTGCTGGCGGCGCAGTGCGCCTGCGTCAACGGCGGCTACCTCTATACGCCCTATCTTGTCGAAGAGATCACCGACCAGGACGGCAACGTCGTCTCCAAGCACGACTCCACGCCCATCCGTCAGGTCGTCTCCGAGGAGACGTCCGCGCTTGTGCGCGACATCATGGAGTATGAGGTCACAAGCGGTACGGGCAAGAACGGTCAGGTCGCGGGCTACCGCATCGGCGGCAAGACCGGCACGGCCGATAAGGTCGGCGGCGGCGTCATCGTCTCGTTCGTGTGCTTCGCCCCCGCGGATGACCCGCAGGTGATGATGCTCCTGACGCTCGACGAGCCGAGCAAGTGGACCGGTACCTACGTTTCCGGCGGTAACATGGTCGCCCCCGTGGCGAGTTCCGTCATGGGCGAGATCCTGCCGTATCTCGGCATTGAGCCGAGCTACACCGCTGAAGAGCTCGTCGGCGCGGATAAGACTGTGCCGAACGTCGTCGGCCTCAGCAAGGACGCGGCGGCCGGGCGCCTGAGCGCGAACGGCTTCAGCTTCCGCACCGTCGGCAGCGGCGATACCGTCACCGACCAGACGCCCGCAGGCGGCGCGATCGTACCGAACAGCGCGGAGATCATCCTCTACCTCGGCGCGGAGAAGTCGACTGACAAGTGCATCGTCCCGAACGTCGTGGGCGACAGCGCCGCGACCGCGAACCAGAAGATCGTGAACGCGGGGCTCATCATGGGCGTTTCCGGCGCGACGAACGCAAGCTCGTCCACGGTGCGCGCCATCTCTCAGAGCATCGCCGCGGGCACGGAGGTCGAGGCCGGTACGGTCGTGCGCGTCCAGTTCAGCGACAGCTCGGTGCGCGACTAAAGACAGCAAGACCCAATTCCGAAAGGAATTTTTCAAACGCAGTTATCTGAGCTTATTTCCGCATTAGAAGACAAAACGGTGCATGCGCCGCCTGACCTGATAGTCAGAGGCCTTGCGCTCGATTCCCGCAAGGTAGAAGAGGGATTCCTCTTCTTCGCCCTGCCGGGGGAGAAGGAGGACGGCGGCGAGTTTATCGCCGAAGCCAAAGCGCGCGGCGCGGCCTGCGCCGTGTGCGAGCATCCGCCGGAGACGGAAATTCCCTATATCTTAGTGCCGGATGCGCACAAAGCGCTTGCGCTTTGCGCGGCGGTATGGTATGGTACTCCGGCGGGAAAACTCACCGTGGTCGGCGTGACCGGCACAAACGGCAAAACGACCACGACGTATCTTATCAAACAGCTCTTGGAGCGCACGAAGGGCGCAAAGGTCGGCCTGATCGGCACGAATCAGAATTTGATCAGCGACAAGACCATCCCGACCGACCGCACAACGCCCGACGCGCTGACCGTGCAGCGCCTGCTCGCCCAGATGGTCGATGCGGGCTGCACCTATGCCGTGATGGAGGTCTCGTCCCACGCGCTGATGCAGAGCAGGGTAGAAGGAATCCGATTCCGCGTCGGTGTTTTCACGAACCTGACGCAGGATCATCTTGACTACCACGGCACGATGGAGGCCTACTGCGACGCGAAGTCGAGGCTTTTCGACCAGTGTGACATCGCCTGCGTCAACGGTGACGATGCGTGGACGGAGCGCTTGCTCGCCCGCTTTACGAGCGAGCGGATCACATTCGGGCAGGGCATGACGAATGACCTTGTCGGCTGGCGTGCCCGCTACGAAAACGACTGTGTGCGCTTTACCGCCTGCACCGACCTCGACCACGAGGAGACGAAAATCGGCATCCCCGGCGGCTTTTCGCTCTATAACGCGCTCGCGGCGCTCTGCGCTGTGCAGGCGCTCGGTGTGCCGCTTTCCGACGCGGCAAAAGCGCTGACGGAATGTGTCGGCGTTAAGGGGCGGTGCGAGGTCGTACCGCTTGATGCACCGTTCACCGTCATCATTGACTATGCGCACACGCCCGACGGGCTCAAAAATATTCTCTCCACGGTCTGCGGCTTTGCCGATGGGCGCGTCATCGCGCTCTTTGGCTGCGGGGGCGACCGCGATAAGACAAAGCGACCCCGCATGGGCCGCATCGCTGCGGCGCTCTCGGACTTCGTTGTCCTCACGAGCGACAATCCCCGCACCGAAGACCCTTACACCATCCTGCGCGATGTGCTCCCCGCCATTTTGGAGAGCAGAACGCCGTTCGCCGTCATCGAAAACCGGCGCGAGGCCATCGGCTTTGCTCTGCGCGAGGCGAAAGCGCGCGACGTCGTCGTCCTCTGCGGCAAGGGGCACGAGACCTATCAGGAGATCGGAACGATAAAATACCACCTCGACGAGAGGGAGGTCGTGCGCGAGAGGTTCGCGCAAGTACAAAGGAAGGACGCCGCCGACGCGGCGAAGGAAAACGAACATGAAGATCATCATTGCCTGCATACTGAGCTTCGCGGTCTCCGCGATCACGGGAAAATTTCTGGTCCCTGAGCTGAGAAAGCTCAAGGCCGGACAGAGCATCCGCGAGGACGGCCCCACCTGGCACGCCGGAAAGGCCGGCACGCCGACGATGGGCGGCTTAATGTTCATCCTCGGCATCTTCGTCTCTATCCTGATCTGCGGCTGGAAGGGCATGATGGCGGGGGACTTTGAGCACCTCTACATCTTCTTTTTTGCGCTGATCTTCGGCGGTATCGGCTTTTTAGACGACTTTGAAAAGGTGAAGCACAAGCAGAACCTCGGCCTCACGGCCATTCAGAAGTTCCTGCTCCAGCTCGCCGCGGCGGTCGCGTTCCTCTGCCTGATGCGCTTTGAGGGCATGCTGACGCCGAACCTCTACGTGCCGTTTTTCAACACGCAGATCGTCATGAGCTGGTGGGTGTACATGGTGTTTGCGGCGTTTGTCATCGTCGGCACGGTCAACGCCGTCAACATCACGGACGGCATCGACGGCTTGGCCGGCAGCGTGACGGTGCCGGTCGGCCTGTTTTTCACCGTGCTCGCCATCTGGTGGCAGGGCTATGAGCAGCTCGGCATTTATGCTGCGGCGCTCGTCGGGGGAATTCTCGGCTTCCTCATCTATAATTTCCACCCCGCCAAGGTCTTCATGGGCGACACAGGCTCGCTGTTCCTTGGCGGCACGGTGGCGGCGCTCGCCTTTGCCTACGATATGCCGCTCGTGCTGATTCCCGTCGGCTTTGTCTACATCTGCGAGACGCTGTCCGACATTTTGCAGGTCATCTACTTCAAGGCGACGCACGGCAAGCGCCTTTTCAAGATGGCGCCGCTGCACCACCACTTTGAGCTCTGCGGCTGGAGCGAAGTAAAGCTCGTCGCCGTGTTCACCAGCGTGAGTGCGCTGTGCTGTCTGGCGGCGCTGTTCGGAGTACTCAACAGATTTCATTTTTGAGAAACGGCAAGCCGTTTCTCAAAAATGAGAGGGGATGCGCGGCGCTCTGTGCCTCGCCGCCCTTGGCGGCTCGACACTCACTCTGCGAGAAGTATTTTTCGCCACGCACCGGTCGCGGCGAAAAATGATTAAAAATATTTCGCGCCTGCGGGCGCGAAAGTCTGCGACGCTTGGTTGCAAAATGGAGGCAAACTCGCGCAGAGCGCGAGTTTGCAATCAGTATGAAAGGGGGAAGACTGCATGACCAAGGAAGAACGCTTGCTGCGGCAGGAGCAGCGCGAGCGGGCGAAGGCCATCGAGGCGGCGGCGCGCGAAGCGGGCCGCGGACCGCTGGACCTTCCGTATCTTTTGCTGGTGCTTACGCTCGTGGGCGTGGGCCTGATCATGCTGTTTTCCGCCAGTTTCCCCTCGGCCTACTATGAAGAGGGTAACCCCGCGTACTACCTCATCCGTCAGGGCATTTTTGCGATCCTCGGTATCACGGCGATGTTTATTGTCGGCAAGATCAATTACGAGCGCTATCGCGCGGTGGCGAAGATGCTGCTGATCTTTTCCATCATCCTGCTGGTGCTCGTTCTGATCCCGGGCATCGGCACGGGCCGACTGACGCACGGCGCGCAGCGCTGGATCCGTCTCGGACCCATCCAGTTCCAGCCGTCTGAGATCACCAAAGTCGGCATCATCCTCTACTTTGCCGACAGCATTTCCAAAAAGAAGGACAAAATGGCCACGCTGCGCTACGGCATCGTGCCCTATGTTGCCATCCTCGGCGTGATTGCGGCGCTGATGGCGAAGGAGCCGCACTTTTCCGGTATGGTGCTGCTGCTCGGCATCGGTGCGGTGATGATGTACGTCGGCGGCATCCGCAACTACTGGGTCGGTCTCGGCTTTGCGCTGGTGCTGCTGGTGATCTACGCCTTTGCGACCGGCATCATCACCTACAACTCGAGCCGAATCGACATCTGGCTCGACCCGTTCAACGAGGAGTGGATGCGCGATAAGGGCTATCAGATCCGGCAGAGCTTGCTCTCCATCGGTTCGGGCGGATTGTTCGGACTGGGCCTTGGTAAGAGCCGGCAGAAGTTTCTGTTCCTGCCCGAAGAGCACAACGACTTCATCTTTGCCATCATCTGCGAGGAGCTCGGCCTTGTCGGCGCGACGATCATCATGGTCATGTTCGCGCTGCTCGTCATCCGCGGCTACTGGATCGCCCTGCACGCGCGCGACCGCTTCGGAAGCCTTCTTGCCGTCGGCGTGACGACGCAGATCGCCTTGCAGGTATTCCTGAACATCGCGGTCGTGACGAATCTGATCCCGAACACGGGTATTTCGCTGCCGTTTTTCAGCTACGGCGGCACGGCGCTTGCCGTGCAGCTGGCCGAGGTCGGCATCGTACTGAGCGTTTCGCGCCAGATGCGCTGACGCGGGAAGGAGAAAACGGCTATGAAGGTCATCTTTACCTGCGGCGGCACGGCGGGGCATGTCAACCCCGCGCTCGCGCTCGCGGGCTATATGCGGGAAAAGGACGCGGGCACGCAGATCTTATTCGTCGGCGCGGAGCGAGGACTGGAGCGCGATTTGATCGCGCACACGGACTATCCGTTCCGTACGGTGAACATTTCATCGTTCCACCGCTCGTTCAGGCCCGCGGAGATCAAGCACAACCTTGTTTCGCTCAAAAATCTCGCCCACGCCAAGCGTGAGGCGAACGCCATCTTACACGATTTTCACCCCGACCTGATCGTCGGCACCGGCGGATATGCGAGCTATCCACTTGTGCGCTACGGCGCAAAGGCGGGCATCCCCACGGCGGTGCACGAGTCAAACATTGTGCCGGGGCTGACGACGCGACAGCTGGAGCCCCACTGCGACCGCATCATGGTTGGCTTTGAGGACTGCCGCGCGCACTACAAGCACCCCGAAAAGGTGGTCGTGACCGGTACGCCCGTGCGCGGCGACTTCTTCACGATCAGCAAGCAGCAGGCGAAGGAAAAACTCGGCATGAACGACGGGCGCAAGCTCATCGTCTCGTTCTGGGGCAGCCTCGGGTCGAACGCGATGAACCGCGCGATGGCGGAGTTTCTGGCGCTTGAGAGCGCGAAGGAGCCCTTTTACCATATCCACGGCGTCGGCGAGATCTGCTGGAAGCCGATGCAGCAGTGGATGCACGATGACGGGTTGGAGATCACCGAGCATCCCGCGCTCGACGTGCGCGAGTACATCTACGACATGGCGACTGTCATGCGCGCCGCCGACCTCGTTATCTGCCGCGCGGGCGCGTCTACACTCAGCGAGCTGACGGCGCTCGGCGTTCCGGCGATACTTGTGCCATCGCCCAACGTGACGAACCACCATCAGGAGAAGAACGCGGCGCTGCTCGGCGACCACGGCGCGGCGCTCGTGCTGCCGGAAGAGGGCCTTGACGGCAAGAAGCTCTTCGCCGCCGCGGCGGGCATCCTGAACGATCCGCAGCGGATGGAGACGATGTCTCAAAACATGGCGGCGCTCGGCATCCCTGACGCGACCAAGCGCATCTACGACACGGTGATGGCGCTGCTCAAGTGAAAGAGAATAAAAAGGAAGCGAGCCGTGAGGCTCGCTTCCTTTACTTTTGACGCTTTATTCCGCCTTCAAAATGAAGTCCATATAGATGGGATTGTGGTCGGAGTAGCGATACCCCGCGTCAACGACGTCGGCGGAGACGGCTTCGACGTTGTCGGAGACGAGGAAGCCGTCGACCGTCACGCGGAAGGTCGTCTCCTCGTTGTAGGGTTCGTTGGCCGTGCGGCAGGTGGCGACGGGATGGTCGACGTCAAACGGCACGACGAGGGAGAGCCCGTCGGGGATCGTCCCCTCGGGGATGGGCTGCGCCCAGGTGTCGTTCTCGCCGCCCGCGACGCCGAAGATCTCGGCAGAATTGCCAAGCAGGTCCTTGTTGAAGTCGCCGCCCGCGACGCAGTAGTTGCCGTTTTCATATTCCGCCAGCATATCGGCGCAGAGCATTTCAAGCTGCTCGGTCGCGATGGTGCCGTCGGACGTGTAGGCCGAAAGGTGGAGGTTATAGAGCACCAGCTCCCTGCCGTTTTCCATCGGGACGCGGCTGACGGAGTAGCAGCGATCGAGGTCGACAAGCTTCATAACGCCCGTCTCGATCGGCAGCGAGCGGCGCACGGCGGAAGAGATCGGGCGACGTGAGAGCGTCACGATACCGGACTGGTTCGCGCCGTGGGGGTTAATAAGAGGATAGAAGAGGTAGGGACTGTCATAATTCTGCGCGAAGACCTTGTTAAATTCGCTGTTCCCCATCACATCGTCGAGATAAGCGTCCTCTGCGATGTGCCAGCTGCGCGTGCCGTAGATATCGACCTCCTGAAAGAGCGCAAAGTCGGGCGAAAGGTCCTTGACGAGCGAGACCTCGCCGCGCATATTCTCATCAACGGCCTGCCTGCTGCGGGCGCGGCTCTCCTTGCCGCCGTCCATGAAGAAGCTGTAATCGGCGCTGTACGCGCCGAAGCCTACGTTGGCCGACGAAACGCGATAGGTGACGCCGGTCTGCGGCGCGCCCTCCATCGGTGCGGCAGATGCGGCGTCGCAGTGCGCAACGCCAAGCTTCTGCATATCCTCCACACGGTAGTAGGCGGCGAAGACATAGATGACGTAGGCCAACACGATCAGAACGAGCGCCAACAGAATATAGAGCGCGACTTTGAGCGTTTTTTTCATGAAAAAAGACTCCTTTCGGGGAGAAATACAATAATCTCATTTTGCCACAAAGCGGGCGGGAAAGCAAGGCAAAAAGAAGTTGACGCGCCGCGGCAAAATGGCTATACTGAAAATGCCTAACTATTGCCCTGCGAAAGCCGGCAGTCACCCATTTCCCGCAAAAGCCATACGATGGAAAAGTAATGTGCTTGCGGGAGGGAACATGATGTGTGAGCTGTTGGTAGAGGGCGGGGAGCGCCTGTACGGAGAACTCACGATACAAGGCTCAAAAAACAGTGTGCTGCCGATTTTGGCGGCGACGCTTTTGTGCGCGGACACCTGCGTGATCGAAAATTGTCCGAAGCTGCGGGACGTGGATGCGTCCGTTGCCATTTTGCGGCACTTGGGCTGCTGCACGCACTGGGAGGACAGTGCGCTCGTGGTGGACACAGCGCGCATGGACCGCGCGGTCGTGCCCGACGCACTGATGCGAGAGATGCGCTCGTCGGTCATCTTTCTCGGCGCGATTCTGGCGCGCTGCAAGGAAGCGACGATCTGTTATCCCGGCGGCTGCGAGCTGGGGCCGCGTCCCATTGACCTGCACTTAAGCGCCCTGAGCGCCCTGGGGGCAGAGATCAGGGAGACGGGCGGCGAGCTCAAGTGCCGCGGCGGAACGCTTCTCGGGAGCGATGTGTACTTACCCATGCCGAGCGTGGGCGCGACGGAAAACGCGCTCCTCTGCGCAGCTTCCCGCGCCGACGGGACAACGATTATTTCCAATGCCGCGCGCGAGCCGGAGATCGTCGATTTACAGAACTTTATCAACGCGATGGGCGGCAACGTCCGAGGCGCGGGAGGCTCGATCATCACAGTCGAGGGAAAGCGCGCGCTGCACGGCGGGAAATACCGCATCATCGCCGACCGCATCGTGGGCGCGACGTATCTTTGCGCCGCGGCCTGCTGCGGGGGAGAGGTGCGCCTTCGCGGCGTCGATCCGCGGCCGCTTTCGACTGTGTCCGGCGCGCTGAGCGAGGCGGGCTGCACGGTCAAAAGCGGGGAGGACGATGTTTTCCTCCAAAGTGATGGCAGTCTCAGATCCATCCGCCCTGTGCGCACGGCGCCCTATCCGGGCTTTCCGACGGACGCGCAGCCGGTGCTGATGGCGGCGCTTTTGAAAAGCGCGGGCAGCACCGTTTTTGTAGAGAATATTTTTGAAAACCGTTACCGCCATGTCGACGAGCTGGCGCGCATGGGCGCGGAGGTGCGCGTCGCGGGGCGCGTGGCCGTCGTCACAGGACGCGAGCACCTGCACGGCGCGCGCGTCAAGTGCACCGACCTTCGCGCGGGCGCGGCGCTTGTGATTGCGGGCCTGCAGGCCGACGGACTCACGCGCATTTCGCGCATCGAGCACATCGACCGCGGCTATGAGAGCATCGAGCGCGACCTTGGCGTGCTGGGCGCGCATGTGCGGCGGGAGACGGGTACATAAGCAAACGAAGAAAAAAGGCAGGAAAACTATGGCGTCAAAGCGAAGAAACAGACGGCGCAGGCGGGGAAGAGCCTCTTTCCCGCTGAGACTTTTGTGCCTCGCGGTCGTGATCGCCGCATTTCTCGGCGCGCTGACGATGTTCTTCCGCATCGATATGATCGTGGTGGAGGGCAACGAGCGCTATACCGAGGAGCAGATCATCGAGGCTGCGGGCGTGCAGAAGGAGCAGAACCTTGTGCTGCTGAACAAATATAAGGTCAAACAATCCATTTTCGACACGCTTCCGTATGTGGAGACCGTTGTCATCAACCGCAAATACCCCGACGCGCTCATTCTGACCGTGACGGAGTGCACGGCCTCCGCTGCGCTGACGGGCGAAAACGGCACATGGCTCATGAGCGACGAAGGCAAAATTCTGGAGCGCGCGGCGCAGATCCCCGAGGGCTGCGCGCGCGTGACCGGCTGCACGCTCGTCGAGCCCGCGGTCGGCGCGATGGCGGCGTTTGCGGACGAGGATTCGTATAAATTCGAGCGCCTGCTCACGCTGCTGCGCACGGCGGAGGATAAGCAGCTTCTCTCCATGATCGGCGAGATCGACCTGAGCGACGGCACGGCCATCACCTTTACCTATTTGGACCGCTTTACGGTCAAAATGCCCTGGGATGCGGACATTGCCTACAAGCTCGGGAATGTGCGCACGGTGGTGGAGCAGCTTGAAGCCAACCAGACCGGCACGATCAACCTGATGAACGACGGCAGGGCTGACTTCATCCCGGAATAAAGGCGGAAGTTGACGTAAAAAAGTTTCCCAGAAATGGCCGATTGCTATTGACCCCGCGGGAAAACCGTAATACAATGATTAAGATAGCAAATACCTGATATTGTGGCGCTTGCAGCGGCAAGTGCCTTGCCCATACAACAGATTGCAGGAGGAACCGACATGGCATTCGGATTGGAGACCGGTCCTGAAAACGTAGTTAAGATCAAGGTCATCGGCGTTGGCGGCGGCGGCAACAACGTGGTCAACCGCATGGTGCGCACCGGTGCGCGCGGTGTCGACTTTGTCGCGGTGAATACAGATAAGCAGGCGCTCAACGTGTCTGCCGCCACTTATAAAATTCAGATCGGCGAAAAGCTGACGCACGGTCAGGGCGCGGGCTCCGACCCCGAGGTCGGCCGCAAGAGCGCCGAGGAGAGCCGCAACCAGATCGCCAAGGCGCTCGAGGACACCGATATGGTCTTCATCACCGCCGGCATGGGCGGCGGCACCGGCACGGGCGGCGCGCCCATTGTTGCCGAGATCGCGCGCGAGGCGGGCATCCTGACCGTCGGCGTCGTGACGAAGCCCTTCGGTTTTGAAGGCCGCCGCCGCATGACGCAGGCGGAAGCGGGCATCGAAGAGCTCAAGACCAAGGTCGACTCGCTCGTCATCATCCCGAACGAGCGCCTCAAGCACGCGACTGACCAGAAGATCACCTTTGCCAACGCGTTCGAGATCGCGGACGACGTGCTGCGTCAGGCGGTGCAGAGCATCTCCGACCTGATCCGCGACACGGGCTTCATCAACCTCGATTTTGCCGACGTGACCGCCATTATGAAGGATGCAGGCCTTGCCCACATGGGCGTCGGCCGCGCCGCCGGCAAGAACAAGGCCGAGGAGGCCGCGCGCATGGCTATTTCGTCCCCGCTGCTGGAGACCTCCATCAACGGTGCGCACGGCGTGCTCATCAACGTCACGGGCTCGATGGACATCGGCCTCGACGAGGTCGAGCAGGCAGCGTCCCTCGTGCAGGAGGCCGTGCATCCCGACGCGCTCACGATCTTCGGCGCGACGTTCGACGAGACGCTCGACGACGAGATCCGCGTCACCGTCATCGCCACGGGCTTTGACAAGGCGCCCGGCGCGCTGGACTTCAACAAGGATAAGAAGCCTGCCGAGCAGAGCGGCGAGAGCGCTGCTGCCGGTCTTGCGCCGCTCGACTTCGACAAGGAAAAGGCCGAGGAAGAGGCTAAGCACGAAGATGAGCCCGATCCGTTCGACGACATCTTCAAAATTTTCAACCGCGAGCGTTAAATGGAAACAATTCCCAAAATTCCGCAGACTTTGGTCTGCGGAATTTTTTTGCCCGCATTTACAGCGCCATTTCAAAAAGCGATGCCAGCACATCAAATTTTTGCACCTTTTAATTTTGCCCGAAGCGCAGAAAGTAAATGCGCCGGACAGAGAAAAAGAAATGAGAAAGAAAAAATTTCCGGCGTTGGGCGGACGGCTGCGCGCTGCGCGCACAGGGCGCACCGTCCGCCCGTATTTTTTGAAGGGGTGAGAGAATGGATGGAACGCATCGCACAAAAAAGCGAGCGGCGGCGATCCTGCTGGGATTTTTTGCCGCCGCCGCGATCGCAATGCCGTCTGCGCAGGCGGCGGACCGGACGGTCAGCGAGCTGATCCCCGTCGGACAGACCGTCGGCGTCAAGCTCTTTTCCGATGGCGTGCTCGTCGTCGGCTTTTCCGATGGGGAAAGTCCGGCGAAGGACTGCGGACTCAAGGAGGGCGACGTCATCACCGCCATCGGCGGGCAGAGTCTGGACACCATTGAGGAATTCCGTCAGCTTCTGGCAGAAAACGGCGAGGACGCCGCGGCGCTGACCGTCAAGCGCGGCAGCCGCACGATCGAACTGAGCGCAGAGCCGGAGAAGGATGAGGACGGCGAGTACCGCCTCGGCGCCTGGGTGCGCGACAGTATGGCGGGTATCGGCACAATGACCTTCTTTGATCCGCAGAGCGGCACGTTCGGCGCGCTGGGCCACGGGGTCACGGATGTGGACACGGGGCAGCTCCTGCCGCTCGACCACGGCAGCATCATGGACGCCTCGGTCAAGGCGGTGAAAAAAGGCGAGCGCGCCTCGCCCGGCGAGCTCAAGGGCGACTTTGACCTGACGCGCGACAGCGGAACGCTTTACGCCAACACCGAATGCGGCATTTTCGGCAAGCTCTCGGCAGAGGACGCAGCAAAGATCACCGGCGCGGCGCTGCCAATCGCAAAGAAGGATGAGGTCAAGACCGGCAGAGCGACGATCCTGGCCACCGTTTCCGGCAATGAAACGCGCGAGTATGACATCGAGATCGAAAAAATCTATTCGCCTTCCGGCAGCACGCGAAATCTGCTGCTGCGCGTGACGGACGAGGAGCTTCTTGCGCAGACCGGCGGTGTGGTGCAGGGAATGAGCGGCAGCGCGATTTTGCAGGATGGCAAGATCATTGGCGCGGTTACGCACGTCCTGCTGGATGATCCGTCAAGAGGTTATGGTATTTTTATCGAAAATATGCTCTCTGCGGCGGGACTTTTGAGTGAATAACCTACCCGTATAGTAGAAAGATTGTGTTAAGATAGCGTAAAAACAACTAAATTTTCATGCAAAAAGTTAGAAAAAGATGGTTAAATTCGACATAACTCGCTTGAAAACGCTGTCCAAATATGTTAGCTTAAAGCCATGGCAGAACGAAGACGTCACATTTTGCTGCTGAAGCTGGCCGGCTGGGTCGGCGAAAACTTGTGTGAAAAGGACGGGATGACATGGACAAGAGGATCACGGTCGTATTAGCGGACGCAAACGAGGAGTTCCGCACAGCACTGAAACAGGCATTGGAAGCAACGGGTGAGTTCGACGTAGTGGGATGCGCAGCCGACGGACTGGCTGCGGCGCAGGATATAGCGGAGCGAAAGCCGCAGCTTCTTGTGATGGATCTTTTGCTGCCGGGACTTGACGGCTTTGGCGTGCTCGAGCAGGCGGCGAAGGACAAGGTGCAGATGAAGACAGTTGTCGTCTCGGCTCTTTATCGCGATCAGATCGTGTCGCAGGCGATGAGCCGCGGCGTATCGTTCTTCATGCCCAAGCCCTGCGAGCTGACCTCGCTTTTAGACCAGATGCGCCGCGCGGTCAACGAGGGTGAGGAGAGCGAGGACGAGTCGCAGGCGCTTGAGCGCGAGGTCACGGCAGTGATCCACGAGGTCGGCGTGCCCGCGCACATCAAGGGCTATCAGTACGTGCGCGAGGCCATCGTCATCGCCGTGCAGGACATGGATGTCATCAACGCCGTGACGAAAGTGCTTTATCCCGAAGTCGCGCGCCGCTACAGCACCACGCCCTCGCGCGTCGAGCGCGCTGTGCGCCATGCGATCGAGGTCGCGTGGGACCGCGGCGACCTTGAGACGCTCCAGCGCTATTTTGGCTACACGGTATCCAACACGAAAGGAAAGCCGACCAACAGCGAGTTTATCGCCATGATCGCGGACCGCATCCGTTTACAACGGAAGATCTATAGGGTGTGAAAAGCGAAAGACGTAAAGAGCCACGGAGAGATACTCCGTGGCTCTTTTAATAAGAGGTTTATGACTTATCACTTGCAGTGAACGCAAATGACAGCTCAGGGTCGGAAAGAATGACGACAGAGAAAGTATCGTCACTGACAAAAGCATATCCAAAAGCCGAGGCGTCAGGATCATCCGAAGCTTTTACATATCCGAAATCAACTTGCAGAGGACAAAATATTGGATCAGATATCGATTAAGGAATACTTTGACCCGTTTACGGGTGAGCAAGTAACCAAGAGCAAATAAAAACAGCCCCACTTGGTGGGGCTGCTCGGGATCATGTGCGGTCGGCAGACCGTTTCACCGCGCCTTTAGGCGCGGCCTGTCTTAAGCCCTTATAGGGCTTGTGCAAGCCACCCGTTTTACGGGTGGTCTTGACTTTTACTTTTTCTGTTTCTTTTTCATGCGGCGCTCAATGTGCTGCAATCCCCACAGGCACAGCCAGGAGGCGGCGCCGAGGAGCAGCGAGCCAAGCGCAAATTGCTTTTTCTTCATGTCGATATCCTCATGTGTCGCTTTCGCGTAAAACAACGTCTGCGGTGAAGCGCTTGCCGTCGCGCTCGACTAAGAGCTTGAGCGTTTCGCCTGCTTCATGGCGGCGGCGGACACGCAGAAGGTCGGTGGACTTTGTCAACGCTTCGCCGTCGGCCGCTACGATAAGGTCACCCTTCTGGATGCCGGCCTCGTCGCCGGGGCCGCCGGGCGTGACGTCCATCACGCGCAGAGCGGTCTCGCCGCTATCTAAAATGACGGGCGCGATCTGTACCGAAATGCCGATCATCACCTCGCCGCGCACCTCGCCGTAGGCGATCAAGTCATTGATCATATAGGCGGTCGAGGCGATGGGAATGGCAAAGCCGAGGCCCTCCACGCTCGTGGTGGAGGACGAGCCCATCTTCATCGTGTTGATACCGACGACCTGACCGTACACGTTGATGAGCGGGCCGCCGGAGTTGCCGTTGTTGAGCGCGGCATTCGTCTGAATGAGCGTCATCGTCACGCCGTCGACGTACACGTCGCGGTTGATGGCGGAGACGATGCCGTCGGTCAGTGTGCCGCGCAGCTCCACGCCGAGCGGGTTGCCGATGGCGTACACCGGATCGCCGACCGTCAGCGCGTCAGAGTCGCCGAATTCCGCGGCGGGAAGGCCGCTGGCCGCGATCTTGATGACGGCGAGGTCCTTTTCTTCGTCGAGCCCCAAAAGGCACGCACGGTAATCCTCACCCGTGTCGAGCACGACGTAGCACTCCGAGCCGCCCGCGATGACGTGGGCGTTCGTGAGGATGTAGCCATCCTCGGTGAAGATGACGCCGGTGCCGACCATGGCGCTGCCGTCGCGGTTGCCGGTGAGCACCGTGACGGTGGAGGGATTGACTTTCTGGTAGATCTCCTGGATCGTCAGCGCCTCGCCGTGGCTTTCGTTGTAGCGGAGCTTGACCTGATCGGTGTTGGGCAGGCGCTTGATGGTCGTTTCGCCATGCTCGCTGTTGTCGTAATAATCCTCGTCATGGCGCTGCTCGAAATCATCGTCGTGATAGGACCGGTGATCGTCGAACGCGCCGCCGAGCCACAGCGCCGTGACGACGCCGCTGACGAGGAGAAGGCCGAGCATGCAGAAAAGGAAGATCTTAAGCCCTTTCCGCTTTTTACGCGGTGATGTATGCTTCTTCGGCTGTCCGGGCAGCGGTGTCGGCTGCACGTAGCGCTCCACGATGGGCGTGACCGGTGCTTCATAGCGCAGCACGACCTCCTGCGGCTCGCCGCTCTGGCTGACCGTCGGGGATAACTCCTGATTCTCGTGATCCATAGCGTGTTTCTCCTGTTGAGACTTACTGCGCGGTCTGCCCGCCAGCGAGCGTCACGCTGAAGGTGAACGTCGTCAGGCCGTTTTCGCTTGTGACGGCGATGTGCTCCTTGTGCTGGTCCAGAATGGTTTTGACCACGTAGAGCCCGAGGCCCACGCCGTCCTTATCCTCGGAGCGGGATTTGTCGCTCTTGTGGAAGCGCTCGAACAGCAGCGGGATCTCCTCGGCGGGGATGGTGTCGCCCTCGTTGCGAACCGAGATCAGCGCCTTGCCGTTGAGCGTCGTCACGCCGAGGTAGAGCGCAGAGCCCTTGCGGGCGAATTTTGTCGCATTTTCGAGCAGGTTGTAGATGACCTGCGTGATGAGATCGTTGTCGCCGAGCACCATGATGCCGCTGTCGGGAATGTCGGCGTCGACATCGAGCCCACGGTCGGTGATCTTCTTCTCCATCGAAATGAGCACGCGGCGCATGCTCTCGCACACGTCGAACGGCGCCTTCGTGCGCGTCAGGTCGCGCGACTGGAGCTGCGAGACCTCGAGCATGCGGCGCACGAGACGGGATAGGCGCCGCGCCTCGTCCGAGATGATGCGCAGGTACTCCTTTTCCTGCTCGGGCGGGATCGTGCCGTCTAAGATGCCGTCGGTGTAGCCTGCGATGGTCGTCATCGGGGTCTTTAACTCATGGGAGACGTTCGCGATGAACTCGCGGCGCTGGCGTTCGGTCTCCTGCAGGGAGTCCGCCATGTTGTTGAACGACTCGGCGAGCTCGGAGATCTCCGTCACACCCTCGTAGTTGTGCATGCGCACGTCGAAATTGCCCTCGGCGAAGCGGCGTGTCGCCTCCGCCATCTCGTGGATGGGGCGCGACTGGCGCATGCTGACCCACGCGCTCACGACGAACGAGAGCAGCAGTACCGTCACCGCCGTCATGAAAAACAATCCGATGAACGTGCGCCACATCGTCGTCAGCGCCCGCGCGCCGGTCACCGCCAGCACAAAGCCGACGGTTGCGCCCTCGCTCACGATCGGCACGCCGACGACGAAGTGCGTGTCCTCATAGATGTCGCCGAGCGTGGTGCGCACGGCGTAGGTGTCATCGCTCATCGCGCCCTCGGCCACGTCCTGCGGCACGGTCAGCACGCGGTTGACGAGAGTTGTATCGGTCGTCAGCAGCAGGTTGCCGTCCGAGTTGCAGATGAGAAATTCTGCATCCGTCACGTTCGAAGCAAAGTCTGCCAGCTCACGCAGCCCTGTGAGCGAGCCGTTTTCCATGTAGGACGACACCATGTGCGACACGACCGTCGCCTTGCTCTGCATCTGCTCGCTGCGCTCATCGATGGCGTAGGAATACGTCAGCGCGAAGAACGCGCTGCCGAGCAGCGCCAGCGTCAGCATGACGACGCTTGCCGTAAGCAGAAAATTCTGCCAGTAGATCGTGCGGCAGCGGGTCTTGACCTTTTTGAGCGTCCAGCGCTTTTTCTGCGTTTTCTCTTTGTTTTCTTCCGGCATACTGAATTACTTCACTTCGAATTTATACCCGACGCCCCAGACGGTCTTGAGCGCCCACTGGTCGCTGACGTTTTCGACCTTTTCGCGGAGCCTCTTGACGTGTACGTCCACCGTGCGCGAATCGCCGAAGTAGTCGAAGCCCCACACCTCGTCAAGCAGCTGGTTGCGCGTGTAAACGCGGTTCGGCGTGGCGGCAAGGTGGTAGAGAAGCTCCAGCTCTTTGGGCGGCGTGTCGATCTTCTTGCCGTCGACGATGAGCTCGTAGGAGTCGAGGTCGATGATGAGCTTGTCGAACGTGAGGCGCTTGTGCGTGTCCTCGGGGATCTCGCTGCGGCGCAGCACGGCGTTGATGCGCGCAAGCAGCTCCTTCATTTCAAAGGGCTTGACAACATAGTCGTCCGCGCCCATCTCAAGGCCGTGGATGCGGTCGTTGACCTCGCCCTTGGCGGTGAGCATGATGATCGGGCACTTAGACGTCTCGCGGATCTTGGCGCATACGCCCCAGCCGTCGAGCACGGGGAGCATCACGTCGAGCAGCACGAGGTCGGGCTCTTTTTCCTTGAATTCCTCCACGGCCTTGCCGCCGTCGGCGGCGATGCGGACGTCAAAGCCCTCTTTGTCGAGATACATCTTAATGAGGTTGGAAATATTATTGTCGTCCTCCACGACAAGAATATTGCGTGCCATGCTGGTTTCCTCCTTCACACAAGCGTGTGTCTTTCTTCTGTGTTATTGTTTATTATACGCAAAACTGTGCGCGTTTCCTGAACAATTTGTAAAACCGTCACGCGCCCTTTGTGACCGCGAGCTCGTTGAGCGCCGTGATGAGACGCGAGGACGAGCGGAGGCGAGAGAGCAGCGTGCTCCAATCTGCCTGCACGGCGGTGTCAGCGCCGAGATAGGCGATGCACCCGCCGGAGCGGGCCTGACGCGCGATGCTGCTGGCGGCCTGCGCCGCGGTGGGAAGACCGCCGCTGTAATCCAGGTCAAAGTCAATGGGGCAGTAGCCCGCGGCGCGCACGGCGCGCAGCGTCTTGTCCGACGCGCCGTAGAGCGCGACGAGCCGCGCTTTTTCGTTGCACGCGGCCCATAGCGCGTTGTTTGCGCGCTCGATCGCGCTGACCGTGCGTGAGCTGCCGCCGGAAGCGTCGATGCGCAGCGCGGCGGCGTTGCCGCTGATGACGACACGGCGCAGCAGATCGCCGAGCGAGGAAAGCTGCTCTTCCGAGAAGAGAAACGTCGCCGTCGCGTTGTCGCTTGCGAGCGTGTCGAGCAGGGTGTTTGCGCTCTCTTCGTCCGTCACACGCAGCGCGAGACAGACAAGGTCGCGGTCGCCGTCGGTGTTCTGATCCGGTGTGTTGCCGGGATCATTCGACTCGCTGTGCGTCTTCATATATTCGTTGTAGCGCTGCTCCATGGACATAGCCGCGGCGTCGATGAACTTCGCGTCGGAAAGCACGACCGTATCACTTTTGACGCGGACCAGGTAACCATAGGTCACGCGCGTGTAGCTATAATCGAGCGAGAAAAACTGCGTCAAAAGGTCGAGCGGCAGGAACACAACGTCGCTGCGCACGATGGCAGGACCGCTGTACTGGCGGTCGTTCTGGTCAGCGACGGTGCCGGCGGCGAAGTTGAACGTCAGTGCGCTGCCCTGCCGGTAGACGACGGCGGTGCTCTTGTCGCGGCTGCGGGAGTAGAAAAGGCCCAAGTCCGTGCCGGTGATGACCGTGGAGGGGACATACAGCCGCCCACCCGACCAGAACGGCATCGTCTCATCGCTCAGATCGGGCAAAAGCTGGTCGTTGACGGCGGTGAAATAGACAGTCGTCTCGGCCCTCGTTTCGCTGGGGGTGAGGGAGAAGGCCATCAGCAATACAAGCAGCAGACACAAAAAACGCTTGCTCTTCATTTCTCCCGCCTCCTTGCGTATTTTATCTTAACATTATAGCAATTTTTCCGCCGCTTTGCAATATCCGCGATGCCTCAGCCGTCATAATAGCCGACGGTGGTGTTCGAAAAATAGTGCTGCACGATTTCCTCGGCGGAAAGGCCCTGCTTGGCGAGGATATTTGCGCCGTACTGGCTCATGCCGACACCGTGGCCGTAGCCTGTGACGTGGAAGGTAAAGGCATTGTCCTTGTATTCCACGGTGAACGACGGCGAGCGCAGCGAGAGAATCGTGCGCAGGTCATTGCCGCGCAGCTTGACGCCGCCGACCGTGACGGAGGCGACATAGTCCGAGTCGTTTCGCACGATATCGCGGATCCATCCCTCGGGGCTGCCGGAGAGGTCGGCGTCCGGCTTGGCGGCGAGGATGAGAGACTTGAATTCCGCCGCCGTGAACGTTGCGACCGAGTAGTAGTTCGGTACGAGCTCTTCCGTCTCGGGGCTATCGACCTTTTGGAGATACGGCAGATCGTTCATCCACACGTCGCCTGCGCCCTGCGTGCTGCCGTCAGCAGACGAGAAGAACACGGCGAGGATGGGCGCGCCGTCATACAAGATGACCTCGCCATCCGTCTCGCTCACGGCACGGGCGAGCTTTTCCTCATAGTAGACGGCCATGCTGCCCCAGTTGGCTGCGGCCTGTTCGGCATTTATGTACGCCTTGCAGCAGGTGTGATCGTCGCAGGCGTCGGCGTCAGGGGGGTTCGCGCTGCCGCCGCCGCGGATGCGATAGAGCGTGTAGGTGCGCGCGGCGATGGCCTGTGCCTTGAGCGCCTCCTCCTCAAACGAGGCGGGCATTTCCGCGCGCAGCACGCCGAGAAGGTATGTGCCCATGTCCATCTCCTGGACCTCGCCCTGAATTTGGACGCGCAGCGTTTTTGCGCTGTCGCGCTCGCCGGGGGCGGCGATCTCACCGCTCGGCAGGGGAGATTCCGAGCCGTCCTGTGTGTTCGGCGTGTCGTCAAAGCGGCCTGCCGCCGCCCAGGCGAGGATCCAGATGAGGCCGATCAATAATATCGTGATGCGAAGAAGCTGTTTCAAGGCGTGTTCCTCCCTGCGGCCCACGGCCGCGATGCTTAAGTGACAGTGTTTTTATCAGTGTATGACCGACTTGTCCGCAAAATGATTCATGGACAAACGGGGATGAGTGTGCTATCATCAATAAATAGATGTTTTCCGGCGCTGTGCGCGCCGTATTCCGGAAAAAGAAAGGGTTCGGTTTTGTGAAAATTCTTCATTGGCTTTTGCTGGTGCTTTTTTCTGCGGCAGCGGCGCTGGCACGCCTCCGCCTGCTGGCAGTCGGCTTTGACGCGGACGGACTTCCCGTCCCGATGGACTTAAACACGATGGTGCTGCCTGCGGTGCTCGTCGTCGCAGCGGTCATCGCGGTCATTATGGCGCGGCGCTATCCCGCTCAGCGCGAGCTGTGCGGCAGCATGGACCTCTACTTCGCCTTTGACCGCTCGACGCTTGCGGTCTTGCTGATGGTGCTCGGCAGCTTTGCCCTGATCGGCTCGGCGGTGTGCTCGTTGGTGTTCTCGCTCCGCACGACGCTTACGATGATCCTGTCCGTTTTTCTGGCAGTCGGCGCGGCATGCCTGCTGTACGCTACGACCGCGCTGCGCCGCAAGGCGGAGTTCTCAGGCGTTGCGCTGCTCGTGCCTGTGTGCGCGATGGTGCTTGCGCTGATCCTCTTCTACCGCGAGCACGCGGCGGACCCGATTCTGCGTCATTACTATGTCGAAACGCTGGCGCTCGCGGCGCTGACGGTGCTGCTGCTCGAATTTGCGGCCTTTGCTTTCCGCGGCGGGCCGCGGCTGCTGATGCCCGCGAGCACGATGAGCGTCATCCTTTGCGCGGCGGCCTTGGCCGCGCGCCCGACGCTTGCCGAGATCCTCTTCTACGCCGGCGGCGCGTGCATCGCGCTCGGTATCGGCGCGGCGGCGGACTTCGATCCGTGACGCCATCCTACATCAGAATATAACGAAAAAGGACGCCTCACGGCGTCCCTTTTCTTATAAGATGGAAGATTGGATGAAAAGAAGCTATTGTCTCTTGCAAGGATTAAGATAAAGGACGCATGTTAACAAAGTTCGAGGGAAAGTGTTACAAAAGTGTTAAATAGAAAGAAGATCCGGAAACCCTTGCAAATCAAGGAAAATCCTTGCGCCACAGTCGTTTGCAGCTTGCACGGGACTGTGCAAGACTGTGCCAAACTGTCTATATCTCGGACGCAGTAATGACGCAGTAGCAATTCCTGACCGGCGGTCAAATGACGCACGAAAGCGAAATCACTTTACGAACGCAGCGTGCGGAAAAAATTGGCCAACACGGTGCGGCATTCGTTTTTCAAAATGCCGCCCACGAGCGCGGGGCGGAAGGGGAAGTGCTCCATAAAGAGGTTCAGCACGCCGCCGCAGGCACCCATCGCCTCGTCGCGCGCGCCATAGTAGACGCGCGGGATGCGCGCGTTGACGATCGCGCCCGCGCACATCGGGCAGGGCTCGAGCGTCACGTAGAGCGTGCAGCCGTCGAGCCGCCAGGAGCGCAGACGTTCATTTGCCTGTGCGATGGCTTCCATCTCTGCGTGCGAGGAGGTGCGCTGCAGTTCCTCACGCCGGTTGCGGCCTCGGCCGATGATCTCGCCGTCTTTGACGATGACACAGCCGACGGGCACCTCTCCCTCCTGTGCGGCCTCGCGCGCGAGAGACAGCGCCTCGCGCATATAATCTTCATGCTCCATACTTGGCTCCTTGTTTGAAAAGAGGAATATTTGTCCACACTTTCCATACACTGACATTGCAGAGGTATGGGAGGGCGAAAACATGCGAAAGGTCAATTTGCTGCGCTGTGACGTCGCGCGCGAGGCATCCATGCAGGACTTGTTCAGCGAGCTGCGCGACACGCGTGTCGCGCTGTCGCAGGCGTACGCGCGCTTCAACGCGGTCTGCGCGCCGGAGCTCGTCGACGCCTGCGTGTATGAGATCAACGCCGAGCTCTCACGCTATGACTACCTGCTGCGCCAGATCAAGGAGCGCAGCGGCGAAGCCGTGTACAAAACGTGCAGCGAGGGGGTCGCAAAATGGGGATAACGGAAAAAATACTGCTTGTCCTGTTTGCCGTGTTTGCGCTGCTCGCGGTGCTCAGGCTGTTCGCCGCGCCGTTGAAGCTCGCGGGCAAGCTGCTCGTCAACACGCTGCTCGGCTTTGCGCTGCTCGGCATTCTAAGCGCGCTCGGCGTGCTCGCCAAGCTTTCGCTGGGGCTGAATCTCTTCAACGCCCTCGTCATCGCCGTCCTCGGCGTGCCGGGCCTTGCGCTGCTGATCTTGCTGAGGCTGGTGTTTATTTAATGTACATAGGACAAAAGCCTCGCAGAGTTTCGTGCCTGCAGGCACGAAAAAATTTTAATCGTTTTTTGCCGCGACATGTGCGTGGCAGAAAACACTTTGCGCGAAGCGTGTGTCGAATTGGCCGCTTTCAGCGGCCAACCGAGGCACAAAGCGCAGTGAAATATTCTCGGAAAAGTGACAACGTCACTTTTCCGAATTTTTTGTATCCCAGCCGTACAGCGGATACCGCTGCATCGCGCCAAAGAGCTTCTGCTTGAGGTCTGGGTAGCGCTCGGAGAGCGACTCGATGAGCTCTTTGACCTCCTGACGGCGCGTTTCACCGTTGGCAGGGCAGGGATTGTGCACGATGGGAAGATCGAGCTTTGCCGCGACATTGCGCACCTGCTGCTCCTTCACATAGAGCAGCGGGCGGATCTGCGTCACGTCCGAGCGGCTCAGGTATGTCACGGGCTGGAAGCAGCCGATGCGGCCCTCAAAGAGGAGATTCATCAAAAGTGTTTCGACCGCGTCGTCGTAGTGGTGGCCGAGCGCGATCGTTTTGATGCCGTGCTCGTTCATCGCGGTCGAAAGCGCACCGCGGCGGAGCTTGGCGCACAGCGAGCAGGGATTTTTCTCCTTGCGCTCCAAAAACACGATCTCGTAGATCGGCACGTTCACGCGGATGTACTCGACACCGAGCGCCGCGCAATAGTCGGCCACGGCATCAAAGCTCATGCCCGGCACACCCGTTTCGACCGTGATGGCCGCGACCTTGAACGGCTTCTGGTAGAATTTGGAAAGGCGCGCGAGCGCGGTGAGCGTGACGAGCGAGTCCTTGCCGCCGGAGACGCCGACGGCGACCGTCTCGCCCTCCTGGATCATGTCGTAGTCCGTAACGCAGCGGCGCACGAGGCCCAAGATTTCCTGCATAGGTACAGCTCCTTGCGAAAAATAAAAGAATTTCGATTTTGCGATTTGAGAAATTGAGAGATAATCAAAGAAAACGAGAGGATTTACGAGCATTGCTTGCGCTAAATTAAAATGGTGTTGACATTCTCGCGCCCAAATGCTATAAATAAACTCGTTCCGATTTTACCAAGGGACAACAAAAATGTAAAGCACAAGCTTTCATTCATAGATCAATATGGAGGAAACACACCATGTCCACTTTTATGGCGAACAAGGGCAACATCGAGCGTAAGTGGTACGTCATCGATGCTGCCGGCAAGCCCATGGGCAAGACCGCCGTTGCTGCGGCTGATCTGCTCCGCGGCAAGCGCAAAGTCACCTACACCCCGCACGCCGACTGCGGCGACAACGTCATCATCATCAACGCTTCCAAGGCCATCCTCACCGGCAACAAGATGGAGCAGAAGTACTATCGTACGCACTCCGGCTGGATCGGCGGTCTGAAGGAGACCAAGTATCGCATCCTCATGCAGGAGAAGCCCGAGCTTGCGATGCGCGTGGCTGTGCGCGGCATGATGCCCCGCAACACCGTGACCAAGGACTCCCTGAAGCGCCTGCACATCTACGCTGGTGACACCCACGAGCAGCAGGCCCAGAAGCCCGAAGCCTACGAAGTCTAAGGAGGAAGAGAAGAATGTATCAGTCCAAGAAGCCTTATCTGTACGGCACCGGCCGTAGAAAGTCCTCCGTCGCCCGCGTTCGCCTCTTCCAGAACGGCACCGGCGCTATCACCATCAACGGCCGCGACATCGACGAGTATTTCGGTCTCGAGACCCTGAAGATGGTCGTCCGTCAGCCCCTCGCCGCTACGGAGGAGCTCGGCAAGGTCGACATCGTTGCCACCGTCGAGGGCGGCGGCGTGTCCGGTCAGGCCGGCGCTCTGCGTCACGGCGTGGCCCGCGCCCTGCTGCTGGTCAACCCCGAGTACCGCACCGTCCTGAAGAAGGCCGGCTTCCTCACGCGCGATCCTCGTATGAAGGAGCGCAAGAAATACGGTCTCAAAGCCGCCCGTCGCGCGCCTCAGTTCTCCAAGCGCTAATTTGCTGAAAATCCCCGAAACTCATGGTCTCGGGGATTTTTCCTTTGTGAGGATATGCCTCTTTTTGCCGCTGAAGACCGTAAAGGTTTGGGGTTACTTAGAGGCTTTTTGAGGTTACCGAGTTGCTTTCAGGTTACTAATGAGGTTACTAGGAGAGTATTTAGTAAATCGAAGATGTAGCATAAAGAAGGGCGCATTCGAAAGAATGCGTCCTTCTTTATGCCAAAATAGAAAAGGAAAGGCCGTCAGCCTTTCCCTTTTTTTGCTTTAACGGCAATATTTTTCAATATAAGCGTTCTGGCACTTGATGATGATCTTGATGGCTTCCTCGCGGCCGAGGACGTCGCTGACGACGGTCTCCTTGCCCTCCAGGCTCTTGTAGACGCGGAAGAAGTGGCGGATTTCGCTTGCCACATGGTTCGGCAGCTCCGAGATGTCCTGATAGGTGTTGTAGGTCGGATCCTGGAAGGGAATGGCAATGATCTTTTCATCGAGACTGCCGCTGTCCTCCATCGAAATAACGCCGATGGGGTAGCACTCCACGAGGCTCAGCGGGCGGATGCATTCAGAGCAGAGCACCAGAACGTCCAGCGGGTCGCCGTCGTCCGCCCAGGTGCGGGGGATGAAGCCGTAGTTGGCGGGATAGTGAGTCGAGGTGTAGAGAATTCGGTCGAGACGCAGCGCGCCGGTCTCTTTATCCATCTCGTACTTGTTTTTTGAGCCCTTCTCGATCTCGATGACCGCGAAAAAGTCCTCAGGGCGCACGCGCGCCGGTGCAATATCATGCCAAAGATTCATAATAGTTCTCCCTTCGTGAGAAATGGTATTGAGAAAACGCGCAGAAGTACGCTTCTGCGCGCTTTCGTTGACGAAAATTATTTGCTCAGTGCCTCGTCGATGCTCTTCGCGCCGAGCTTGCCGGCGCCCATGGCGAGGATGACGGTGGCAGCACCCGTGACGGCGTCGCCGCCGGCGTAGACGTTCTGATGAGAGGTGAGACCGGCCTCGTTCACGACGATGCCGCCCTTGCGGTTGACCTCAAGACCCGGGGTGGTGTTCTTGATGAGCGGGTTCGGCGTGGTGCCGAGCGACATGATGACGCAGTCGACCGGCAGATCGTGTTCGCTGCCGACCTTTTCGATCGGGCGGCGGCGGCCGGAGGCGTCAGGCTCGCCCAGCTCCATCTCCACGCAGGTCATGGAGGAGACATAGCCCTTCTCGTCGCCGTTGATCTTGACGGGGTTATTGAGCGTCTTGAAGACGATGCCCTCTTCGATGGCATGCTCGACCTCTTCGTGACGGGCGGGGAGCTCTTCCATGCCGCGGCGGTAGACGACGTACACGTCCGCGCCCAGGCGCTTGGAGCAGCGCGCGGCGTCCATGGCCACGTTACCGCCGCCGACGACGGCGACTTTCTTGCCCTGAAGCGGCATGATGGGCGTGTCGGAGCCGTCCTTATAAGCCTTCATCAGGTTGATACGGGTCAGGAATTCGTTGGCGGAGTAAACGCCGCAGAGGTTCTCGCCGGGGATGTGCATGAACATCGGAAGACCCGCGCCGGAGCCGATGAACACGGCCTCGAAGCCGTACTCGCTCATCAACTCGTCGATGGACACGACGCGGCCGATGACCATGTTCGTCTCGACCTTGACACCGAGGGCCTTCAGGCCGTCGACTTCCTTCTGCACGATGGCCTTGGGAAGTCTGAACTCGGGGATGCCGTAGACCAGCACGCCGCCGGCAAGGTGGAGCGCTTCAAAAACGGTGACATCGTAGCCCTTCTTGGCAAGGTCGCCCGCGCAGGTGAGACCGCTGGGGCCGGAACCGATGACCGCGACCTTGTGGCCGGTGGGCGCGGGCTTGGCGGGCGCTTCTTGCACGTTTGCATTGTGCCAGTCGGCGACAAAGCGCTCGAGGCGGCCGATGCCGACGGGCTCGCCCTTGATGCCGCGGATGCACTTCGATTCGCACTGCGTCTCCTGCGGGCAGACGCGGCCGCAGACGGCGGGCAGGGAGGAGGTCTCGTGGATGACCTGATAGGCGCCCTCGTAGTCCTTTTCGGTGATCTTCTTGATGAATTCGGGGATCTTGACCTGCACCGGGCAGCCGGAAACGCAGGGATGGTTCTTGCAGTTTAAGCAGCGGGCCGCTTCATCGAGCGCCTGCTCCTCGGTATAGCCGAGCGCGACCTCCAGGAAGTTCTTGTTGCGGACGTTGGGCTCCTGCGAGGGCATTTCGTTCTTCTTCAGACTCATGTTAGGCATATTACTGAACCTCCTTGCTGAACAGGTTGCAGGTCTCTTCGTATTTGTGGCGCTCCCAGTCGAAGTACATCTTGCCGCGCTTGAGACTCTCGTCCCAGTCGACCTTGTGACCGTCGAAGTCCGGGCCGTCGACGCAGGCGAACTTCGTTTCGCCGCCGACGGTCAGGCGGCAGCCGCCGCACATGCCCGTGCCGTCGACCATGATCGGGCTCATGGAAACGGTGGTGGGGATGCCGTAGGGCTCGGTGGTCTTGGACACAAATTTCATCATGATGGCAGGGCCGATGGCGAAGATCTCGTCATACTGGTTGCCCGCGTCGATGAGCTCCTTGAGCGCATCGGTGACAAGACCCTTCTCGCCGTAAGAGCCGTCGTCCGTCATCAGCTTCAAAACGCTGGACGCCGCGCGGAACTTGTCCTCAAGAATGACGAGGTCCTTATTCTTGAAGCCGACGACCGCGTGGACTTCCGCGCCGCAGTCGTGGAACTTCTTCAAAACGGGGTAAGCGATGGCGCAGCCGACGCCGCCGCCCACGACGCAGACCTTCTTCTTGCCTTCGGTCTCGGTCGGGCGGCCCAGCGGGCCGACAAAGTCCTGAATGTACTCGCCCTCGGCTTTATGTCTGAGCTTTTCGGTGGTGGCACCGATCGTCTGCACGATGATGGTGACGGTGCCCTTCTCACGGTCGAAGTCGTGGATGGTGATGGGGATGCGTTCACCGTTTTCATCGACGCGCAGGATGATGAACTGGCCGGGCTCGGCCTTCTTTGCCACCATCGGCGCCTCGATCTCGTAGAGGGTCACGGTGGGCTTGAGCGCTTCTTTCTTCACGATGCGATACATGAATGATTCTCCTTTTTGTTGAGATTCAGCGCCGTGCCGTCCGGGGAGAACGGCAGGCGGGATTCCTGGACGCAGCGCCGGGAATATGGAATGATGCTATGTTTATATCATGAAAGTTTTCTTGCGTCAATGAATATCAAAATTCTGACGATGCATGAAAACTTGCATTTACGAAAAATACTTGCAAAAAACTAAAGCAGCGTCACGCTGCGGCCCTCGGTGCTGATGAGGTCCTCCTCGCGCATCTTGCGCATCTCGCGCATCATGGCGCTGCGGTCGGCGCTGATATAGTCGGCAAGCATGCTGAGGGAAAACGGCAGGGGGAACGTCCGGCTGCCGTGCTCGTCGGCGAGCTGCTCGAAAAAGCACAGCAGCTTTTCGCGGATGGAGCGGCAGGCGAGCACCTCGACCCGGCGGCTCAGATGCAGAGACTTTTTCGAGAGCAGTTGGAAGAGGTTCGTTACGACCTGACTGTGGCAGGCGCAGGCGTTTTCACAGCGCTTTGTGATCTGGTCATAGCGCATGAAGATGACGCGGCAGTCCTCGCGGCACTCGATGAGCGCGCTGCCGTCGCGAAAGCCGGTGAACGCCAGCTCCTCGCCAAAGACGCTGCCCTCGTCCATGTTTTCAAGCACGGTGTGGTTGCCGTCGGCGTGCAGGCGCAGAAGCACCGCGCTGCCCGAGAGCAGCACGCCGATCATATCCTGCTGCTGCCCGCAGGTGAGGATGGCCTGTCCTGCGCTGAAGCGCTGCTCGTAAGCGCTGAAGCAGCGCAGCATATTTTCGCACGATACTTCGTCCACGCCTGTAAACAGTGCGGAATCGCGGCAATCCATCGCTCTCCCTCCCGTAAGGCCTGCTGCTTTACCGGTGCAGCGCAGCCGTTGACCTATTGCATTATCATATACCAGAGAGGAAAAAAAGTAAATGACAATTTCGCGAAAAAATCGGGTAAAAAATCGAGCGATCCCTGTAAAAAAGCATCCGCCTTATTTGGCGGATGCTTTGTCCTTGGTTTTGCGCGCATAGTCGTAAAACACCTGCGCAATGGGCGATAAAATGCTGTTTTTGTGCTTGACGATATAGAGCTGGCGGCGGAAGTGCGAGTCGGGGAAGGGGAAGGCGAGAAGCTTTCCGAACTGAACATAGTCCTGCGCGGCGCTCTGCGCGATGAGACCGACGCCGAGACCCTCGCTGACCATCTGCTTGACGCTCTCGGTCGAGCGGATCTCGACCGCGGTGCGCAGCTGGGCGATGTCGATGCCGAGCTCATTTAAGAGTTCCTTGCCCGCCTGATACGTGCCGCTGCCCTTTTCGCGGCTGATGAACGTCTCTTCCTTGAGCTGCTTGATGGGGAAGGGCTTGCCCGCAAAGGCCTGATACTTTTCGGTGTTCGGCGTGATGAGCACCATCGGGTCGTTGGCAAAATCCTGATAGACGCATTTGTGGCTCCCCCCC